>PDWJ01005214.1_pt1 | contig 10815 bp, 9 predicted proteins | sample 1430881 | NCBI WGS metagenome assembly PDWJ01 (sample SAMN01162460, study PRJNA174530) | Oral metagenome, whole genome shotgun sequencing project. | biome: Marine environment; feature: Marine mammal; material: Swab sample of the gingival sulcus; isolation source: swab sample of gingival sulcus... | reverse complement strand
TTTTTGTGTTTTTCTCTGTACTTCAAAAAAATCATAAAAAAAAACAAACGCATTCATTAAACATGAGGGTTTAAAGTTGCGTTTGTCATCAGTCTGAAATAAGATACATCGTCGATGTATCTTATTTTTGTGATAAAGCGATTTACGCATTGTATTTATTTGCTATTGATAAGTAAGTCATTGATTTCTTGGTCGGTTAAATCATAATTGAACATGGTGCTGTAAAAGGTCTTAGTAACATCGTTGATGTCAACATTATATATATCTGGATATACCAAGTTGCCCAACCAGTAAAGTCCAAGTAATTGATTGATTGAAGGTGGTCTTCCCATCCAATTATAGAGTGCGTTAGGCACTTCATAGATAGGTGCGTTTAAACTATTAAACAATTCATCGTCCTTGGCATACTGATAGGCATTGCCATTAAAAATCATAATATCGGGTTGCCAATTAATCAGTTGTTCAACATCGATTAAGTTGCCACCTTTACCTTTGGTCATTTTGATATTCGCTACATTGACAGCGCCAATCATTTCAATAACACGGCTGTGAATATTGCCTGCGGCAAACGCTTCGAGTCCTTGGTCGCCCTCGCCATAGTAAATCGTTTTTTTCTGCGTGACTTGCTGGCTTTTTTCGTTGATGTCGTCAATGATGCTCTCGCAGTATTGTGCGAGTTTTTCACCACGCTCTGTTAATTCTAGTAGTTTTCCTATTTTACGATAGGCATTACCCATGGCGGTGATGTCGCCTTCAACAAAAATAACTGGAATACCAATCTTTTCTTGTAGGCGGTCAAGGTCTTCTTTAATACCGTCTTTTTTTTCGCCAAAATCTATGACGACTTGTGGTTTTGCGGTGATTAAGGCCTCCATATTGAGATTGCCTTTTTTGCCGTAAAAAGCACCAAATTCAGGCAATGTCATGTATTTTTCACCTATGTATTTGGCTTGATCTTTTGAAGGTTTACGTGCCCAACCCACCATTTTGTTGGGAGCGAGTGTAAATAGCAATATTTGCGACGGATTGCCGCTTGGTGCAACTTTGTCAATTTGACTAGGCAATTCAACAGTACGCCCTAAATCATCTGTAAAACTCTGTGTGTCGTTTGCATTTTTAGGTGATGTTGAACAACCGCTGATAATTAAAGTCAACATCAAGATAAGTACAATAATTCTTTTCATAATGCCTCCATGATAATGATGTCAGTAATTGATGTTTATAGTTTTATAATGGTTATACCAATGTTTTTTTGTTTGGGTAGATAGTATATAAATTCGGGATGATCTATCTTTTGCATATGCGTATCGATATAATCTTCATAATCTCCCTGAGTAATTGGCTTATAGCGTTTTAAAAAGGTGTAGATATCTTCTTTACATCTAAAGGGTTGTCCAAAGTCAAGTGTTAAATCAAAACTGTCATAGTCAATCTTGTTAGCTTGGCAAAACGCTATGATGTCGCCATGTGTTTCACGTGTTAGTGGCTTTTGATGTTTAAAGTCATATACCGTTCTCTTGGTGTTTTTAATGGTGATAATATGACGATTTGTGATGGCTTTAAATTTTTCAAAGTCTTCTACCAGTCTGCCAAAAAAGCTCATCACCAAGACATCACAATTTGGTAGTGGCATGGTCTTATAATCACCGCAACGTGTGGTGATATTGTCAATATTTGCTTTGTCTATATAGTCTAGCACAGCATCGTCAATATCGACTGCAATACAGCGATTGACTTTGCGACTCATCATACGCGTTAAAAAGCCATGTCCACAGCCAATGTCTAAGAGTGTGTCAGTCGTCTTTAGATAGGGGGCAATCACCTTACTAATTGCCTGATGAAAATTGCCATAATCGGCAGCATCGCTATAAAGATAACGCGTGGTATCATTCCAAAACATTGTGACCTCTCTACACAACACTTTCAAGCCAATGACTGCCATTGATGGTTTGAAGTGCAATATTTACATTGTATAAATTCGTTAATTCTTGGGCAGTTAAAATTTGCTTTGCAAAACCGCTTGCAACACAAGAACGATTTTGCATTAACACAACATAATCGCCATATTTAAGTGCATCGTTGGGATTGTGACTCGACAATATAATCGACGTACCCTTGGCGACCAACTTTTTACATAGTGCAAACAAGTTGGCTTGATGACCGAAGTCTAAATTAGCTGTTGGCTCGTCCATAATCAAAATATTGGAAGTTTGCATCAATGCGCGAGCAATCAAGACTAATTGGCGTTCACCGCCACTGATATGCTTATAGCCCTTATTTAATAGATGGCTGATATTTAATTCGCTTGCAATGTCATAAGCCTTTTGGTAATGCTTTTTACTAGGTCTTTCAAATGTACCTAACTCGTGAAGACAGCCCATCACAATGATATCTTTTACTAGATAGTCAAAAACAGGCGAATGTGATTGTGGTATATACGACATCAGCGAAGCTTTTTGACGGTCGTTTAAATAGGCGATGTTTTTTCCTTGTACGACAATATCACCAGAGTTTGGTTTTAACAAGCCGAGCAGTAGTTTTAACAAGGTGCTCTTGCCCGAACCATTTTCACCAAGTAAGAAAGTGATTGCATTTTGCGGAATATCAATATTCAAAGTAGAGAAGGCGGTTTCCGCAGGATAGTTAAAGCATACATTATTAAAATTAATCATAAAAACGTGACCTCCTTCTAATTAAAATCCATAAAAACATGGGTGCGCCGATAAAGCTAATCAGTATACCCATCGGTATTTCAGATGTGTAAATCGTACGAGAAACGCTGTCGACTAAGATTAAAAAACTAGCGCCGAGTAAAGACGAAGTAGGAATTAATCTTTTTAAGTCATGCCCACATATACTGCGACTGATGTGTGGAATAATCAAACCAACCCAGCCAATTAAGCCAGCGACAGCAACACTTGATGCAGTCAATAGCGTGGCAAAGATAACCGTTAGGGTGGTGATTTTTTGGGTGGATAAGCCCATTGATTTTGCCTCGTCATGTCCCAAAGATAACACGTTTAATTTAAAGCTAATCGAATAGAGAAATAGCCAACTAATCATGACAATAATGCCTGAAAAGAGTAGTGCATCATAGCTTATGCCAGATAGTGAACCGAATAGCCAATAGGTCATTTCGGGCAGTGTTTTCATAGGATCGGCAATCAGTTTTAAAAAGCTAATTAAGCCTTGAAACAACGAGCCAAGTACGATGCCCGTCAACAGTAATCCCAAAATGGCATCAATCTTAATACGTCGTGCAATAATAAGTGCAAGCAGTACGCTAATCATGCCAAATGTAAATGAGAGGGCGATTATACCATAGTAATTAAATCTAAAGAAGATACCGAGTAGTGCGCCGAAGGCAGCACCAGAAGATGCCCCTAGAGTTGAGGGTGAAGCCATTGGATTTTTAAAGAGTGTTTGATAACTCGCACCAGCAGTAGATAGGGCAAAGCCAATTAAAATAGCCCCTAAAATACGCGGTAATCTTATCTTTAAAAGCACTCTTACACTGGTATCATCTAAGCCATTAAAAATACTGGAAATGGGAATGGCATAACGTCCCATAGCGAGGCTGGAAAAGGCGACGACCAATAAAAGCAGCGTCAGCCAAAATATTGTTTTTTTATTATTTATCGATAGCATAATGAGCCTCGTAATATTTGTTTTGTTTAAAATATTTTTTAAAAAGATAAAAATTATTTAGCTAATTATATAATAACACGACCGTTATATTTGTCAAGATATAACGGTCGTTTTTGTGCTGTTTATGTTAAATTTTCTAATAGTGCCTTGCAGGTTCTTGCAACGATATTATAAACATTTTCAAAACCCTCGCTACCGCCATAATAGGGGTCGGGCACTTCTGCCATATCATGGGCTTGTGGATCAAAGGTTCTAAAGAGTTTGATTTTATCTTTAAATTGGGGACTTGCTTGTGCGAGCAGATTTTTCATATTCGATTTATCCATCGGTAGAATTAAATCAAAATATTCAAAATCCTGTGGTTGTAGGGTTCTACCGCGATGTGTCATTTTAATGCCATGTTTCTGTGCTTCGACTCTCATTCTCTTGTCGGGCAATTCGCCAACATGCCAAGCGCCAGTACCACAAGATTCGATTTCGAATCTATCGTTTAAGCCATGTTCGTTCACCAAATGCTGAAACACTTCGTGCGCAAGGGGAGAACGACAGATATTGCCAAGACAGACAAAAAGTATTTTGGTTTTATTCATTTTTAACTCCATTCTCTATAGTTTTTTATATCATACCCTAAAAACAACTCATCAATTATGTTGTCATCATATAGTTTAAAAAACTTCTTTTTAAAAAGTCCACCAATCTTAGAGATTTCTCTTGATTGGTGGACTTTTTTACTAAGCATCTATTGTCTTACATCTTATTTAATAGTTGTAATAATCTGTAGATAACAACAGCTGTTTCTGCTCTTGTTGTAGTATCTTTTGGCTTAAATAAGTTGCCATCGCCCTTGACGAGGTTCAACTTACTTGCTTCTTTTACAGCATCTTTCGCCCAGTCAGAAATTGCATCTTCATCTTCAAAGACAGGTGCTGAAGTATTAGGTGCCTCATATGCAATCTTAGTTGCCTTAAGTGCTCTGTAAATCATTGCAACCATCTCTTCTCGCTTGATTTCTTTGTTAGGCTTAAACTCATCACCATAACCCTTGATAATATCTAATCCCGCAAGTGTTTCAATCGCGTCTTTAGACCAATCATTAAGGTCGGTAAAGGTCTTCTCATTAACTGTTTCAAATTTGAGCGCACGTTGTAATAAAACGGCAAATTGTTCTCTAGTGACACTAGCACTTGGATTAAAGTGTGTATCATCAACACCATTTACAATGTGATGTGATGCTAAGACTTCAATTGCCTTGCGTGCCCAGCTGTAGTTTTCGCTGACATCACTAAATTGCTTGTTGTAAAGCATAAGTGCATAAACACCATCTTTTGGTGCTTCAAGTACGACATTGCCATCCTTGAGTTTGCCACCTAAGTATTGCCATGTGCCTGTTTCTTCATTGTAGACATAAATAGCATATTTCTTAGGACAAGTTGCATCAGCAGGTACTTTAAAGCTTATTTCTTCTTTCGCTTTTTTATCAACCAATTCTGAAGTGACTTTATAATTGTTTTCTTCTGCTTTTTTCTTTAACAGTTCAGCATTTTCTACTGGGCCAGCAGGTGTTGGTGTTTTACCGATTATTACTGTATTCGCTGGAGGTGTTGGAACGGTTGAACCGCCACCAGTGCCACCACCTGTGTCACCACCAGTGCCACCGCCAGTATCACCGCCAGAACCACCGCCGGAACTACCACCAGAACCACCAGAGCCACCGCCAGTACCACCGGAACCGCCACCAGTGCCTCCGCCAGAGCCACCGCCAGAACCACCAGAGCCACCGCCATTACTTGCTTCAGTTAGTTTAACTTCAACATTGGCAGTTGCTATTTTATCTATGCCATTTTCTTTAATTTGGAAAGACACTTTAGCAGTTGCGATATCGCCAGCCGCGCCATTACCACTTAATGTGTAAGTGATGCCACCTGATGTTGTTGCAGTAAATGTAGAAGATAAAATACTGGCGTTATCAGTAAAGTCCGTCACTATACTTTGTATTACACTGGTACCAGCAGGGAAGTCAGAAACTTGTAAGGTGTGAGTGCTCGTTAAGCCTGCTTGATGTTCAGCTTTTAAATCTGCAAGCGATACATTGATATTAACAATATTAAAGGTGACAGTTTTTTCGCCAGTATATATTTTTTCTAAAGCAGTTAATTTAAGACTGGCTTGTCCTTCATTCACATTGTTTAATTGCTCGCTTATCGTGTAGTCGACATTGGGCTGTAGTATATAGCCATTATCACTTACAGATAGGATAGGTACAATGGGATTTCCAGTATAAATTTGGTCGTCGATGGCATCGACTGTGACATTACTTAAATCAGGTTTAGTGACTAAGCTAATTTCATATTCATTCTTATTATCATCAAAGATGAAAAAAGCATCTTTATTTTGTGTTATTGAAACGCCATCATCAACAAGTAAGATTTTGTAGTCATCTGCAAAAAGTTGATTACGATTTAATTGTATATTATTTCCGCTATTGATATAGAATAGCGTTGCGACTAGATGTCCATTAGAGCGTTTATAATCAAGTGCGGCGTTTTTTACACCTTTTATTTTTAAATAAGCCAAATTAGGACAGTTATACAGACCTTCATCTAAATCGGTTTTAGTAGTATTTAGCGTGTCTAATTCCAAGCCCCTTACAGAAGAAGCGAGAAAGATAGATTTTGCACTTTCAAGCACGGGTGCGTTTAGTTTAATCATTTGCTTTAGACCCGTTGTCGCCAAAAACATTTTATCGGCGTTTTTAAGACTTTGGCTACTCCAGTTGAGCGGCTGATTAAAAGCCAGTGCTTCTTTGAACATACTGTCCGTAGTGGTCACATTATTAATATTCCAGTCAAGTGGTTGATTAAAGACTCTTGCATTCTCGAACATTTTTTCCATGGTCGTTACACGTTTGGTAGACCAGTTGAGTGGTTGATTAAATGCCTCAGCATTGTAAAACATTTTTTCCATTGTATTGACATTGTGAGTCGCCCATTCAAGTGGTTGGTTGAATGACTCGGCATTTTCAAACATTGAACTCATGTTTCTTACACTGCTTGTCGTCCAGTTTGAATTATTCCATTTTAATGGCTGATTAAAAGCAGTTGCATCTTTAAACATACGGCTCATGTTTCTGACGATGCTCGTATTCAAATTTAGTTCTTGATTAAAAGCACTTGCGCCATTAAACATAGACGACATATTAGTTACAAATTTGGTGTTCCAATTGATTGCTTGGTTGAATGATGAGGCTTTTTTAAACATATTTGCCGTAGAACGTACTTTTTCTGTATTCCAGTCAGCATTATTAAAATGCAGACGTTGGTTAAAAGCAGTTGCTCCATCAAACATGGAAAACATGGAAGTTACTTGAGAAGTATCAAAGTTTAACATCTGATTAAATGCCTTAGCACCACTAAACATAGAGTGCATGGAAGTTACCTTTGAAGTATCCCAGCCAGTTAATGGCGAATTAAATGCTTCAGCACCTTGAAACATAGCTTGCATGGTTGTTACCTTTGAAGTGTTGACCTTGTCAATACCTGTGATATTGCCATATAGCAGTGTAAAGAAGTTTGAAGCATCTGCTGGCAGATATAGGGTTTGGTCATCTTGAATATCAAAAGTGATATCGATATCCTTTTGACTCCAATAGTAGAAACCTCCTGTAATTTCATCAACCATAGACAGCCATTTAGCTCTATCTATTGTATCTGTATTGACGTTTTGTAGAGTAATAGTGAGTTCATCTGTACCATTGTACGCAGCCTTAACGTTATTAACATCATCTGTGCCTATAAAGAAATCCTTAGGCGGTGCTGCAAATACAGTAGATATGCCTGCAATGCAAATTAATAGCACTACAATAAGCATAAGTTTTTGATTGAGTTTGTAATTCATATTGCCACCTGCTGATATTTATAATAAATATCATATCCTTTCTTTGTATTTGATTGTTTTTCTAATATGATTAAAGTAAAATAAAAGAGCATATGCTTAAATTGCTTTTTTAAGTATGAGAAATTAGTAGTTGTACCTTTTTTAACTACATGAGATAATCTAAAGTATAGAAAGTATTAAAAGTAAGTATCATAAAATATAAGAAAAGTTGAAAATGAATGAGTATAAGTATATGTTATGAATCATAAATGATGGATTTGATTAGAAAAAGCTTTACTTAAACTTAGACTTGATAGCTTTTAAGAGATTTAACACTTGAACAAGCTGATATTTTTCTGTTACTCTTTGAAATATGCATACTATTTTTAATGTATATCTAATTATAACATAAAAAATTTTATATAGCAAAGAAAGTATAAAAAAATTTATATAGCAAAATCGTAATAAATGACTTGTTATTTGCTTTATACTCGTTTATTACGGAGTTTTTATTAAAGTCATTCATTTTTCTTAAAGTAATGACTTGAGTCATCGCTACTTATGACTTGTTTTAATTGTATTTATAAGATAATTTTGTTAAAATTAGAATTGAAAATCATATGCAGAGTAGGTGTATTGTTTATCTTTAATACAACAATATCTGCAATACTATAACGAATGACTTGAAAGAGGTGTAATCATGAAGGTGAAAAAGTTATTATTGAGTTTAATGGTGTTAGTTGTTATTTTTTCTCTTGTCGCTTGCGGTGGTGGCAGTAAATTTGTTGGAGAATGGCAATCGGTTGCAATAGAAGAAAATGGCAAAAAATACGAAGGCGAATACATGGGTCAAACTCTAAATAATTTGATGCAATTAGAAATAAAGAAAGATTCGACTTTAGTACTTAAAGACATGGGTTTTTCAGTAGAAGGCACTTGGTCAGAAAAAGATGGCGTGGGAACATTTACTGTTGAAGATGAAAGTATTAACGGTAAAATCATAGATAAACAATTAGTTCTTGAAGATGGTGAGTTTAAAATTTATTTAGAAAAGAAAAAATAATATAGTATAGGAGCGCTTGTTTTAAGCGTTCTTATTTTGTAAAGGATAACTTAATGGAGGATAAATGTTAAATAGTAAAGGCTTTGATTTATGGGCGGCTGACTATGATAAATCAGTTGGTGTCGCAGATGAAGATAATCGTTATCCCTTTGCGGGATACAAAGAAATTTTAAATAAGATTTACAATATCGTCTTGACAAAAGAAAAACCTAAAGTGCTAGATATCGGTTTTGGCACAGCTGTACTGACTACTAAATTATATGAGATGGGCTGTCAAATATGGGGACAAGATTTTTCGCCAGAGATGATAAAAATTGCCAAAGCCAAAATGCCAGAGGCGCATTTGTATGAAGGTGATTTTGCATTGGGATTAAATAGTGAAATACTGAATAATAGCTATGATTTTATTATTGCAACCTATTCATTGCATCATCTAACGGATGATAAAAAGACGGCGTTTATACTGGCAAATAAAAAGTTGTTAAAAGATGGTGGCATGATTATCATTGGCGATGTTGCCTTTGCAGATAGAAAGGCATTAGAAGTTTGTAAAAACAAGGCGGCTGATTATTGGGATGAAGATGAATTTTACTTTGTTTTTGATGAACTTAGCCAGCAACTTTCAGATGTAAAATTTGATAAAATTTCGCATTGCGCAGGGATAATTACACTATCTAAATAAAGTGGTTGTATATGATTTAAAACTTATAAAAAGGCAATCTCCAGTGATAAGAGATTGCCTTTTGTTGTTTTTTATGCTGAGATAGGGCTGTTTTTATTCATCTTCTGTGGTTAATTCGATTAGCTTAAAGTAGGCTCTAACGCCGTCTAAATAGCCTTCTTTAAAGCCTTTATTTTCATCGCCAACATCCTTTGAATTGTCACCACCACTTAAGAACCACGACTTTAAACTCTTGGCGATATCATCTGCACCTGGGGCTGTACCACCGATGTCAACACCGACTGGGCCAACAGAAATGCCAAAGCTATCGGAAATGTCAAATGCGAATTTTTTTGCCGCTTTTACAATGTCCTTATATTCTGTGTACTTAAAGCTGAAACCACCCATTGACCAAAGCGATGTTTCGATGCCTTTAAAAGCACCTAAGACATATTGGGCTTTTTCTAATGTTTCGTTTAAAATTTCATGAGATGACATTGCGCCACGTTCAAATGTATCAAGTACACCGATTGTTTTATAAGTATATTTGTCGATTTCCAACCACGCCCATCTTGGCTCGCCATTTATCATGGTAGGCTCGGTAGGGATGTAAATCATTTTGTTAGCCTTTTTAAAATAGTTTAATATTTCTTCGGTTAATCCCATTTCAATCAGCTTATCTCTATATTTATTTGCATTGGCAGAATCGAAAAAGAGTAGTGAAGCGGATGCTGGTCTGTTGTTAAAGACTTGGTAGAAACCTTCACCTTTAACCAGTGCCTTTGCTTCGTTTTCTGTCGCAAATAATCCCGACATCGCGTAAAATGCACCTTCTGTTTGGTCATTTACTTTGCCATGTAATGTGTTAAATATATTCATTAGGTCAATACTTGTAATTATATCGTTTTCTGTTTTTTCACTTTTGACAAGTATTGCGTAAGCATCGTCAAAACGTCCTGCTTTTACTTTTAAGTCTTTTGCTAAGCTAGTTTCATAATGCGTTTGAGCAGCGATAAAATCATAGATGATTTTTTGGTGACGCCATCTGAGCGCATCATAGGTATTTGGCTTGGCATCTTTAAATCGCGCGAGCTCATTGCTGATAAATTTAGTCGCTTTTTCTGGTATTTCAGGTAAATGAACACCAAGTGTGAAGAACAGATGGTCGATTTCACCTTTTACTTTAGAATAACTATATTGACCATTTGCTTTTATGGCAACTTCCAGTATTTTATAGTGTCTAAGTTCTAATGGTTTGTCACTGGTATACATATTTTCAGCTGTATTTACGATTGTCGTTAATTGTCCAGCATTATTTGCAAAGCTAATATCAACCGTACCTTTACTTAGTTCATCTGAATTGATATGTTTGTTAAATGCTGTAATCCAATAAGGATCATTATTGTCAGAACTACCGCCTAAAGCACTGGCAATACCACCGATTTGTGCTTGGTGACCTTCTTTAGTCGCCTGCACAAGATATTGTACTATAATATTGTTTTTATCAGGTTCAGGTGCATAAGGCTCGCTAACATCAAGATAGCAGAAAGATTTAAGGTCTGTTAAATCT
>PDWJ01005213.1_pt1 | contig 10815 bp, 10 predicted proteins | sample 1430881 | NCBI WGS metagenome assembly PDWJ01 (sample SAMN01162460, study PRJNA174530) | Oral metagenome, whole genome shotgun sequencing project. | biome: Marine environment; feature: Marine mammal; material: Swab sample of the gingival sulcus; isolation source: swab sample of gingival sulcus... | reverse complement strand
AGGTCACATGTCCCTGCATATCCGCGGGAATAGTAAACTCGCGGGAATTGACTAGCTGTGCACCCTCGGGAATCACTTGCTCAGGCACTTGTGGCAACAGCCCCACCAATTGCTTGCGGTCTTCGCGCAACATATCTTGGCGTTTGAGCGAACGGTCGCCGATAAAGGCCTTTTTCTTGCCAACACACCAGCTCATTCCCAAATCGTGTGGATTGACTGAGCCGTCGGTGTCTTGACCAATGATGACGTAGCCTTTTTCCGCGCGCAATACGTACATGGTCTCCGTGCCGTAGGGCGTGATATTGAAAGCTTGTCCCGCTTCATGAATCAACTCCCACACATGCTGACCATAATTGGCATTGACGTTGACATCGTAGGCGAGCTCACCCGAAAATGAAATGCGACAAATGCGTACAGGGATGCCGTCAATATGGCCTTCTTTAAAGGTCATAAAAGGGAAAGCCTCGTTAGAAAAGTCGATGTCCTTGCAAATTTTTTCCAAAACCGCGCGGCTCTTGGGGCCAACCACTGCCGTCGTCGCCCAGTGGTCAGTGACCGAAGTCAAAAAGACTTCCATCTCTGGCCATTCGGTCTGCGCCCAACGCTCCATCCACGCAAACATTGGCGCTGCCCCGCCCGTTGTCATATAGATGAGATAATGGTCATCAGCCAAGCGCAAAGCCACGCCATCATCTTTGACCATACCGTCTTCGCCCAGCATCAAGCCGTAGCGAATTTTTCCCACACCTAATTTCAAATACGGGTTGGTATACATCATGTTGACAAATGCCGCGGCATCTTTGCCCTTGACTTCAATTTTTCCCAGTGTGGAGGCATCCAGCATGCCCACGCTTTCGCGCACCGCTAGGCATTCCCGCGCCACGGCTTCGTTCATGCTTTCGCTGCCCTGCGGATAGTACCACGGACGCAACCACTGCCCGACTGTCTCAAATTCCGCACCGTGCTCAACGTGCCACGTATGCATGGCCGTGGTACGCACGGGGTCAAAGCGCTGACCGATTTCTCGCCCAGCCAGCGCCCCAAAAGTCACAGGTGTATAGGCGGGGCGGAAAGTGGTGGTACCAACCTCAGCAATGGGTTTGCCCAGCTTTTCCGCGGCAACGGCCATTCCGTTGATATTGCCTGTTTTACCTTGGTCGGTACCAAAGCCCAGCGCCGTGTAGCGCTTGATATGTTCAATGGATTGAAAACCTTCGCCAATCGCTTGGTTAATATCGCTAACGCAAGTGTCGTTTTGCAAGTCCACAAATTGTTTTGGTGCGCGCGCCGCCCCTTTGCAATAAGGGGTTTGCCAATAGGCTTCAATAGGTGCGCGCGTATGCTCAGTAATAAATGGCAAGACCACCTCTTCGGTTCGTTGCACAGCGGCCAAGCCCGCCTCCGCGCCCTGTTGCATACAGTCACGCGTTGAATGACAAGTGTTAATCGCACCGACGTAGTAAGTGCTGTCAGGCTGGCTGGCCGTGCTGACATCGGGGACAAAACACAGTTGCGCGTCATCCCAGACATTTTTACCCCCCACGTGTGAGTGCAAGTGTAGCGCAGGCGAATAGCCGCCAGAAACCGCCAAGACATCACAGTGAATATCTTTTTTCGTTCCCGTCATCGACTTTTTGTCGTCAGTCAAGGCCTTGATGCGTACGCGCTGCAAGGATTTTTGCCCCGAAGTATTGACAATGCTGTAGCCTTTGTAGATGGGAATATCCAGTGCTTCAACCGCTTGGCTAATGGAACCCGCGCCTTGCTGCCGCACGTCAATGACAGCGGCAACTTTCATACCAGCTTTTTGCATATCAATGGCCGTTTGGTAGGCCATGTCGTTGTTGGTAAACACCGCGCCGACCTTGCCTAGCTTGACCGCATAGCGATTGATATAGCCACTGACGGCTGATGCCAACATAATGCCGGGACGGTCATTGTTGCCGAACGATAGACCGCGCTCAATCGCTCCCGTTGCCAAAATGAGCTTATCCGTACGCACGTGCCACAGGGTTTGTCGCACTTGCCCTTGTAAGTTTTCCATATTGTCAACGTTGCGTTGTAACAGGGCGATAAAGTGGTGGTCATATTGACCAAAAGCGGTCGTCTTCGGCAAAATGGTAACGTTGTCGAAACAGCGCAAATAAGCCACTTGTTGTCCCACCCAATCGACGGCGGGCATGCCACCGATTTTGTGCGCTGAGGATAACAGCGAGCCGCCCAAGCAATCTTGTTCATCCACAAGCAGGATGCGCTTGCCTGACTCGGCGGCGGCTGTAGCCGCCGACAATCCCGCGGGGCCTGCGCCGATAATCAACACATCCGTGTGTACATTTTTGTGTTCGTAGCAATCAGGATCCGTTTCGGTTGGCGATTCACCCAGTCCCGCAGACTCGCGAATTTTTTCCTCGTACCACGCCCATGCACTTTTCGGCCACATAAAGGTTTTGTAGTAAAAACCCGCCGACAGCATATTGGCAAACAAGCCCAATCCCGCATAGAGGTCAAAACCCAAACTGGGAAAGCCGTTGACAGTTTTGGCGACCAGCCCTTCGTAGAGTTTGACTTGGGTGGCGCGTTGATTGGGTAGCGTCGTCGCCCCTGTCCCCACTTGTATGATGGCGTTTGGCTCTTCCGCGCCTAGGCCAAAAATCCCGCGGGGGCGGTGGTATTTAAAACTGCGCCCAACTAAGCGCACGCCATTGGCCAATAAAGCCGAGGCCAAAGTGTCGCCTTCATAGCCCGTGTAGCTCTTGCCATTAAAGGTAAAATGTAGTTGCTGACTGCGGTCGATCTGACCGCCAATTGGCAGGCGATGGGTGACGGGACGGTGTTTTTGTGCACTCATGAACGCGCCTCCTGTAGGTGTTGAATATCAATAAACTCACCGATTCGGTAGCTGGCAAGAATGTCGTTGCTGACGGTGTCGCGCGCCACGTTGAAAAATTGGCGCGTGCCCAGATGTTGCCACTGCTCTAAGTGAATGCCTTTGATATTTTTTCGGTTAAAGAGGTAGTCTGCCCACTCGGCATCGCTCATTTCCGCGCCGTTAGTCGGACGAACGATATGGGCTTCGCCCGCGTAGGCGAATTCGATTTCGTCGCGCTCACCAAGGTCGGGACAAGGAATTTTTAACATAATGATAGCTCCAGAATAACTTGTGCAAAGTTTAGTGTGCGACGCCTGCCGCGCCGTGCTCATCAACCAAAGCGCCCGTTTGGAATCGCTCCAACGTGAAGGGCGCGTTTAAGGCATGCGGCTCACCTTTAGCCAGCGTATAAGCCATTGCCCAACCTGAACCCGGCGTGGCTTTAAAGCCGCCCGTCCCCCAACCACAGTTAATGAACAAGCCGTCAACAGGCGTTTTGCCGTGGATAGGGCAAGCGTCAGGCGTGGTGTCGACAATGCCGCCCCACTGACGCATCATGCGGACGCGACTGAAAATGGGGAAAAGCTCCAACAATGCCGCGGTAGCGTGTTCAACTGTGTGCAAACTACCGCGCTGGCTGTAGCCAACAACGGCATCAATGCCTGCGCCAATAACCAGCTCGCCTTTGTCGGATTGCGAGACATAACCATGTACAGCATTGGACATAACGACGGTATCTAAAATGGGTTTCATGGGTTCGGACACCCACGCTTGCAATGGATGCGATTCGACGGGTAGACGCAAGCCCGCTTTTTCTGCCAGCACGGAGGTATGTCCGGCAACCGTCAGTGCGGCTTTGTCCGTTTCTATGCGTCCGCGGGAGGTGTGAATGGCCTTGAGTTTGCCCGCGTCAATATCAAACCCCGTGACCTCACAATTTTGAATAATGTCCACGCCCAGCTTATCGGCGGCGCGGGCAAAACCCCAAGCCACAGCATCGTGGCGCGCCACTCCCGCGCGGCGCTGTAAAGAAGCCCCCATCACGGGATAGCGGGCATTTTGCGAGCAATTGAGGTAGGGAATTTCGCGCTGTAATTGTTCGACATTGCAGTATTCGGAATCAATACCGTTTAAACGGTTAGCCTCAACCCGACGACGAATATCGCGCATATCCTGTAATGAATGGCCTAGATTGTACACCCCGCGCTGCGAGAACATGACGTTATAATTAATGTCTTGAGACAGGCCTTCCCATAACTGCATGGACTTTTCGTAAAAATGGGCGGCCTCATCCCACAAATAATTCGAGCGCACAATGGTGGTATTACGCGCGGTATTGCCACCGCCGAGGTAGCCTTTTTCCAATACGGCAACGTTGGTGATACCGTGTTCTTTGGCGAGGTAATAGGCCGTTGCCAAACCGTGCCCACCGCCGCCAATAATCACGGCATCATAGCGCGATTGAGGCTCGGGAGAGCGCCATACTTTGCCCCACTTTTCATTAAACGACAGGGCATTTTTTGCCAAGCTAAGGATGGAATACTTACTCATAGATGAAAACGTCACAAACAGATTAAATGAAGCGGTCATCATAGCCTAAAAAGTGATGCTTGGATAGTCTCATTGTTTAAAAAAATGTGAATTGCCATTGCGGTATTGAAAAAGCCTACGTTGTCGGTAGAATACGCGTTTTATCTTACTCGCCCTGCATGAAAAACACCTTTAATAAAGCTTATACCGCGCTACCCTATTCATTGTCGGATTTCGACTTTGACTTACCCAACGAACTCATCGCCCAATATCCCGCCCCTCAACGCACGCAAAGCCGATTGTTGCGTGTCGATGGCGATACGCTAACAGATTTGCAGTTTAGCGATATTGTCGATAGCTTTGTGGCAGGCGATGTTTTGGTGGTCAACAATACTAAAGTCATTCCCGCGCGCTTGTTTGGTCGCAAGCCTTCGGGTGGCAAGCTGGAAATTTTTGTCGAGCGCATTCAATCACCCACCACCGCGCTGTGCATGCTACGCGCCAATCGCCCACCCAAAATTGGTAGCAGTATCTTCATTGCCGAGCAAACCGCCACCGTCACTGACCGCCAAGGCATGTTTTTTGTCATCACCTTAGATGCTGGCGATTGGACACAATTAACCCGTAGCGCGGGGGATATTCCTCTGCCACCCTATATCGACCGTCAAGTTGACGATGATGACCTAGAACGCTATCAAACCGTTTACGCCAAAGCCGATGGCGCGGTAGCAGCACCTACCGCGGGATTACATTTTGACGAACGCCTATTACAACAACTGCGCGACAAAGGGGTGATTATCACCGAAGTCACGCTACACGTCGGCGCGGGCACGTTCCAACCCGTGAAAAGCGAAGACTTAGACGCCCATCAGATGCACTTTGAATTGTTTGAAATTAGCGAAGAAACCCAAACCCTCATCAACCAAGCCAAACGCCAACAAGCCCGCATTATCGCCGTGGGCACAACCAGTCTGCGCGCGCTAGAGTCCGCCGCGGTCAACGGGCAAATTGCACACACCCACGGCGATACCAATTTGTTTATTCGCCCTGGCTACCACTTTGAGATTGTCGATGCTTTAGTGACCAATTTTCACTTGCCCAAGTCCAGCCTGATGATGTTGGTGTCCGCCTTTGCTGGCTATGATACAATACGTCGTGCTTATCAACACGCCATTGCCGCGCGCTACCGCTTTTTTAGTTATGGTGATGCAATGCTGCTGACATGTCGCTGATAGGTTTCTACGCTATAATGGGCGAACCGTCCGTTATAAACTAACTTACATGAGGAATATTACGATGAAACAAAAAATATTAGCTGCTTTAATTACCGCAGGTCTGTTAACAGGCTGTGCCAATATGACACCTACGCAAAAAACCTTACTCGGCGCTGGTTTGGGTGCTGGTGTCGGTGGCGTTATTGGTCACCAAATTCACCACAAAAATGGCCGCTACGTGGGGGCAATTATTGGTGGGTTAGCTGGTGCAGGCTTGGCCAACATGATGAACCAGCAAGAGCAAGCCCTGAATAACTCCTTGCAAGGAACACCTATTGATGTGACTCGCGTCAACCAATCGACGATTAAAGTCAACTTGCCGTCTGAAGTCACTTTCGCCGTCAACAGCGATCGTTTAAACTACAGCGTGCAATCATCGTTGAACAGCATCGTTACTATCCTTAATCAGTACCCACAAACCATTATCCACGTTTCAGGCTTCACTGATAGCGACGGCTCAGATGCTTACAACCTGCAGTTGTCACAGCGTCGCGCCCAGTCTGTCGCCAATTACTTAATCAGCCGCGGTGTTGCCGCCAATCGTTTGATTGCCAAAGGCTATGGTGAACGACACCCCATCGCCAGCAACGCCACTGCCGCGGGTAAAGCACAAAACCGTCGCGCAGAGTTACATATCCGCGCGGTTGAAACCGGTAGAGAGCAAGAAGCTTACAATCCCATTTATTACTAAAGGCAACTGCCTAAAAACCCTCACCCCATTAGCCCCTGAGCTGATGGGGTGATTGTGTTTTATAATGCTCAACGCTATAAATGCCCTAAGCAGGCAGGATAACAATGAACAAAATCCTCTGGTTTTTACTCGCCGCACTGTGGCTGATTGCCGACCAAGTGAGCAAACACTACGCCGTGATTGCCCTAAAAGACAAAGGGCAGGTTATTGATGTTTTGCCCGTGTTGCGCTGGATGTACGCCGAAAACCACGGCGCGGCATTCGGCATGCTGGCTGACCAAGGCGGCTGGCAAAAGTGGTTTTTCCTCGCTATTGGCGCGGTAGCCACCGTACTGTTGACCCTCGCCATTATCAAAAGTGACAAGGGCGCCTTTTTTATTCCCTTTGGCTATGCCTCGATTTTGGGCGGCGCTATAGGCAATGTCTATGACCGCGCGACCTTGGGCTATGTACGCGATATGATTAGCGTCTATTACCGACCCATAGACTTTTATTTTGCCATTTTTAACGTCGCCGATGTCGCCATTTCGGTGGGCGTTATTGCCTTAATCATTGACTGGCTGTTGTCGCTCAGACGGCCAAAAAGCGCATAACAGTGCAACATCATGAATAAATTGGTTGTTTATTTATTGCTTGTTGCCGTTGGTTTTTATTTTGGCCGATACGTCGGTGCGTTGGGCTGTGTCTTGGGCTACTGGTACTTTTTCCCGCCGCGGACCGGGGAGAAAAATCGCCTCTGGCAAGGCAAACTCACCCGCCACAGCACGTCGAAGAGCGCCCCTGACTGGGCTTATCATACCTTAGACATTGCCCCCGATAGCGATTGGGAAAGCGTCAAAAAAGCGCGCAAAAAGCAGCTTAACCGTTACCACCCCGACAAATTGCCCGCGGATGCCAGCGCCCAAGACAAACAGCGCGCCAGCGACAGTGTTAACCACATTAACCGTGCTTTTGACTTGATTAAAGCCAGCAGACAGATAACCTCTTAAATAACAACACACAAAAATCACCAATAACAATAAATAACACCACAGAATACCATGAAACAAAACTCCAACAGCTCGCGCAAGGGCAAGCGCAACACCAGTTTTAAAGCCGTGTCTAAAAGCGCCAAAGGCAAACACCGCACGCAAAACCAAGCGGGTGCCAAAAAACATTTTCAAAAAAAGAACAAAAGCCAACAAAGCAAAAACAGCGACCCACAGCGACCTTCACCTAACGCGCCAGCCAGAGCCAATAGCGTGGAGGTAGAAAGCTACGGCGTGCGCCATTTAACGGTTGACGCGCGTTTTGACGGTCAGCGCGTGGACAATTATTTGCGCCGCCTGATGCCCAGTCTGCCCAAATCTCGCCTGTATCAAATGTTGCGCAAGGGCGAAGTCAGAGTCAATAAAAAGCGGGTTAAAGCCGAATCGCGCGTGTGCGCGGGAGACAGCTTGCGTCTGCCCCCCATCACTCTGCAAGCGGGAGGCACTTTTGTACCCGCGCGCGCTATAGATGCCATCAAGCAAGCCATTATTTACCAAGACGACAACTACCTGATTATCGACAAACCCGCGGGCATTGCCGTACACAGCGGCAGCAAAAACCAATATGGGGTGATTGATGCCGTCCGCCAAGCCTTCCCCGACGCGGGCTGGGAGCTGTGCCATCGCTTGGACAAAGACACCTCTGGCTGCTTGGTGTTGGCGAACTCGCGTCAGGCACTCAACACCTTTCAGCAATTGTCCATGGCAGGTGAGATTCACAAGCAATACTTGACCCTAGTCAAAGGCACGTGGTGCGCTAACGAATTACTCATCACCACCCCTATTGAAAAACAAGCCATTTCGCGCATGAATGACCGCGGTGAGTTTGAGCAAGTCGTCGAGGGCGGCGACAGCGAAACGCACAGCGTGTTCACCACGCGGGAGAATTACGCCAAAACCACGCTGATGCAAGTGGTGATTAAAACGGGCAAAACTCACCAAATTCGCGTCCACGCCGCGCTAAACAAGCACCCAGTAGCCATGGATGACAAATATGGCGACTTTAAATGGAATCGCGTCTTGGAAAAATTGGGCTTACCGCGCCTGTTTTTGCACGCTCACACCATTCGCTTTAAGGCCTTTGGCGAGATTATTCACGTTGCCGCGGAAATGCCCGACGATTTACAGCATTTTTTACAAGAACACTGTTAAACCTTAGCTAGCCAAATGAAAAACGACACAATTCCCGCGATAGAAGCTCAATCCCCTCCCGTCTCAAGGCGCGACTGGTCGGGCTTGTGGAAAAACAATCCCGCTTTTGTCCAGCTGCTGGGCTTGTGCCCGTTATTGGCAACCTCGACCACCTTGATCAACGGCTTAACTATGGGCATGGCGACAACGGGAGTACTCTTGTTATCGGCGTTGCTAGTATCGACACTGCGCACGCGCATTGATGCCAGCGTACGCCTGCCAAGCTTTATGCTAATTATCGCTGGCTCAGTCACCGTGGTTGAGTTGCTGATGCAGACGTTTTTATACGAGCTGTATCTCGCTCTAGGCATTTTCATCCCATTGATTGTCACCAATTGCGTGATTATTGGGCGGGCAGAAGCCTTTTCATCCAAACACCACCTGCGCGAGGCCTTGTGGGATGCGCTTATTATGGGCGTGGGATTTACTTGGGTGATTGCCGTGCTCGGCGGCATCCGCGAAGTCTTGGCCAAAGGTACGCTATTTAGCGGATTGAACTTATGGTTGGGTGAAGGCTTCCAAAGCGTTTACTGGCAAGTCCTTGCCCCGCAAAGCTTCTTATTGACGGCCTTTCCCGCGGGAGCCTTTATCGTTTTCGGCTTACTACTGGCAGGTAAGCAATGGATTGATGCCAACTGGAGAAATACGCATGTCTAAGAAAAATGAGAAAAAACCTCACTTGTTCCTTATCCACGGCCTGTTTATGCACGGCGCGGTAATGACCTATATGCGCCTGCAATTGGAAAAGCGCGGCTACGCCGTGCACGTGTTTTCTTACAAAAGTGTCGAGCGCTCAATGGCAAACAATGCCGCGCTACTGGTCGATTTTGTTACACAGCACAGCCAAGCAGGTGATGTCTGTCACTTTGTGGGGCACAGTTTAGGGGGGTTGTTGATTCGCCTCGCTTACGAACGAGACCCGACGCTATTTACAGGGCGCGTTGTCACCCTAGGCACACCGCACAACGGCAGTCTAGTCGCCAAGCGCATTGCCGAAGACTTACACCGTGCGATTTTGGGCGGTGCTTATCCCAATGCCTTAGATGGCGAAATCCCCGCGTGGGGCGGCGAGGTCGAGCTCGGCTCTATCGCGGGAACGAGGTGTATTGGCGTTGGCATGGCACTCAGTGAACTACCGCGCCCTAACGATGGCACCGTCAGCGTCTGCGAAACGCAAGTGCCCACACAAAGCGACCATGTTTGCGTTGACTTAAGCCATACCGCGCTGGTGTATTCTTCGCGGGTCGTGGCGCAAGTCGATGCTTTTCTACAGCGCGGACAGTTTATACACACTGCCGATGAACCTAAAAACGGTAGTTAAAAAAGGCAGGCGCTCTGTAAAGACACATTAAACACGTATTTGGAGGAGGCGCGAGATGGATGCCATTCGTCTCTACATGGCGCACGCGCCCAACTGAGGTCTTTAGGATGAACAGACAGTGCTGGCAAAAATACGCTATTTCAAAATACTAACGCCGCAACAGAGCATGCCGCGCAGCTTGCTTAGCAACTTATACAGCACCGTCTAGGTATAGAGAAAGCGCTTAATTTTGTGTGTCGGCGTCTTCTCGAATGGTATAGGCTGCAACACCATCAGTTGTATTTGCGCAAACTTACTCAACTCTTGATTGACGCGGGCGCGGACTTCTTTTAGCGTTTCTTCTGCTTTGTCTTCGAGATATTTTTTGGCGTCATCCGTGCGTTCTTCAATATATTTCTTAGCATCATCAGTACGCTCTCCAAGGTACTTTTTGGCCTCATCTGTACGTCCTTCGAGGTATTTCTTGGCATCATCCGTGCGTTGCATGGCGTCGTCTCGCAAAGACAGCATATTTTGCTGTAGACGCTTGGCTTGTTTTTCAATTTCTTCCATATTTAAATGCACCATTGCCACCAATTTTCCGCCTCTTTCCGTCACCAAGGATTCCAACACCCATCCATTCTATTGATGACAGATTCTATTTCCTCGGGATAGATGTTTTCGCCGCTGGCACCGAGAATCATGGTTTTAATTCGTCCTTTAATCGACAGCATGCCATCCTTATCAAAAGCCCCTAAATCGCCCGTTCTTAGCCAGCCATCTTTGGTAAAGACTTCATCGTTCAAGTGTGGTGCTTTGTAGTAGCCCTGCATGACATTGTGCCCTTTGACCTGTACTTCTCCTGTTGAATCAGAGGGATTTTTCTTAACGATTCTCAGATGAATATTCTCAACCGCCTTGCCCGTAGACCC
>PDWJ01005212.1_pt1 | contig 10815 bp, 7 predicted proteins | sample 1430881 | NCBI WGS metagenome assembly PDWJ01 (sample SAMN01162460, study PRJNA174530) | Oral metagenome, whole genome shotgun sequencing project. | biome: Marine environment; feature: Marine mammal; material: Swab sample of the gingival sulcus; isolation source: swab sample of gingival sulcus... | reverse complement strand
TCAAATAGATTAACTGAATTGAAACTTCTCAAAGAGAGTGTTGACAAGGGCTTAAGTGAAAAAACTATGAAAAAGAGCACATACAGAATTATTTCTAAAAAGCTTTATGTTACAAGTAGCTATCACCCTACTGTCAAATTCTATTGCAGAACTTCAGAAAGCAATTACCATTGGTCAACAAAAGATATTATATATATTTCTATTGACAAAAAATCCAATGGCATAACAAAAACATTTAATGGTGGGATTTTTGCAAATTTAGAAAATCCAGCAAGACTATGGTTTAATATCAATGGGGATTTTCATAATAGAGATTTTCATAATAAAAGAAGGTCAAATGATGTAAGCGTTAAAGTTGCTAAAAATGGTTTCGCGTCTTTTAGTGATATTAATGCAAGTGATTATTACTCATATTACTTTGAAGACCACACAATTAGGTGCGGTCAATAGAAAGATAACAAGGAGGTTGTTTGTGGAAAAGAAATTTGCAGTTTTTGTGGTAGCAGTGCTTCTAATCATAGTAGCAGTAAGCACTTATGGGAAAAATGGTAAAGAATTAAGTCTTGCTTATAGTGAAGAAATTTCAGAGAAAACAATTATAGAAAACCTAAAAAAAATGTCTAAAGATGAATTATTAGAGTTGGGACTTACTGAAGGAGATATAAAAGCGATTGATGAAGAGTCTCTGTCAAATAGTTCAATTAGATATGGTAAAGTTAAATACACTGTATTATACGATAAAAAAGACTTTTATTATGACAAAGAGACAAATACTACTAAACTTACAACTAAAACTTACTGGGAGTGGACATCTCCTCCTTTAACAAAAAATATAGATATAGTTAAGCTTGGTAACTCTAGCCACTTTAGTTTTGTAAAAGGAAAAGCATACATAAAATATTATAAAGATGGTGACTTAGATAAATACAGTAATACAGTTACTGTATATGCAAAACCATCATCAGAAATAGAAGCTTGTGTTGCAATACCAGTTACTCACTTTATTGATAAATCAAATGTTTCAGTAGCAATGAAAGGTTCATTTGTGGCTGAATGGGTTGCAGAAGGCAACGTAAACATCATGGGAATTGCGGCGACTTATTCGCACACTTCATATGAGATAAAACCTACGATTAGAATAGGTGCATATAATCCTATAGACATAATAAAAGATGGATTTGTTACTAGAACAGGACCAGAAGCTTATAGAAATATAGAAAAATAATAAGAGGCTCACTTGAGCCTCTTTTGCTTGTAATTATTTTGTTGCGCTGACGATAATATCCTTCATAGAGTAAAGCTTAGGTTCTAACTTTATTAGAGTTTCTGCTGCTTTTATAGCTCCTTTAGCATATATATCATAATTTGCAGCGTAGTGACTTATCTCAATTGTCTCATTTTCTCCTATGAAACTGACGTAGTGCTCACTTCCTAGGTTTCCTCCTCTAATAGAGTGGATACCTATCTCATTCTCACCCCTATTTGACTTCCCAAGCCTACCATGGACTCTTTTCAGATCATTTCCAAGTCCTGATTCAATAGCATTTATAACCATACTACTTGTACCACTAGGTGCATCAAGTTTATTTCTATCATGTTTTTCTACTAGCTCAATATCAAACTCTTTTAACATCTGTGATGCATATTCTAAAACACTTAAGAAAATATTTACACCAAAAGATGTATTATGAGTGTAGAGTATAGGAACTGACTTTGACAAATCTTTTAAATACTCTTCATCTTCATTCGTTAAAGCTGTGGTTCCCATAATAAGAGGTTTCTTCACCTTCTTTACATAATCTAATACAGTCCTAACATTTGCACTTGATGAAAAATCTATTACGACATCAAAGTCTTCAGTTACATCTGAAAAGCTAGTATAAACAGGGAAATCGGTTTCAAACTTAGTTCTGCTTACACCGCATACAGGTGTATTATTTCCACGCTCTTTTGATAGACCTCTACCCATTCTGCCATTTGCACCACTAATTAAATATTTCATATGAACCTCTACTTACCTAAAAATTTAAGTATTTCATCAAATGCTTCTTCTAATGATGGTTTATGTTGATATGATTTGTCCCTTGATGATATCTCTACACAAGACTCCTTCATATTCCTTGGGCTAACTACTACTCTAAGCGGGCAACCGAAAAGATCTGCATCCGAGAACATAGAGCCGGGTCTTACCTTTCTATCATCATATAGAACTTCAATTCCAGAGTTAGTTAGTTTATCATAAAGCTCATCTGCATAAGTTCTACATGCTTCATCGTCACATCTAAGACAGCATACCTGAACCTTCCATGGAGCTATAGTCATCGGCCACATTGGACCGTAGTCATCATGACTATTCTCACAAACTAAAGCTGCCACTCTTAGTAAATCTAAGCTGTAAACCCCCATTAATGGCGTTTTAGCACTTCCCTCTACGTCAAGGAAGTTCATATCCATCGCCTTTGTAAAGGTATCACCTGTCTTACTTATTTCTCCTAGTGTTACACCTTTCTTAACAACTATAGATTTTTCACCACAATGACTGCAAATATCGCCATCATTAACATCAGCTAAATCTACAAACTCAACTTCACCATAGTCTCTCTCGATGTTAAAACCTGTGTAGTGTTTGTCAAATTCATTAGCACCTATTGCAAGACTCTCAATTCCCGAAAGTGACTTATCAAAGAAAACATCAACTTCCTTAGGGATTTTGTAAGGTCCTATAAATCCTCCGCTTAATAGCGAATCCTCAGTTAGTTCAGCTGGATACAAGTCATCACCAGCTAAACGCATAAGCTTAGATTCGTTTACATCAAGATCACCTCTGATAAAACCAACTACAATAGACCCATCACTTTCTCTTTGATAAGCAACAGATTTACATAATCTTTTCACATCTACGTTTAAGAATTCTGCTAATGCAGCAATAGTAGTAACCCCAGGAGTTACAACAAGTTTTAGTTCTTCCCTATTACCACCCTCTTCATTTTTAACATTACTTACAGCATTATCAAAGCTTGAACAGTAATCGCAGGCATCGCATTTAACGAATTTTTCTTCACCAATATCAGTTAGCAAAGCAAATTTATGTGATTTATCGTTTTCTACTTTTACAGATTCACTAAGACCACATTTACTAAGAATATTAGTATAAGCTTCCGATATCAATTGGTATTTTTCGTTTAAGTCATCAAGCGATGTGTGGAAAGAATAAACTTGATTATATTCAGATTCCTTCAAGTTTACAAGACCACCACTTGCTTTTCTTCCTTTAACAAAACTCTTTTTATTTTGATATATAATAAATGGATAATTTGTATAACTCTTAGCACTATCACGAACTAACTGTATTGCAAGTTCATGACTGCCATCAACATATGCCATTTCTATATTGTCATAGTCGGTGAATTTAATAAAACCACCATCGAGTCTCTTTGACTCTTTAATTAATTCAATAGGTGTAATAGCTGTGAGACTTACTTCTTGCGCGCCTACTTTGTTTAATTCATTATTAGCTATACATTCAATTCTTTTTAGAATTCTAGCCATAATGGGATTAAGAGAATACACTCCATTTGAGACCTGCTTTATATATCCTCCTTTTACCAGTAACGCATGGTTATCACTTACACAGTCTGAAGGTCTATCCTTAAATCTTTCACCAATCATATTTGATACTTTCATATATTAACCTAACCTTTCACAAATTTATAAAAATTATTATATATCGTATTATACCACACCATTTTGTTAAATAAAAAAAGCCCTTATCTGATTTGATAAAAGGGCTAACAGTTTTATTTGATAACACCATGGTGTCTATAAAAATCTCCAAGTTCTTTGTGACGATGTCCTCCCCACAGTTGTACAAGAGCTATACCTGATGAATTATTTGCCTCAATAACACAAATACCGTCTTCAGTTAATAGAATGTCCCAACCCACAAAGCTTAGAAATGGGAATTCATTTGCTAAATCTAAAACCTGTTTTTTTATCTCTTCCCAATGTGGTATACGCACTCCTTCAATAGGTTCATTTGTATCAGGATGGTGACTTATTTTATCATTTACATATAAAGACCTAGCATGACTTAATACTCCAGTCTCTATATCTATTTTTGAAACTATTCCACCTATAGCTACATTATCAACCGGTATTGACTTCTTAACACCAAACCTATGGAACGCATAGTTCAATTTAAACTGATTAGTTTTTATATCCCTGAGTGTTATAATTCTAATAGTATTATATGTTTTATCATATATTTTATTTGCATAAGGGTGTTGACTCACTGCTTCAACAATCATCCACTCTCTTCTATTTTTTATAATATCAATGATATCATCTCTACTACTCTTAACACCATTTACCAAATAATAGTCGTTTTCACGCTCTAATGTTTTAACACCTAAGCCATTGCCGGCAGCGAAAGGTTTTATAAAAACTTTGTTCTCATTTATGATTTCTAAAATAGCTTCAACAGTAAGAGGATTTCCTTCAAAATCAATAATATATCCTCTGTTCTTCATAGCATAAACCTTTGGAACCCTAATATAGGGAGATATTATTTTAGTACAAATAACTTTATTGTTTAAGATAAATTGGAATGGTTCATTTACGAACTTACTCCTGTGCCAATCCATCGCTGACAAATACTCTCTTCGGTCATTATTTTCAAAATCATAGTAAAAATACTGATCAGCCATAAAGCCACCAAGATTGGCGCTTATTTTTGTCAGAATTGGTGTTTTCTGTCTATTCTTTGCAAATACTATTCTAACAATATACCAGTATACTATTTTAAATTTTCTCTCTAAAAACTTTAATAATCTCACTTATTACTCCTATAACTATATTTATCGTAATCAATATATCACAATATCAAAATCTAAACAAACAAATACTATTTAATATTACATTGTTCTTTTTTCATACTGATTTTTTCTTTAAAAAACTCCTTAATTTCCGTAGAATAATGCGCAACTTTATGTAAATCTTGGTGTATATTTATCTCAATTATTTTAAATGAATCATCAGTAACCGCTATATCAAACCCAAGGTATTCAAGTTCAGGCATCCATCTACAAATATTGAAAACCCCTTTTTTAATTATTTCCCAGTTCGGTATAACCCCTTCAATTTTAACTCCAGTATCCTTGTGAAACTCACAGTCTTCATAAAAATGATTAACAAGTATCTCTGGTTTATACATCTCGCCAGAGTCCATATCAATGTTTACACATACGCCACCATATCCAATGTTGTCAGTGTAACCCGTCTTAGAAGAGCCGATTCTCATATAAGTTTGCATTATCTTAGGGTTGTATCCATTTCTGTTTATAACCATTACCCTTATTGAATTGACACTTTTGCTATATATTTTCTTTAATTGTGTATTCATTTCAATAAACTCAGTAACGATATATGGCGACTTAAATCCACTTATAAAGTTAATTATTTGCATCTTAGTCATTTCTTTATCATTTATATAATATTTATTATTATCAAATAGAAGACAATAGAATCCATCTCCATGTGTTCCTCTAGATGACTTTAAAGCGAGCTTTCTTTTATCTTCAAGAAGTTTAAATATACCATCAAAATCTTTTGTATACATGTCTGGACAGTCCGGCATTTTTGTTATTGATAACTCATTATTTTTTTTACATATTGAGAAGTAATAATCCGGTAAATGCTTCTTAAAAGGCTCCATCACATATCTGAATGTGGTCTTATCATTAATCCATTTTTGATATTCATTATTTATTCTATTTAGCCAATGATAGTCATAATCGGATAAAAACTCTTTATAATTATCATTATTTAGACCATATTGATGAATTCTAAAAGATAAAAATCCTCTATTCCAAGCCCAGACTTTTCTTTTAATACTGCCCTTACTACTTAGAAAATCATTTAGCACTGATCTTACCCATAACCTTTGCATATATGGACGAATGCCTTTCCTTGCAAAAAGCATGAGCAATTTATCTGCAAAAAATATTATTGCTTTTTTAATAGTAGGCTTTACTTTGTTTTTATTAATGCGATTCTTCTTTTTACTTTTGTATCTTTGCTTAAGATAATTGTTTAGACATTCACTGATCTTTCCCTCGGGAAGTTTAGGTGAATCATTAAAATTTATTATTTTAAAACTACCTTCAATAAGGCTTATCGACACAGAAAAAAATGTCAATTGATCTAAATCTTTAGCTATAAGTTTAATCTCTTGAATTATCTTATCCCATTCAGGTATTACAATTGGCTTATCTTCATGGTATTTGCCATCATTTAAATCTACAGGTAATGCTTCACTTTCCTCATTAGAATTATAGTACGCACCTAGAATAGTAGAGCCTTTTTTCCCATTTGCAATATACAGCTTTATATACTTATCAGCATGTAGCTTTTCTATTACAACATAATTACATATAAGCTCTTTTATAATTTCATGCAGTCTCTCATTACTCTGTTCTTTTTCATTTATAAAAAAAGTATCTCCTTGATATTTTAGAAAGTATTTATCCTTTTTACTGTTCCAAACGGCTGGCCTTAATTCAAGTTCTCCCTTTTCTTTTAAAAGTGAAACTATGTCTTTATAAGAGTACTCTCTATTTTCATCACCGTTTTTCAATATCAAAAATGATCTATCACGCCTTATAATACTAAAATACGTCTTATTAAAATGTTTTGAATGCTTATATAAAACTCTCTCTGATGTCGGTATATCTTCAAGCCACTTTGAAAAAAAATTATTGTGTGGTAAAAGATATTTGTATTCGGAAGCAGATATATAATTGCTATTTTTCTTGTCTATAATAATCCCCATTTAGTCCCCACTTACATTATAATCATTACAACGATATTATATCATAACGAAAACTGTCCATCTAGTCAACATCTTTTAGAGGCATATCTTCAATTTTAAGCGCTGAATACAATAACATTTTTCCTGAGTTCTACTCACTAGCAATAAAATATTTATAAAATGTCATAATCCCTTTACTAAACTGAATATTTATCGTAAAATTATATTAAAGAATAAGACTAGAAAAGGAGTGTGAAAATGTCATTTGAATTTGCAAAGAGGATGGAAAATATTAAGGCTTCTGAAATCAGAGAACTGCTTAAGGTAACTCAAAATCCTGAGATTATTTCTTTTGGTGGCGGTTTCCCAGCACCACAATCTTTCCCTGTTGAAGCTTTAGAAAAGGCAACTAAAAAAGTGTTTGAAAAACACGCAACTCAAGCTTTACAATATGGACCTACTGATGGTTACTTACCTTTAAGAGAACAAATAGCAAAGCGAATGGGTCAATCAGGCGTTAATTGTACTCCAGATGAAGTACTACTAACTAATGGTTCTCAACAAGGTTTAGAGTTTAGCGCAAAACTATTTATCAACAAAGATGATGTAGTAGTGTGCGAAAGTCCTACATATTTAGGAGCGATTAACGCTTTTAAAGCGTACCAACCAAAATTCATTGAATGTCCTACTGATTCTGATGGTATGATTATTGAAGAACTAGAAAAAATACTTAAGAACAATAAGGTTAAATTCATTTATGTTATTCCTGATTTCCAAAATCCATCAGGAAATACATGGGCTCTTGAGAGAAGAAAAGGTCTACTTGAGATGGCAAACAAGTATGACGTTGTAGTACTAGAAGATAACCCTTATGGAGACTTAAGATTTGAAGGAGAACCACAACCTGCAGTTAAGAGTTTTGATACTGAAGGTAGAGTTGTATTCCTAGGAACATTTTCTAAGATACTTTGCCCAGGTTTTAGACTTGGATGGATTGTAGCTTCAAAAGAAATACTTGACAAATACAATCTTATTAAGCAAGGTGCAGATCTTCAATCAAGTACATTTGCTCAAATTCAAACTGCTGTATTCTTACAAGACAATGATTTAGATGAGCATATAGCTAAAATAGGTGTTCTTTACAAAAAGAGAAGAGATGCTATGATGAGTGCCATTGAAAAATACTTCCCTAAAGAAGTAAAGTTCACTCGTCCTGAAGGTGGTCTATTCACATGGTTAACTTTCCCAGAACACATCGATGGAAAAGAACTAGCACAAAAAGCGATTGAAAAGAAAGTTGCTTTTGTTCCTGGTGGAGCATTCTATCCAAATGGTGGAAATCTAAATCATGCTAGAATTAATTATTCTGCTTGTGATGAAGCGACAATCGAAGAAGGAGTCAAGAGACTTGCAGAGGTAATTAAAGCTGAATTATAAAAAACTAAGACACAGTGTTAGAGAATCTAACATTGTGTTTTTTTTTACGCAGATTGTTGACTATATGTACTTTTCTTAACATTTCATTAGATTATATACGTAATAATTGACTGAGCCCGTATATTCTAATATACTTAATTGTAAATAAGGAGGTACTTATATGAACAAACTATACAAAAGAACAGCTCTTTTGTTAGCTCTATTACTGGCTTTTATTCCAATGATGAGCAATATTAGTTTTGCAGCACTTAGCACATATGACCTATCATATGCGTTGCAAACATCTTATGAATTCGGAGGGGAATTTCACAGAATTGCTACCCCACCAAATGAACCAAATAGAATTTACATGAGGGGAAAGGTTAAAGACCCAAATATTAAAATATTATGTCTTAGATTAAGTCGAGTTTCTAACTTGCCATCAAATGGTAATTTGGTTAATGTTGTAACCCAATTTGTTAAACCTAATAGCAATGGTGAATATTCGATAAGAGTAGATACAACAGTGGGAAATACAAGCTTACCTGTTGTATATAGGGGTTCAATAGTAGATGCTAGCAATCCAAATGGATCTGCAGAAGTAAAACCTGGTAACCCATATAGCCCTATGCAGCCATTAATAGCAGGTAAATATAGATATAGAATAACTGCATCAACTGAAGATGAAGATGTAACAAGAGGCTCAGAGTGGTGGAATGGAATTCTTGGTGGATCTAAAGGTTATGTATGGAATAAGGCGCTACTTAGATCTAAAAATGATGGCAATGGCCTTAGATGTATCAAGTATCCTAACATAATAGATAGAAACCTTTATATCAGATATATATATACAAAGCACTCATATAATATAGATAGTTACCAAGGATCTCATGTGAGATATAAGGATAAACGAATGAGGTCTCCATATATTCACTATCTATTTAAAGATCCTGTATCAGGCGCATATAATGAAATTGATGAACAGAAAGAAGCATTTATTAAAAGTATCTCTGACGAGGTGACTGAAGGTGCAACTAGCAACTATTCAAAACTGCTTAAGATATATGAATATACTTCTAAAAACTTCTACTATGATTATTATGCTTGGCATGCAGAACACGACCAATACGTAAACCCATATGAAAATCTTCATAAGCTAGTTTACAAGACTGATTCTGCTAATAGTAAAAATGGTAAAGTAGCTACTGTATGTGATGGTTATGCAGGAATTGTTGTTGCGCTAGCAAGGGCTCAAGGGATTCCAGCTAGAATAGTATATGGTAAACATTTAAGCAGATCAAAACAACTATGGCACAACTATTCCGATTCTCAAATTAAATATGAAGATAATCATGTTTGGGCTGAAGCATACTTAAATGGAAGATGGATTTTAATTGATGCAAACCTAGGTGCGCTAAGTAAATGGGATAGAGATTATGCTAGTGACACAGGTGATTGGTATAAATCTGATTTTATATCATATGCTGGTTTTGACCCATCAATTACATCAATATCAAACTCTTATTCAACTAAATGGATTCGCGGTGGTGATACGCATAATTACAGAATAGCATACAAGAATGAGTACAATAAGTTAAAGAATTTCTTAACTGATAATAACAATGGTCAGAAAATAAACTCTGACTTCTCTCCAAATGATTTATCAACTTGGGGTTCAGGCTCTAAACCATTAAAAACAGATGGATTTGGTAAAGTTAAGTCAGTTAGATGGAATGATAAGGGACTGTCTGGTGATAAGTTTAATGTGAGCTATTTCAGATCAATTAGAGATATAATGATCTGGTCTAATGACTTAACTAAAATAAATGTAAACCACTGTAAAAACCTAGTGGGTCTATACGCCACATATAACGATGTGCAGTCATTCTACGCACCAGATACACCAAAGATTAGACGTATTACTATGAGGGGAAACCCAATGAGGTATGCTAACTTTAGATCAAAGCTTGGCACAACTAAAATAGAAAGAACTGGAAAAAAGGGTGGAACGTTTAGTTTTGACTATAATAAGAACAATAGCAAATCTCTAACTATATATATAAATACTGTTTTCCCAGGATATAAGTATGAAGGAATGTATTACTCAAATGGTTCGCTAATCACTAAAAGTACAGTTAAAACATTTGAGCCAACAGGAACTTATATTCAAGTTAGATTTAGCAAACTACCTTAAGCAAATAAAAAGGGGCATTTAATTGCCCCTTTGCTGTTGCGTTTAAAGATCTTCAATTGTCCCAATAAATAGAGGCACATCTTCTTTTGAGTCATATATCATATATAGAAACGGCCTATCGAGGTGTACGACTTTATTTTTCATAGGCGCTGATGTTGCATCCATTTTTACAGATGTAGCTGCTGCAGCCTTAGTGCCATTCTCATTTAAATCTATGAATGTTTTATGGGATACTTTGCTAATAAAAATATCCTTACTAGGGCTAAGCATCTTACTAAAGTCAGCTTCTGAATTAAACGCCTTGACTATTCCCATATTCTTAAGCACTTCATTTAAATTTAAATTGCTTACTACTGTAAACTTAGGAATCTTGGTATCAACAGTATACATTTGTACG
>PDWJ01005211.1_pt1 | contig 10817 bp, 9 predicted proteins | sample 1430881 | NCBI WGS metagenome assembly PDWJ01 (sample SAMN01162460, study PRJNA174530) | Oral metagenome, whole genome shotgun sequencing project. | biome: Marine environment; feature: Marine mammal; material: Swab sample of the gingival sulcus; isolation source: swab sample of gingival sulcus... | reverse complement strand
TCCAATGAACTCAACTACGCCTATATGGTGCAGACTACACAGATGCTTCTTGAATTAGTTATCAAGATTCAAGAAGAACTCGGTATTATCTTTGAATTTATTAACATCGGCGGTGGGTTGGGAATCCCATACCATCCAGGAGACCCGGAACTTGATATTGAAGCCCTCGGTCAAGAAGTCACCGAACTTCTTGTTACTTTTGAAAAAAAATATGGGTATCAGCCAGCACTCTTTACAGAAAGTGGCAGGTATATGACCGGACCTCACGGAGTTCTCGTTACAACTGCAATCAACCGAAAAGATACCTATCGAACCTATATCGGTGTTGATGCTTCAATGTCAGCTCTTATGCGGCCCGGCATGTATGGCGCATATCACCATGTTGAAGTTCCGGGAAAAACAGCGCCTCTCTCTGAAGTGGTCGATGTGGTTGGCGCTCTTTGTGAAAACAATGACAAATTTGCAATCCAGAGAAAACTGCCGGTAATTGAAAACGGTGACAGAATTATCATTGAAGATACCGGAGCGCATGGTCAGGCCATGGGATTTAATTACAATGGCCATCTCCGTCCAAAGGAACTGCTCTTTTGTCAGGACGGAAGCATCAAACTCATCCGCCGGGCGGAAACGCTTGCAGATTATTTTGCAACACTTGATTTCGCTGAAAAAAAATGGAAGAGACCAGAATCAGATAATTCATAACAGCAAAGCGAAGAGACAATCCTTCCCTCTTATTTTAGGGCAAACAGCTCTCATTTTTTCTTGCAGAAAAACTTAGGGATGCTTGACTTTGTTTTATCCTTCCGCTAAAATCGTCATTTCAAACTCGCAGGGGTGGCATTTGCCTGAGATGATACCCGTTGAACCTGATCTGGATTATACCAGCGTAGGAAATTGCAGAGAAAATATTCTCCTCAAATTCTTTTTCCCTCATCTTCAGCTTTTTTGCTCCCCTATTAGATCCGGATTCTTTTGGTAAAAGGAGTGATCATGTCTGCTATCGTGCAAAAATGCGCTGAAAATCTTGAAAAAGTCAGAGCCAATAAACCTCTTGTTCATAATATCACAAATTTTGTGGTAATGAATTTCACAGCGAATGTTCTGCTTGCAACCGGAGCCTCTCCGGTAATGGCCCATGCGGCCAATGAAGTAGAGGAGATGGTTGGCCTCGCAGGCTCTCTCGTTTTAAATATCGGCACCCTGACTGATTCCTGGGTGGATGCAATGATAAAGGCCGGACAAAAGGCCGCACTCTTAAAAACTCCTGTTGTTCTTGATCCGGTTGGTGCCGGAGCGACAAGACTCAGAACCAGTTCGGCAAAAAAGATCTTGGACAAGACCTCTGTCCAGATTATCCGGGGAAACAGCTCTGAAATCCTGGCACTTGCCGGCAAAGATAACACCACCCGTGGTGTTGATGCCGCAAATTCTATAGATGAGGCTGCCGATATCGCCCAAAATTTAGCAAGAGAACTGAAAACGACACTTGCCATTACCGGTGCTGTTGATTTTATCACTGATGGCGCAAGAACGGTCAAGGTTGCCAATGGTCATCATATGATGCCACTTGTTACCGGGACCGGCTGTTCCGCAACGGCTGTTATCGGAGCTTTTGCGGCAGTTGACAATAATATGGTAACTGCCGCCGCCAGCGGCCTTGCCTTTCTTGGTCTTGCCGGAGAAATGGCCGCAAAAAAAGCTGATGGCCCGGGAAGCTTTATGATCCATTTTCTTGATGCCCTTTATCTGCTTTCAGCAAATGATATGCTGCAAGGTGCGCGTATTACAGAATAACGGATACGCTATGAATTTTGATTATTCCCTCTATCTTGTCACCGACAGAAGTCTTTCCCTGGGCAGAAAAACTGTTGATATTGTCGCCGAGGCAGTGGCAGGTGGGGTCACCTGTGTTCAGCTGCGGGAAAAACATTGTTCGACAAGAGAGTTTGTCAACGAAGCGAGGATATTGCATACTTTTTTACATCAATTGAAGATACCGCTTATTATCAATGACAGAATTGATGTTGCTCTTGCAGTTGGCGCGGAAGGTGTCCATCTTGGTCAGAGTGATATGAAACTTGATGATGCCCGACAAATTCTCGGTACCGACACCGTTATCGGTATCTCCGTTGAATCAACAGCTGACGCTATAGAGGCTGCAGCCAATGGAGCGGATTATCTTGGCGTAAGCCCGATCTTCAGTACATCAACCAAAACAGATACTGCTCCCCCTCTTGGCCTTGAAGGATTGTTATCAATCAGGGCTGCTGTAAAACTCCCGCTGGTCGCAATCGGCGGAATTAATCAGGAGAATTGTGCGTCGATACTCTCCAGTGGCGCGGATGGCCTCGCGGTGGTATCAGCCATAGTAAGTGCCCCCTCACCTCGTGACGCCGCGCAGCAGTTGCGCCGTGCAGCCAAACTGCCTTTACAAGGATAATACTATGCAACAGAAAAAAACAAAACAATACCCCAGGGTGCTGACTATTGCCGGTTCCGATAGTGGAGGAGGAGCAGGAATTCAGGCCGATCTGAAATCGATCGCGGCAAATGGCTGTTATGGGCTCTCTGTTATTACCGCCCTTACCGCGCAAAACACTCAGGGTGTTTTTGGTATTCATCCGGTTCCCGTTGATTTTGTAAAGCAGCAGCTTGAAGTTGTTCTCAACGATATTGGTGCGGATGCGGTGAAGATTGGCATGCTTTTTTCTGTGGAACTTATTGAAATAATAGCAGATGTCTTGCGCGCAAATAAACTGAAAAATATTGTGCTTGATCCGGTAATGGTTGCAACCAGTGGCGATAAGCTTCTTAAAGATGAAGCGGTTGCCGCACTGAAAAAAAATCTTATCCCTGTTGCCGATCTTATTACTCCGAATCTTCCTGAAACCTTTGTTCTCCTGGGCCATAAAATCAACACGGCAGATCAACTGGAAGAGAGTGCCATCAAACTCAGTGAAACTGGCTGCCCGAATATCCTGATCAAAGGCGGTCATCTCGCAGATGGCAGCTGTGATGACTTTCTCTATATGGCAGCAACCGGACAAAGCCATACCTTCCCCGTTGATCGTATACATACCAATAACACTCATGGTACCGGCTGCACGCTTTCCTCGGCCATAGCCGCTGGTCTTGCTCGAGGTCTGAACATAAAGGATGCGGTAGCGACCGGCAAAAGCTATATCACAGGAGCGATACACTCAGGGGCCAGCTATCAACTGGGAAAAGGAAATGGTCCCGTCGACCATTTTTACAGGTTTTTTAAATGATAACACCTGATCGCCAGCAAAGCGATTTTCCCAGAGAAGTCACTGCTGCAAGAGCCATTGGCGTCAGGTGCCAGGGACTCAGCGTATCTTATGGAGACTGTTCTGTTTTTGACAATCTCCATCTTGAATTTAAGCCCGGAGAGTGGACCTGTCTGTTAGGACCCAGCGGCTGCGGAAAATCGACATTACTTCGCATTATCTCTGGAACAAAAGATATTCAGTTTTCTGGTTCTATCAGTTTTTCTGGGAAAAAAGACGCATGTCCTCCCGTTGCCTGGATGAGTCAGAAAGACCTGTTACTGCCATGGCTGACGGTGCTGGATAATATCATTATCGGCGCAAAATTGAGAAATGAGGTTACAGAAGATGTTATCAATCAGGCAACGGAGCTGCTTGACAGGGCTGGACTTGCGGGCAGTGAAAAACGTTATCCTCCTGCTCTTTCCGGCGGAATGCGTCAACGCGTGGCGCTGCTCAGAACATTGATGGAAAAAAGACCTGTCTTGCTTATGGATGAACCTTTTTCCGCGCTGGATGCCCTAACCCGTTTAAAACTGCAAAATCTTTCGGTACAGCTTGTCAGTGGGAAAACCGTTATTCTGGTCACCCACGATCCCCATGAAGCTCTGCGACTTGGAAACAGGATTGTTGTTCTTGGCGGAACTCCTGCTGGTATTATCGCTGATATTAAACCCAAAGGTCTTCCCCCACGACAAAGCGACAATCCCAGCCTGATACATTCGTATTCCTCTCTCTTGGAGATACTTTTAGCAAAGGAGAAACCATGAAGTTTCTTCGGGGATCATCTTTTGCGCTTTCCTTCGTTCTGCTCTGGTATCTCTTTGTCCTTTTTTCTGGAGTCCCAGACTATATTTTTCCTGGCCCTGATGCTGTTTTCGCAGTACTCCTTCAACACTGGCCGGTGCTTGCCACTCATACTCTTATAACCTTAGAGGAGATTATACTTGGCCTTGTTCTCGGCACAATTTTAGGCTGTATCTGCGCGATTATAATGATTCTCTCGCCTCTGCTCAAACGCTGGTTGCTTCCGGTACTGGTGATAAGCCAGGCGATTCCGGTTTTTGCTCTTGCCCCCATTCTTGTCCTGTGGATGGGCTATGGCATGACCTCAAAAGTCGCGATGGCAATACTCATTATCTTTTTCCCGGTAACATCTTCTTTTTATCACGGCATGCAGAGGACAGAAAAAGATATTCTCGAACTGACAAGAATTATGGCCGCGGACTATTCCCGTATGTTACGTTTTATCATTATCCCCGGCGCGATGCCCTCTTTTGCCTCTGGTCTAAGGGTTGCGGCGGCAATCGCTCCCATCGGGGCCATCATTGGTGAATGGGTCGGATCAAGCGAAGGTTTAGGCTATTATATGCTTCACGCTAACGCGAGAATGCAGATAGACCGAATGTTTGCCGCTCTGTTTCTTTTGGCTATAATTTCAGTGAGCCTATATTATCTCATTGATTTTATTTTATTAAAAATAATTTTTTGGGACAAACCAAAGGAGTTACGATATGAATAAATTTCGTGTTATGCTTTTCAGTATGGTGTTATGTTTTACGGTTACAGTCAGCCAGTCGTTTGCCACCACCAAAATAACGGTATTGCTCGATTGGTTTATTAACCCGGATCATGGCCCCCTTTTTATTGCCCAGGAAAAGGGTTTTTTTCAGGAACAAGGCCTCGAAGTCGAGTTTATAGCACCTGCTAATCCCAATGATCCACCAAAACTTGTCGCCGCGAAAAAAGCAGATATCGCGGTTTCCTATCAACCGCAGCACCTGATGCAGATCGCAGCAGGTCTCCCTCTGGTCAGAATTGCGACTCTGGTGGCAACACCCCTGAATTCCCTGGTAGTGCTGGCCGATAGCAACATCAAAAGTATTGTCGATCTCAAGGGGAAAACAATCGGCTATTCTGTGGGTGGTTTTGAAACGATATTGTTAAAAGTAATGCTGGAAAAGGCTGGCCTTAGTCTTGATGACGTAAAACTTGTCAATGTCAATTTCTCACTTTCTCCCTCCCTGTTTTCCGGCAAGGTTGATGCCGTTATTGGTGCATTTCGTAACTTTGAGCTGAATCAGATGGACATCGAGAAAAAGCCTGGACGACCGTTTTTTGTGGAAGAACTTGGCGTTCCGGCATATGATGAACTCATCCTGATCACTCATCAGGATCGGATAAATGATACCAATTTACGAAAATTTGTTAACGCTGTTGAAGCAGGAGTACAATATCTGGTCAATCATCCCCAAAAAAGCTGGAAGCTCTTTATCAGCAATGGCAGAGAAGAGCTTGACGATGAACTCAACCGCCGGGCATGGCGTGATACCGTTGCTCGCTTTGCTCTTCGTCCAGGAGCACTTGACAAGAATCGTTACAAAAAATTTGCAGAGTTTCTGAAAAAGGAAAACGGTATTGACACCGGCAAAGATCTCAGTAAATGGGCCATTGAACTTCAATAGCGACTGTCAAAAAGCGGCTCCTCTGCAAGATATACAAAAGGGGCCGCTTTTTATTTGACCATTCTCAAACAACTCCCATTTATGGGAAAAATTGTCTTTTCTTCATCTTCCGGACAATTTATTGTGTTGTAACAAATTTCATCTTCTGCTTTATTGAAATCTTTCTGTGGCAACAATTAAAGGATCCTGAAATATTCTCTTGCTTCCAAAAGAAAAATTTCCAGATGGCAACGCAGATAGATATCGAGCATTTTTTGCTCACGGTTCAAAAAGCGATTCGCAACAAGAAAGTTCCCGTTGTTGATCTTATTGCTGTGCAGACCAAAGACCCGTTCAAGGTTCTGGTAGCGACCATTCTTTCAGCCAGAACCAAAGATGAGGTAACGGCCAAAGCTTCTGCCCGGCTTTTTGTGAGAGCTGCAACCCCTCAACAGTTGGCAATATTGTCTGAAGAAGAGATTGCTAAACTGATTTTCCCGGTTGGATTCTACAAAACAAAGGCCCGCCATCTTAGCAGACTGCCCGCTGCCCTGGCGCAATTTGACTATCTCGTTCCCAAAACGATAAACGAGCTCCTCACCTTGCCAGGAGTGGGGAGAAAAACGGCAAATCTTGTGGTAAGTGTAGCTTTTAACCTGCCGGCGATCTGTGTTGACACCCATGTTCACAGGATTATGAATATATGGCAATATGTAACAACAGATACTCCGGAAAAAACAGAAATGGCACTCAGAAAAAAACTGCCTCAGCGATTCTGGATTTCCGTCAACTCTATTCTGGTCGCCTTTGGTCAATCAATCTGCCGGCCAGTAGGCCCTCTTTGTGACAGCTGTGTCCTGACCGATCAATGCCCAAAAAATGGAGTAACACCAAGGAGAACAAAAAAAATGGCAACCACGCAAAATCAGTATACCTTTGTCTCATGGAATGTAAATGGTATCCGGGCTATTGAGAAAAAAGGTTTTGTTGAAATTCTTCAAGAGATGAATGCTGATATTATCGGCATCCAGGAAACAAAGGCTCAGCCAAATCAACTCTCTGATAACCTGAAAAATATTCCGGGTTATACCTCTTATTGGCATAGCGCAGAGAAGAAAGGATATTCAGGGGTTGCCTTCTATAGCAGGCTTAAACCAGTTGCAGTGCATTACGGTTTGGGCATAGAAAAATTTGATTGTGAAGGTCGAGTTCTTACTCTTGAGTTTGACAGCTTTTATCTGCTCACAATCTATTTTCCAAACGCGGGTGAAGGCCTAAAACGGCTTGATTATAAACTCCAATTTAACAACGCACTGGAAAAACACTGCAAGCAGCTGGAAAAGAAAAAAGATGTTATTCTCTGCGGAGATTTTAATGTTGCCCATAAAGAGATTGATCTGAAAAATCCAAAAAATAATGTAAAGAATGCCGGTTTCACTCCAGAAGAGCGGCGCTGGATGGATGGCTTTATCGACAGAGCTGACTATATTGATACCTTTCGAATGTTTAACCAGGAGCCGGAGCAATATAGCTGGTGGAGCTATCGATTTAATGCCAGAAGCAAGAATGTCGGCTGGCGAATAGATTATTTCTGTGTAAACAAAAATGCTGAAAAAAAAGTACTTGATGCGAAAATATTGCAGGAGGTTATGGGCTCAGATCATTGCCCGGTTGTTCTCAATTATGCGCAATAATCTAAAAAGGTAGAGATTTTTTTCACCATATAATGAGCAGGTATTACATGAGTAAACGAAATTTGACCATGCTGGCCGATTTTTATCAGTTCAGTATGGCACATGGCTATTTCAAAAACGGTTTTCGCAATAAAATTGTCTATTTTGATATGTTCTTCCGCAAAATTCCTGATGATGGGGGATATGTCGTAACCGCTGGCCTTGCTCAGCTTATCAGCTATATACAGAATCTTCACTTTGATGAAGATGACCTGGAATTACTCCGGCAAAAAGGGATTAGCAATGAAGGTTTTCTCAATTACCTCAGGAACTTTCAATTCAGAGGTGATATCTACGCCATGCCGGAAGGGACAGTAGCCTTCCCCTACGAACCGATGGTAACCGTCAGAGCGCCAATAATTGATGCCCAGATCATCGAAACGATGCTGCTGTTAACTCTTAATCATCAATCGCTTATTGCGACGAAAACCAGCCGTATTGTTAAAGCGGCACAAGGCAAAGCGGTTATGGAATTTGGCGCACGACGCGCTCAAGGAGCTGATGCTGCAATATATGGTGCCAGAGCTGCATATATCGGCGGAGCTATTGGAACCTCGACCGTGCTGGCGGAAAAGATGTTTGGAGTTCCCTCGCTTGGGACTATGGCCCATAGCTGGGTACAACTCGCAGACTCTGAATATCAGGCTTTCAAGGAATATGCCCGGCAATATCCGGAGAACTGTGTACTGCTCGTCGATACCTATAATACCCTGCTCTCGGGAGTACCAAACGCAATCAAAGTTTTCAGGGAAGTTCTCCTGCCCATGGGCTATCGCCCCAAGGGGATACGGCTCGACAGTGGCGATCTCTCTTATCTTTCAAAGGCGGCACGGAAAATGCTTGATGATGCGGGCTTTGAGGATTGTAAAATTATTGCCTCAAATGGATTAAACGAAACTGTTATTCTCTCTCTTATTCAACAAGGTGCCAAAGTGGAAATCTTTGGTGTCGGAGAGAATCTTATAACTTCAATGTCGTCTCCTGTATTTGGTGGAGTTTACAAACTAGCGGCAATTGAACAACAGGGCGAGATTATTCCCAGAATTAAAATCAGCGAAGATATTGAAAAGATAACAAATCCCTCTTTCAAGCAGACCTGCCGTTTTTATGACCGGGCAAACGGGGTGGCCATAGCCGATCTGATCACACTGAAAGGCGAAACAATTGATGAGGATAAGCCGTATAAAATCTTCCACCCGCAATATCCATGGAAAACCAGGATACTGGAAAATTTTACCGTCCGAAAATTACAGGTACCCATCTTCAGGGAGGGGAAACTGGTTTACAATCCCCCAAATCTCGAAGATATTCGCCAATATGCCGCCAGAGAATTACACTCTCTTCCGGACGAGATACGCCGCCTGATCAACCCGCATATCTATATTGTTGATCTATCAAAGAAACTTTGGGATATGAAGATGATGATGTTAAGAGAGGAAAAAATTGACTAAAGAGAAATAAATGTACTTTCAAGAACTCAAACTCATTGGCTCTGAATGGAAGTTATTTGCATTACTTGTTATCTCGATATTAACACTGTCTATCATTTCACTATTTATAAACATCGACCTGGTTAATATTGCTCTCTTTCTTTTGGGATTAGACATATGCTATGGCTACCTGATTATTCTTGGTAAAAAATTGAGAAATGAACCAATTGAAAAAAAGTATCAAGAGATATTTTCAGGAAAATACAAAAAAAGATCAAACCTTCTCCTGCTCTTTCTTTTTTTTGGCGCAATAATAATACTTTTAAAAGCCCCTTTTTATTTGTTTACCTTTATCGCCGCAGAAAAAATTGACAAACTACTCAGTTCATCAACAACATTCGTAACAATATTAAACGTATTAGCGACCCTTTTCATTGCAATATATAAGACTGCGCTATATGGTGCGATTGCTAATCTTGCATATTATTATAATGAAGTGCTCAAATCATTTCAGGCAGGAATAAAAAACCTCATCCATTTTAAAGGGATAATTTTAATACTCTTTATTTATGATTTAATAGTTTCACCTTCAATATTGAATCAGAAACCAGCAGTAATTGTGATGATCCAACTCACCCAATATATTATTGCGATATTATTAACAGCGATAATTCTGGCCAACTACGCATTGGTTGACCAGAAAAATCAAGAGAGTAAAGTAGAAGAATAAAAACCACTGAACCAAAACCACAAATTCATTGGTGAATTCACCGTTAGCCTTCCAAAGGATACGATGTCATAACATCGAAAAGGAGAAGCAACAAGACCTCCGGCATATAATCTCAGGACATAGCAATGGTAGTTAAACAGCTTTATATATGAGTACAATAATAAGCGACCACATGCCGTTCTGGAGCTGGAAACTCCCGTTCAGTATATATGAGATCATGGCGAGAGTATAAGGAAAAGAGGGAAAAATAGTTCCACTCTGCTCATTTTCAAGTTTGTCGTGTTTGTAAGAATGGTGCGTTTCGCTGACGTAGTATAAGATGGCTAATGGTTACTACCAGCTTATCAGGCAACGTGAGCCTAGAAGAGATCGGCACAGGCGTCTGACGAGTATTTTTCAGGCAAAAACTGCCTGGATATTTTAAGGAGCAGACGCTGAGAATTCAAGATAAAATCGGACGGCTAAAAAGAAACTCTATGTAAACGATATTGTGACATAGTTGTAAACGATCAAATCCATTGAACAATTGACATCTTTAATCGATACTGATACTGTAAAACAGAAAAGTTAACGATAGAGGAGTATACCATGCAAACAGTTACTGTTTCCTCAAAATTTCAAGTTGTTATACCAAAATAAATCCGTGAAATATTACAATTGAAGATGAGAAATCACTGATTATTCCTGTCATTACAATATACGAAGTCTTTAAGGTAGTTTTACGAGAGAGTAGTGAGAACAAAGCGTTACAAGCTATTGCAGCAATGCAAAAGGGGCGTGTTATTGATCTGACGACGATATCCATAGAAGCATCAAAACTCAGCCTACGGTATAATTTTAACCACAGGACTGAAATACAACAGCACAATATGGACACAAGATTCGGATTTTAAAGGAATCGAAAACGTAAACTATTTCCCCAAGATAAAAAATTAACATAACGAGTCGTTTCACCGGACTCGCATGCAATCGCTCGCCGGAGAACTCTTGCGTTATACGTGAGAAAAGGAATGTACATAAGAAAAAATATCCTCGTGGTAACGATGTTTTTAGCCATGGCTTGCAAGCTGGGTGCAGCTCAAGTCGAAACTATCGTTCAGCTTGAAACCAAGACCGGAACATTGGAAGGGTCCCTTCTTGTTCCGGAGGAAGGAACTGGCATCCCTGTAGCGTTGATTATTGCAGGTTCTGGC
>PDWJ01006642.1_pt1 | contig 10819 bp, 10 predicted proteins | sample 1430881 | NCBI WGS metagenome assembly PDWJ01 (sample SAMN01162460, study PRJNA174530) | Oral metagenome, whole genome shotgun sequencing project. | biome: Marine environment; feature: Marine mammal; material: Swab sample of the gingival sulcus; isolation source: swab sample of gingival sulcus... | reverse complement strand
CCCTTGGTAATAGTTACAAGCACTGTCTTTTATAAGGTCGCCCTTGGCATCTAAGCTTACCCGCTTGGTATCCAATTGGGTGTTGAACATATAGTTGAGTATGGTAGATTTAAAATCAGCATAAGATTGCCCTGTTGCCATAGGAAAACCTGAGGTATCCGCTTGGTCAAAAATTTGCGCCATGTCTTCCTCAGCAATAGGAGGATAAAATTTGTCCATGGAATAATGATGGTGAATACCATTGGAAAAGAATACCTTTTTGGCATAACGCATAAACCCTTCAAATACTTCAGTTTGTTTGTTGCCGCTATAAGTTTGTATCACATTTTCCAGGGTTTTCCTAATCTGCAAATTGTGCTTATAGTTTTGGTCCCACAAAATATCCCTCCCCCAAAGGGCAGCTTGTGCCAAATAATAAATGGCTATTTTGTCGTTTAAAGGTAAGGTTTCAAAACCCGGCACTTGGTAGCGCAAGATTCTAATATCGTCGAATTGTTCTGTTTGTATTTTAAATTCAGGCGTGTTTTTCATTAGTTTTTAATTTTTAGTTGAGTTAGCTATTAGCTTTTGGCCTTTGGCTATTGGCTTTAAATAGGTTTTGGGTGTTAGGTTTTAGGTGTTAGGTTGCAATCAATTAGTAATTAACAATGTCGTAATTTAACTACAAAGGGCACTAAGCCTATCACAGAGGACACAAAGTTGAAAATAGTTTTTAGTTATAAGTGTTAAGTTTTTAGTTGCTGCTGCACGTTCTTCTCGTCATGCTGAACCTGTTTCAGCATCGCATTGGAGATATTTCAGGAGATGCTGAAACAGGTTCAGCATAACGAGGACAGGGTTCAGCATGACGTCTCTGCTTATTGCTTCGGTCTCCTAACTTCCATCTTCCCACTTCCTACTTCCATCTTCCAACTCATTACCCAATTGCATTCCGTAGCATATTCAAAGCAGTTACCACTGTACGTTCTATATTTCTTTCTCTATTGTCACCAAATTGAAAACGCTTGACAAGCATGCCTTTTGGAGTAAGCACACCAATATAAGTGGTGCCTACAGGTTTCTCACTGGTACCGCCACTAGGACCTGCTATACCGCTCACGGCTATCACACAGTCTGTTTTCATAAGCTTTTGCACCCCCCTTAACATAGCTTCTACCACTTCCTTGCTCACAGCACCTTTGCTATTAATCAAATCGGCTCCCACACCCAATACATGAGTTTTTATTGCATTATCATAGCTTACCACACTACCCATATAATACTCGGAAGCACCGGCTATAGCACTAATGCGAGCAGCTATGGTACCACCTGTACAACTCTCGGCTGTAGATACAGTAAATCCTTTTGATAGTAAGCACTCACCAACCACCTCTGCTATCTCTATATCATTGTAGCCAAATACCACCTCTTTGCCCAAGATATTTTCTATCTCTTGGGCTATTTCCAACACCTCTGCTTGCAAGCTTTGCTTATCGTTTGACTGTCCTGACAAACGCAAACGTACCAAACCGGGACGTGGCAAATAAGCCAAATGAATGTGGGCGGGCAATTGGTCTTCTATAGAAGCAATTTGCTCTGCAATAGCAGATTCGCCTACACCTTGGGTCATAATAGTATGCTGAAAATAAGCCCTAGGCTGAAACTGTTTGCTCAAACGTGGTATTACTTCCTCTTCGAGTATAGCCAACATTTCGTAAGGCACACCGGGCATAGAGACTACAACTTTGTGGTCTTGGGTATCAAACCACATACCAAAAGCCGTTCCATTGGGATTGGGAAGAGGTAAACAAGCCTCAGGCAACATGGCTTGTGCGTGATTGGCAGCATTGGGCTGTACACCTCGCGCCTTAAAAATACGCTCCATATTATCGTGTGCTTCTTGACAAAACACCAAAGGCGTATTAAAATAACGACTCAATACTGTCTTGGTAATATCGTCTTTGGTAGGACCCAAACCACCACTTATCAACACTACATTAGCCTTGTTCAAGCTAGCCTCAAGCGCTTGTAAAATACCTGTTTCGGTATCGGATACAGTATTGGTATCCTCTATCTCAAAGCCTGCTTGTGTGAGCATAGTGCCCATCTTGGCAGCATTGGTATTTACTACTTGCCCTATCAAGAGTTCATCACCTATATTAATAATGCTTATAGTTGCTTTCATGTTTTTTAGTTAGAAGTTGGTCAATGAAAGTGAATTGTGAATTACAAATTATGAATTACGAATTTACTAATTGTTAATTACTAATTGCTAATTGTTAATTGCAAAACACCGCTGCTACCCAATCGTTTTTACACAAATGCTGTTGGTAATGCAATCCATGCTTGTGAGCAGCCTCTTTCATATTTTCCAAATCAGCAGCATAAAAACCGCTAAAAAAGATTTTTCCCTTGGGTTTTAGATGTCTCACATAGGTCTCCATATCCGCCAACAATATATTCTTGTGAATATTGGCCAATATTAAATCATAGGATTTATTTTGAGGAATAGAAGTGGCTGTACCCAAAATGGCTTGCACATGCTCTGCCCCTTGGTTGATACTTATATTTTCAAGGGCATTGTTATAAGCCCATTCGTCATTGTCAATAGCCTCTATAGAAGTGGCACCTTTTAAAGCTGCTAAAATAGCCAACACCGCCGTACCACTGCCCATATCCAACACGTCAAAGCCCTGCACATCTTCTTCCAACAGCAATTGTATCATTTGTGCTGTAGTTTCGTGATGTGCGGTGCCAAAAGACATCTTGGGCGAAATCACAATATCAAACTCAATATTGGGATTGGGTTCGTGAAAAGGGGCACGTATACAGCATTTATCTGCAATACATACTTTTTCATAAGCACTCTCCCATTCGGCATTCCAATTCTTATCTTCCAAAGGCGCATGCGATACAGAGATATGTACCTCGGGCGATTGCATCAAATACAAAGCATTGATAGCATCTATATCAAAATCATCTTTCAGAATATACGCTTTTATACCATCTGCCTCCTCCGAAAAACTATCATATCCCAAGTCACTTAATTCGCTTATAAGTATTTCGGAAAAAGGCTGTACAGGTTCTATTGCAAAACTAACTTCAATGTATTCCATAGCAATTGTTGTTAGAAGCTATGAATAATTTTAGTAAAGTCGTCTGCTTTGAGTGAAGCGCCGCCTATCAAGCCACCGTCTATATCTTTTTGCGCAAACAGACCTTGGGCATTCTTAGGATTGCAACTACCACCATACAATAAAGATATATTCTCAGCTACTTTTTCGCCATATTTAGCTGCCAATTGTTCACGGATAAAAGCATGCATCTCTTGTGCTTGCTCGTTGGTAGCGGTTTTACCGGTACCTATGGCCCATACCGGCTCATAAGCTATCACTACCTCTTGTATCTGTTGGTCAGACAAATGGAATAACGCTTCTGCAATCTGTGCTTTCACCACATCAAAATGGGTATTGTTTTCACGTTCTTCCAATTGCTCCCCACAACAAAAAATAGGTTGAATTTTATGCGCTAATAATTTGTCCACTTTTTGGCTCAAATCTTTAGCCGTTTCTTTGAAATATTTTCTGCGTTCAGAATGCCCTACTATACAATATTTCACTTCAAAAGACGCCAATATTTCGGCAGACACTTCGCCTGTATAAGCCCCATTATCAAAAGCGGCACAGTTTTGCGCCCCTATGGCGAATTTATTCTCTAAACCTACATCCGTAGCCATTTCTAAATACGGCATAGGAGGACATACTATCACATTAACTTCGTCTGTAGGTTGTTTTTCTAGGGCTATTGCCAAATCGTATAACAATTGGTCTGCTTCGGCAAAAGTTTTATTCATTTTCCAATTGCCGGCTACTATTTTTTGTCTCATTTATCTTGGTTTTTAAATTCGCTCCAAAGATACACGATAATTTCTAATACAACACCATGCTTATGAAATAAACCATTAAGAAGTTAAGAGACATTTAAGATAGTTATGAGTTGAAATCAATTGACCTAACTAACAACTCATAACTTTTTCACTTTCGTCTTCGGTCTTCCAACTTCCAACTCCCAACTAATTGCTAATTGCAATCTCCTCTCTATTGAGTTTCATTGTTACAGCTACATGTTGCATTTTACCTCCCAAGGGAGGGTTCATCTTTTTAATAGTAATATTAGCAGTCTGTATTTCAGAAAAATCTTTAAACAAACGCAAGAGTACCCTATGTGCCAAATGTTCAATCAATCTTGAGTTTGTATTCATCTCTTTCTTTATAGATTGATAAACAGAAAGATAATTAACTGTGTCTTCTATATTATCTGTCCTCACAGCCAAAGTGCTATCCTGAGTAAATTCCACATTTACAAAAAAATGTGTGCCTATCGCTTGTTCTTCTGTAAAACAACCGTGATAGGCATAAAATTCCATATTTTCTATGGTAATAATACTTTCCATGATATTGCTTCTTTTTAGATGTTCCCTTTAGTATAAATAATTTTGATAAGGATACCTATGCGCATGTATCTTTTTCACCTCATTGTATAATAAATCTTTTAGTTCAGGGATATTGGTTTTTTGCTTTGCAGAAATAAAAATAGCAGGGGCATTATTTTTACCCATCCAAGTGTTTTCCCAATCTTGTAAACTATAATTTTGCTTACTTACAGGACTTAAATCGTCTTCTTCCTTCTCTTCGTAAGTATAGCTATCTATCTTATTAAAGACCATTATCATAGGCTGCTCATGGGCACCTATTTCTTGCAAAGTGGTATTTACCACCTTTATATGTTCTTCAAACTCCGGATGAGATATATCTACCAAATGCAATAATATATCCGCTTCTCTTACCTCATCCAAAGTAGATTTAAAACTCTCTACCAAGGCGTGTGGCAACTTACGTATAAATCCCACAGTGTCAGACATCAAAAAAGGAAGGTTTCCTACCACTACTTTGCGTACCGTGGTGTCTAAAGTCGCAAACAATTTGTTTTCAGCAAACACTTCCGATTTGCTCAAGAGGTTCATAAGCGTACTTTTACCGGCATTGGTATATCCCACTAAAGCCACACGCACCAAACTTCCCCTATTCTGACGTTGAGTAGCCATTTGCTTATCTATACTTTTCAAACGTTTTTTGAGCAAAGCTATTCTGTCTCTAATAATACGACGGTCGGTTTCTATCTCTGTTTCTCCGGGACCACGCATACCTATACCCCCACGTTGGCGCTCTAAGTGCGTCCACATACGTGTCAAACGGGGCAATAAATATTGGTATTGTGCCAATTCTACCTGTACTTTGGCATGTGCCGTTCGTGCCCGTTGCGCAAAGATATCAAGTATCAAATTGGTACGATCTAAGATTTTACATTTGAGCACTTTCTCCAAATTACGTATCTGCGAACCTCCCAACTCATCATCAAAAATAGCCATATCTATATTTTCGGCTTTGATATAAGCTTTTATATCTTCTAACTTACCCGTTCCTACAAAATAACGCTGATCGGGCAAAGCCAAGCGTTGCGTAAATTGGTATTTAACCTCTACACCTGCTGTTTTGGATAAAAAGGCCAACTCATCAAGATGCTCTAAACTCTGTTCCTCTGTTTGCCCCTTAAGAATAAGCCCCACAAGTACAGCTGTCTCTGTTTTAGCTTGGTTGTTAGTGTGTTTTGGCATATAGATATATCATATTAATATTTAACCCGAATCTGGCATTATAGTTTTAAACAAGGTGGCAAAAATAATAGTTTTAAGTTAACAATAAGTCTATTTACTACAAATAAAATGTAAAAAAAGAAAGACTTACAAAATAAAAAACCGTCCACAACCCCTTATTTTATTAGAAACTAAAGAGTAATTAGATTTTTTTTGCATAAATGTTTACATTTTAAAAAAAAAAGTGTATCTTTGACCAAAATACAGAAAGAAATGCGCATTGCAAATAGTAATGTTAGTTTTTTCATATTTTTTTATTTGGTTAAATGTGTTTATGTAAAAAACCGTCTTGCTATAAGACGGTTTTTTCTTGTAGTACACTTTTCTAAAAATGCCGAACTAAAATGCAGCATCTCTGATAATACTTTGTGTTCTATCAGGACCTACTGAAATAATACTTACAGGCACACGTGTTGCTTTTTCTACATAAGATATATACGCTTTAAATTGTTCCGGCAAATCTTGTTCTTTATTGAGTTTGGTAATGTCGGTTTGCCACCCCTCCAACACATCATAATTCACCGACAATTCTTCACTTAAAAACTCTGAACTATACAAGTTCTCTGTTTTACCGTCTATAACTGTATAAGACTTTGCTACTTTTATGGTTTCAAAAGTATCCATCACATCTGCCTTGGTAATTACCAAATCGGTTACACCATTGAGCATAATAGCATAACGCAAAGCAGGTAAATCTAACCAACCACAACGGCGAGCACGACCTGTGGTACTTCCAAATTCGTGCCCTAAATCTTGCAATCGCTTACCATCTGTATCAAACAGTTCGGTGGGAAAGGGTCCGCTGCCTACACGTGTGCAATAGGCTTTGAAAATACCGAACACGCGACCTATTTTATGAGGCGAAACGCCTAAACCGGAACAAACACCACTAGCCAAGGTATTGCTGGAAGTTACAAAAGGATAAGAACCAAACTCTACGTCTAACAAACTACCCTGAGCACCTTCTGCCAATACTTTTTTACCTTCTGCCAAGGCTTTATTGATATAAATCTCGCTATCGATAATAGGCATCGACTTCAACACATCTACAGAAGTAAACCATGCTTGCTCATAGGTCTCAAAAGACATATTATCTATCTTAAATGCTTCCAAATCGAAACCATAAGCGGCTATAACAGCCAAATGCTTGTCTCGCAAAGCCATATACTTGTCCTTAAAACCTTTTTGCAAAAGGTCGCCTACCCTTAAACCAATACGACTTACTTTATCTGTATAGCAAGGGCCTATACCTTTTAAAGTAGATCCTATTTTCTCTTTACCTTTGGCCTTTTCATATACAGCATCTAACAACCTATGAATAGGCAAAATTAAATGTGATTTATTGGAAACAAGTAAATTATCTTTCACATCAACTTTGGCTTCCAACAATTTTTCAACTTCTTTGCTAAATATATAAGGGTCTATGATAACACCATTGCCTATTATATTTTTAGTGCTTTTGTGAAAAATACCGGAGGGGATGGTATGTAAAACATGTTTTTGACCACCAAATTCTAAGGTATGTCCGGCATTGGGCCCACCTTGAAATCGTGCTATAATATCATAACGTGGTGTAAATACATCCACTATCTTGCCTTTACCCTCATCGCCCCATTGGAGCCCCAAAATAACATCTATCTTCATACATTTTATATTTTACCTAACACAAGAAGAAGGCAATGGTACGCAAGGAAAATAGATATTGCCGTATCACCACCTCCAATATATTTTTTTATACAGCGCAAAGGTAATGATAAAATAAAGATAAGCGAAAGAAAAAAATTATTTTCACCAAAGGCTCTTCCTATATAGTATAAACACTTGCTATGCCTCAAAAATGCAATAAAAAAGGATGCATAAGCTCTTGATAAGCCTTTGTATAATTACCTTCTTTGTCTCTTATATAAAAATGCTGCTCTTGGAGGCTCTTTTTTTCTTTAGAAAGAGCTATAACCAATCTATTATAAGGTTTATTTTCACTAGGATAAATATATATAATATATTGTGTAAACAAACTTTGCTGACTTGCCAAATGTATCACTATTTTGGCTTCTTCGGCAGGCAAGATAAGATAACACAAACCTTGGGCAGACAATAGAATATTGATACTGTCTATCAAATCTACAAAAGGTAAGCTATCGTTGTGACGCGCTAAATTTCGTTTGGTATCAGACGATTTTAAATCGTTTTGAAAGAACGGGGGATTACTCAGAATCACATCAAAGTTTTTTTGCAATTGTTGTGCTTTGGCTGCTAAGTCTTGCAAAGATTGAACTTCTGCTCGCAAATCTTGTGTCCAAGGAGATATGCTAAAATTGTGTTGCGCTTGCTGTACAGAAGCCTTATGAATATCTATAGCGTATATTTTGGATTGCAAAAATCGTTGTTTCCATGCCAAACTAATGATACCGCTACCACACCCTATCTCCAACACCTGAGAAAAACGAGAAGGCATATTGCCCAAAGCTGCTAACAACAAAGCATCGGTACCCACCTTCATAGTGCTTTGGTGGTGATATACTTTAAATTGTTTACAAGTAAAATAATCGGACATAATATGGGATAGGTATTAGGTTTTAGGTTTTAGGCTGTTGGCTGTAAGCGATAAGCTGTAGGCGATAAGCTGTAGGCGATAAGTTGTGATCGGTAAATTTATTATTCATATAGCTTAAAGACCTAATACCTAAGCTTCTAAAAACACTTCTAATAGTCCCTCGGGTAATTTAACTTCGATGCGTTTGTTTTCCCTATCTACTTTGGTAATAATATCATCATTGATAGGAATCAAAATCTCTTTGTTTTGGTAATGCAATTTAAACAAGGCTTGTCTTTGATAGTCTAATACTTCTTCACAGCTACCCAACACACCATGTATAGCATCTTCTATTTCAAAACCTATTACTTCGTGATAATAAAATTTATTGCCACTAAGCTTGGGCAAAGTGCTTAAAGGCAAGTATATATCTTTATTGAGGAACATCTGAGCCTCTTCCTCTGTATTTACCTCTTCCAGTTTTACCACCGCTGTATTTTTAGTGGTATGTAAGCGTATTTTTTCTATAAACACAGGTAATAATGTATGACGATGATCTACAAAAAAAAACCGACACAAAAATAAGTATTTTGTATCGGTTTTTCAGTAAAATTAAATTTTTCTGTAAAGGCAAGTCTATTCCTCTGTCTTTTCTGCTTCGGCAGACTCCTCTGCAGCAGGTGCTTCTTCAGCAGTTTCTTCTGCAGCGGCCTCGGCAGCTTTTTCAGCAGCTTCAGCTTCTTTAGCAGCCAATTCTTCTGCTTTGCGCTTCTGCAACTCTGCTTTACGAGCTTCATTTACCTTTTGCTCAGCTTCTAAACGTGCTTTTTTATCTTCACGATCTTTTTCAGCCAAACCTTGCTTCTTAGCATTGATTTTAGCCTCTTTCTCGGTCAACCACTCTTTAAGCAAAAGTTGTGCTTTTTCTTCAGTGAGCGCACCTTTTTTCACACCTACCATAAGATGTTTCATATACATCACTCCTCTATAGGACAAAATAGCCCTAGCAGTATCTGTAGGTTGTGCACCCACTTGTACCCAATACAAAGCTCTATCAAAATCCAATTCAATAGTAGCGGGGTCTGTCATTGGGTCGTATGTGCCAATCTTCTCTACAATTCTTCCATCTCGAGGTGCACGACCATCTGCTATTACAATGTGATAAAAAGGGTTATTTTTCTTTCCTTTTCTCTGTAATCTGATTTTTGTTGGCATAAAATTTTATTTTTAAAAATGTTAGTATTTTGAGCCTGCAAATATACAAGATAAAATATATCCTGCATAATTTTTTTTCTATTTTTTAGGTGTAATATTTTTGGCCAAAAAACACACACAAACCAATTAATTAACAAACAGTTATAAACATCCCAGCGTTTCAATACTAAGAAATAGTATTTACACATGCCTCACAACAAATATTTTGTTCTCCTTAGTTTTGGCATATTTCTTTGATCACACGCTGTCCGTCATTATCCAATAGCAACAGTTCTATATGCCCATTGGGCAATAAAGGCGTGCAATGTGACAAACAAGCTTTGGCTATGTTTTGAAAAAAGATGTCTTCCTCTACAAAAGTCCATAATTGTCGTGCCAAGGTCATTTTTTTAATAGCATCTATCGTTTCTTTACCACAACCGGATTGTTTGGCAAGATGGACTATAAAATCCTTGTCCATCACTACCTTTTTGCTATGGGTATCCAAATGTCCGGCAGCCAGTTTTACCGCCTTGCCTATCATCAACCCTATGGTAAGCTGTTGCACCTGCAAGTCGTGGGCTATCTTGATACTCTCGCCTATAAAATTACCATAATGAATAAACGCCTGTGGTGGCAAATCGGGATATTGCGCCTTAATATAACGTTCGCTTTTGGCACCTGAATTAAGCACTATCCTATGGCTTTGCAAGGCTTTGGCCACTTGCATCTCTTTGCGAATAGAGGCAATAAAGGCATCGGAAGAAAAGGGCTTTACCACCCCCGAAGTACCAATAATAGAAATGCCACCCTGGATACCCAAACGAGGGTTAAATGTTAGCTTGAATGGTAATATCTATACCTTTGGGTCTAAGTGGTTTCCATTTGTCGGGGTAGTGTTTTTTTACTTTTCGTATCTCTGTCAGCATCATCTTGCGCGGGGTGGTATTAATAGCCGGTTCGCCTATCTCTAAGCCCAAACCCGGCAAAGTCACCACTCCTACCCCTTTGCCACCAATAAATTTGACACCGGTATGCGACTCGCTAAAAGCCACCGTGGCTACTATCTCTGTTTGATTGGTTACATCAGGGTCGTCGCCGGCATCTTTTATCACCGTGCAGCTTACTTGATGCGATTCTACGGTAGTATCTTTGATAGGCATATGTACAGACTCGCCATTGGGCAACGAAAAACGAATGCTAGGATTGCGTTCGCCTGTGAGCAATGTAAGAAAGGCCGACTTGGCAGCAGCTGTGGCACAACTACCTGTAGTATACCCTGTTTTGAGGTCGAAGAAAGAAGGAAGCAAACGTTCTATTTGCTTGCGCAAGCCATGCTCGCCTTGCACCACAATAAAATCCGGCGACAAAGCAGGACGTCTGATTACAAATACCGGAAT
>PDWJ01010800.1_pt1 | contig 10822 bp, 9 predicted proteins | sample 1430881 | NCBI WGS metagenome assembly PDWJ01 (sample SAMN01162460, study PRJNA174530) | Oral metagenome, whole genome shotgun sequencing project. | biome: Marine environment; feature: Marine mammal; material: Swab sample of the gingival sulcus; isolation source: swab sample of gingival sulcus... | reverse complement strand
CCACATCTTACTCCTTTGCAATCTTGAAGGTCCCCCCAACTCCTAGTGTTTTATATCATTATTAAACCCATTTTTGTGCATTAACTCATTTAATCCTCATAACAAACTTACAAGTTTTGTACTAGTATTAAACACTTTTCACATGAAAAAACTGAAGCATATAGAGGTTAAGAGATTTGCCCAAGTCCAGATAGACTGATGAGGGGCAGAGCCAGTATTTAAATTTGGGCAGTTCCTAAATTGAGCTCAGAGAGGAGCTCTGAGACAGAGAAATCCATGGTGGAGTCAGTCAATAAACTGTGTTTATAGCCATGAAAATAGATTGACACAGTTTAAGGAGAGCATGTTTTAAAGGAGAATGCAAGTCCTGTGGAAAGCTAATGTTTTGAGGTTAATTAGAGAAGGGAGATTCAGAAAAGGTGACTAAGGAGGAAAGACCAAAAAGGTTGGTACAATTTGAAAAATTACTGAAAGGAGAGCATTGAAAATGACAACATCGGAAGAGAGTACCATGGAGGCTACACCCAGGGAGGCACGAAAACCCGGAGGCCTTCAAGAGCTTGGGGGGCTGTGGTGGATACCATTGATTCGGGGCATTCTGCTGATCCTTTTCGGATTGCTTATGCTCGTACATCCCAAGGCAACCCTCATTTCTCTTATCGTTTTTCTCGGGGCCTACTGGCTTGTGGGAGGGGTTTTCGATTTCATCGAAGGCATTGTGGGCCATAGGGGACGCTCACGAACCTGGCTTATTCTGGGAGGAATTGTGGGCATTCTGGCGGGCTTTTTTGTGATGGGACACCCCGTTATGGCAGGTCTTATCACGGGAACGTTATGGATTTACACCGTGGCTTTCGCCGCCATAGTCATTGGGATAACTCACTTTTTTGCCGGGCGTGAAAGCAGTTGGTCCTGGAGCAGTTTTTTCCTCGGCCTCCTCTATGTGGCTTTCGGCCTGCTCGTGATCTGCAATCCTCTTCTCACCGAGACCATGCTGGTCATGCTTCTTCCTGTCTGGGCTATAGTGACGGGGTGCTTTGGCATTGGAGCGGCCTTCATGTTGCGTCGTCTGGTCAGGCAGGCCTAGAAAAGCACCTTTCAAATCTTTGCGATTTTTGTAAACAAAAACCCGTCTTGCCCGAGCATCACTTCGGCAGGACGGGTTTTCTCTTACCTGGTTCTTGGCGATTTTACAGGAACGCCCTTTCTGCTACCTGAAAAACCACCGCGCCATTTTCTGCATGAATGATGATCCCATTTTGCCCATCATCCACTGTTCCGCCACCATTTTATTGATGGTGGCCATGGAGGGGAAGGGATGTTGGGTCATCATGACTTTGGGCATGGAAATGTTGTGCTGGATTGCCATAGTCCATTCCTGAATGATATCGCTGGCGGCCTTGCCCACTATAGTGGCTCCAAGTATTGTATGACGTCGTCCCACCAGCACTTTGACAAACCCCTGGGGCTTGCCGTCTGCCACGGTGCGACCGTAGGTTTTGTACTCTTTCTTGACCACTTCTATCTTCAAACCTTTGGCTCGGGCCTCTTTTTCCGTAAGTCCCACCTGGGCGATTTCGGGTTCCGTGAAGACCGCCCAAGGCACCACGTAGCGGCTCCGGCGCAGCATTCCCAAGGGGAAGGGACTCATAGCACCCATGAGGGCAAGCATTCCCTGGTGCATGGCCGCGTGAGAGAGGAGGCTTTCACCGTTGCAATCTCCCGCAGCATAAATGTTTTTCACGTTGGTGCGCATATGCTCGTCCACGGTGATACCCCGTTTTGTGTACGCAATCCCCGCCTTGTCCAGATAGAGGGGTTCCAGTACAGGTTTGCGTCCCGCCGCCACGAGAAGTCGCTGGGATTCAAAGACTTCCCCGCCGGCATGCACCGAGACCATGCCATTATCGTAGGAGACCTTTTCGATTTTGGCGCCGTTACGTATGGTAACCCCCTCCTTCTCCAAAACGGACTGGAGGAGATTCCCCGCCTCTTCGTCCCCCACGGGCACCAGATGGGGATCCATATGCACCACCGCCACCTTTGTCCCCAGCCGGGAAAAGGCCTGGGCCATTTCAGCGCCGATGGCTCCTCCCCCGATGATGGTCAGGGATTCCGGCATGGCTTCGATTTCAAACATGTTTACATTGGTGAGCACGTCCGGCACCGTGTCTATTCCCGGAATGGGCGGGATAAAGGGCTCCGTGCCCGTGGCAATGAAGATTTTCTTTGCCCTGTAAAGGTCATCCCCCACCCGGACGGTTTGGGCGTCTTCAAAGGAGGCCTTTCCCGAAATCAGGGTTACCGCTTCAAAGGTCTTCATAAATTTTTTATCGTTGATACCATGTATTTTGGTGCGCACCACCTCCATGGGGTCTCCCCCCTGAAAGTCCAGCTGAGCCTTAATACCAAATTTGTCCAGCTCCCTGGCTCCCGCCAGAGCTTCCGCCCCTTTGAGCAGGGCCTTGCTGGGAATGCAGCCACAGTTGAGGCATTCTCCCCCCACCTTGTTCTTTTCTATGCCTAAAACATCAAGCCCCATGGCGGCTCCCATGGCAGAAAGAGCCATTCCCGCAGGGCCCATGCCGATAACGATCATATCGTGCTTTTTCATATTTTAATTTCTCCTTTATGTTGGGCTATGCCTTTTTGCAAGAACTTTATGGTTCTTGTAAAAAGGTCATCTCTGTATGATACATAACACCATAGAGGAAAACCAGGTAAAAACAACGATTTTGTCAGAAGATTTAAAAGGGGACATCGAAAGTGCGGGAACTTTTTTCAGCTCATACCGATATCTTTCAATCCCCGAAGGATATGCTTTTCCATCAACTGAACCGCCACATCCTCGCTCTGTTGCCGGAAGGCCTGAAGAATTTCCTGATGATCTTCCTCGGGACTGGGCAGAAGGTTCCAGCGTTGTCCCTGCTCCAGAAGAAGCCTGTAAACCCAGGAAGCTTCCAGAGCATTTTTCACCGATGAGGCCAGAAAGGCATTGCCACCCCACTCTGCCAGAAGGTGATGAAATTTCATGTCTTTTTGCAGATAGGTTAAGTAATCCCCCTTCTGGGCGGCTTGAATTTGTTCTTCCAGGTTTTCTTGAAGAAAGGCTTCTAAAAGGGGAGAGCTTTTTTGTATAGCCAGGGTCACCCCGAGACGTTCCAGCATGATCCGCACGGTGTAGACATCCCGCACCTCCCGGGCTGTAGGGGAAATCACTCTTGCCCCGGAGCCGGGAGTTATGATGACAATGCCCTCGGCGGCGAGACGCTTTACGGCCTCTCTTACGGGCATACGGCTGTATCCCATGCGCTTTGCCAGTGGTCCCGTGGGAAGCCGTTCCCCCGCCTTTATCTCTCCCGTAATGATCTGTTGTATGAGCTTTTCGTAGACCACTTCCCCCGGAGATTTGGAGAAAGTTTTTTCTGGGTCTATCCAGGTCATGGGGCCTCCAGAATTTTTTCTGTCGTGATGTAGTGGTAAAGAGCACATTGACATTTTTTTCTGAATAATGATACCATCTATCGACTATAACAGGATTCATTGGATCCAATTTGCATCATAAGGAGGTTCTCACCATGAACAATGTGGCTTCCTACCTGAGTGAAAGAGCCCAAGGGCTTTACGACTCTGACATTCAAGAAATGATAGAGCTTGTGTACCGTCACGGCGCTCTTTCCTTCACCGCCGGGGAGCCTTCGGAAGAGTTGCTCCCTCTGGAGAAACTCCGTTCGTCCTTGAGTGCTGCTTTCGATGGGGGCCCGGAAATCCTCAATTACTACCACGATTCGGACGGGCACGAGGGGCTCCGGCAGTGGATTGCAGAGTGGATGCGCCGAGGCGGGATTCTTCCCGATTCTCTTGGATGGGAACAGCTTATACTCACTACGGGTTCCCAGGAGGGCATCAACATTGCCGTGGAGGGGTTGGTGAACCCCGGAGACACCATTGTGGTGGAGGCTCCCTCCTATGCCGAAGCTCTTCTGACCTTTGCCAAGGAAAGGCCCGTCATGGAGGGCCTTGAGATGGATAAGGAGGGACCTCTCCCGGAGGCTCTGGAAGCCTTGGCCCGGAAAAAAAAGATCAAATTTTTCTACACCATTCCCAACTTTCAGAACCCCTCGGGGGCAGTAACCTCTCTGGAACGGCGCAAGGCCATTCTCGCCCTGGCTCAAAAGTACGATTTCCTTATTTTGGAAGACAACCCCTATGGTCATCTCTATTACGACGAAGCCCCTCCTGGGGCCTATCTTTCTTTGCCCGAAAACGATGGTCGGGTTATCTATCTGGGAAGTTTTTCCAAGGTCATCGCTCCCGCCATCCGCACGGGCTGGCTTATATCCAGCCCGGAGCTCCATGCCAAATTTCATCAGATCAGGGTTACCAACGACCTCAACCTCCCTACCATTCTGCACGAGGGGGTATTCCGGTTCGTTCGGGACTGCAACTTTGAGGCCCCCTGGCTGGATAATTCTATGGACTTCGCCCGGTTTGCCGTGGAAAACGAAAAGATAGGGGTTATTCCCGGCCAGATTTTCTATACCGCCCCGGAAAACTACAAGGACACTCTGCGGCTTTCCTTCGCCAAGGTCTGTCCGGAAAATGCCGAAGAAGGGTGCTCCCGTCTGGCCAGGGCTATTGCAAAATACAAGGAAAGGAGGTAGAGAACAGAACCTAATTATGCGGATTTTTTTGTAAATCGCAGAGCTTTTTTTATGCTTTTTCAGTTGTCACAACTACCGTTACAGAAAGGAGCCGTCTACATCATGAATAAGGATACACAAAAGGGAGTTTCCCAAAACCCTCTTACCCTGGGAGGCATTTTGAAATTTCTCATTCCCTCTCTTTTTGGTGCCATAGCCTTCCTGTGGCCCATTTCTCAAGAAAAATCCATCAACACGCCCCTGGGCATAGCCATCGATTACGGTAAAACCATATGGAAGGCTCAGCTTCCCATGGCAGCCATGATTCTGGTGTGTGCCGGGGCACTCTTTACGCTCTATGCGGTGATGACAAAACCCAAATTCGTACGGGAGAACGAGTTTCTGAACGAGCTCTTCCTGGTTTCCCCCTTCTGGGTGGTTTCCCGCCTTCTTGGGGCAGTACTCTACCCCATGATCTATTTCAAGATAGGGCCTGAAATTATATGGACCATGGATAACGGAGGTACCCCCGGGATCATTCTGGCCCCGGCCCTTCTGGTGGTCTTTGGGGTTCTCGCTTTTATCGTGCCCTTCCTCACGGATTTTGGCCTTATGGAATATATCGGCACCATGGCCCGGCCGGTGTTGCGTCCCCTTTTCACCCTTCCCGGAAGGGCTGCGGTGGACTGCGTGGCTTCCTGGGTGGGAAGCAGTTCTGTGGGAGTGGTTATCACTACAAAAATGCACCGAGACGGGTACTACAGCGACCGTGAAGCTTCCATCATCGCCACTTGTTTTTCCGTGATAAGCATAGCCTACATTTACATCATGGCGGACTTCGTGAAGCTTCCTCACATGTATTTCCAGCTTCTCGTCTCGGTCTATCTCGTCACCTTTATTCTGGCCCTCATCATGCCCCGTATCTGGCCCTTGAGGGGAATGCCCGACACCTATTCGGGGAAGAAAAAACAGGACGTGAGCGAAGACATTCCCGAAGGGTATACCCTGAACGGATGGGCCCTTCGTTCCGCCGTGGAAAAGGCCCAAGGAGAAGGGGTCGCCACGGTGGTGCACACTTGCGTACGCACCTTCGTTTCCCTCATCGTGAGCACTATGCCTCTGGTGGTATCCTGGGGCACCATCGTACTGATCATCGCCAACGGCACTCCTCTTTTCCAATGGATATCCATGCCCTTTGCGTGGATGCTCTCGCTGGTGCATATTCCCGAGGCCGTTCAGGTGGCTCCGGCCTTCGTGTTGAGCTATGCAGACCAGTTTTTGGCAGCGGTTATCGGGGCGGGACGTACCGCCGAAGCGGCCAAGTTCATGTGTGCGGGAATTTCCGCCACAGGGCTTATTTACATGACCGAAGTGGGAGTGCTTATTCTGAACTCCACCATTCCTCTGGGGGTGGGAAAGCTTACGGTTATCTACATTATTCGGGCAGTGCTTTCAGTTTTCCTTCTGGCTCCTTGCGCTCTTTTTTTCTGCAGTTAGGGCAAAAGAGTATATATCATGTTCAGAGGGCACTACGACGAGCTTATCAATTTCGTAACCCGAACCCTGGTGGGGGTGGGATATCCTGAAAAGAAGGCCGCCATCACCGCCTGGGCTTTGGTGGAAGCGGACGCCCGGGGAATGCCCTCCCACGGAGTGCAACGCCTGGGAGACTACGAAACCTACGTCAAAGAGGGGCTTTTCCATCCCGAAGCGGACATGGAAATTATCCATGAAACGCCCACATCCCTGGTGCTGGACGGGCACAGGGGTATCGGTATGCACATTGCGGACTATGCCATGGAAGAGTGTATCACCAGAGCCCTAAAGCACGGTTCAGGGTTCTGCACGGCTCGAAACTCCAACCACTACGGCATGGCGGGACTCTGGGCAGAAAAGGCGGTTCCCCACGGGTGCATCGGCATTTCCATGACCAACACCGAAAAATTTGCCATAGTGACCCATGGCAAAGAACGCCTTTTGGGAACCAATCCCATAGCAGTAGCCATTCCCGCAGCGGAAGGCCGGCCCTTTCTTTTAGATATGGCCACCACCACCGTAACCCACGGGAAAATTGAGATCTACGCACGGCGAGGGCTTACCATGCCTACGGGATGGGCTGTGGACGACAAGGGGCAGGATTCCGGGGACGCCCATGCCATGAGCACCCTCTTCAAAAGCCCCCTCCCTCTGGGGGGACAGCTCATGGTGGGAGGGCGAAGCGAAACCCTCGGAGGACACAAAGGCTATGGCATGGCCATGATGGTGGAGCTTTTCTGTGCCGCCCTTTCGGGGGGGCTCTGGAGCCGGCACATCTTCAATCCCGAAGATACTCAAGGGGGAATCAGTCACTTCTTCGCCGTTCTGAATTTGAACCTTTTCGGAGAGCCCGCCTCCATCGCTTCGGCGGTGGAGGGTATCCTTGAGGAAATTCGTGCTTCCGCTGTCGCCGACGGGGAAGAGCGCATCTATATCCACGGCGAAAAAGAGCGGGAAGCCCGGGAAGAATCCCTCAATCTGGGAGTGCCTCTGGATGAGGTCACCTGGAAAGAGCTGGACGCCCTGGGAGAGCGGTTCAGTCTGAAAGTACCTGAGAAAAAAGAGCTCTAGCACGCTTTTACTTTTTGGGATAGGAGATGAGCGGGAAATCCGATGAACTGCCCCCAGAAAGCGTAAACAGCGTAGGTCGGTAAAAAATATGCCTCCTCTAGAGATACATGGTATGTTATCGCTCTCCGAGCGGAGTGTTGTCCCGTCATTATGGTTTATCACTGTTGCATATACTGCAACGGGCTCTTATGCCGAAGGAATTATTAAAGCAGGGGAGGACTTATGTATGGTAAAGAAATGTAAAGAGTCTCAAAAGGAGAAAACCCGATTTGCATTAATCACAGCATTGACTTGTCTGGTTATAACCTTATCCGGTTGCGGAACTGGAAAGACCGTATCTGACAACGCACTTTCCCCGGAAACCTTGAAAAATGTGGCTCGGGTTCTATGGATGGAAACCTACGATCCCCGGGGAGTTCCTCCGAAGGTTCTAACCTCGCTAAGGAAGGAGAACAACAGCCCAAAGGCTTTTGGTCAGCGGATGCGAGAGCGGTTGGAAGAATTATTGGCCCATCCGGAGAGATTTACTCCAGATTACTCAGCTAGATATCGTATGATGATAGACAATGCGGAGGCTCTGACGCCTCACCAGGCCTACGCCTACAATCTGCTTTTGGGGAAAGATTCCTCAAGGGGCTACCAGAAATTGCCTTGGGAGAAAACTTTTTCCTTTCCCCAGGATGATCGACCTCAGTTTAAATATCAGTGTGGCTGGCACTTCTTTGTGGGAAGCGTTTTTGCTGAAAATGGGCGGGAATACGGAATACAGCTCATGTTCTGGCAGGTAACGCTTCTACCTCCTGATATTGCCGAAAAATGTGGATTGTCCCCTCTTGAAAATCAGATGGTGGAAATTCATTTTGCAATTTCCCCCGCAGGGGACAGACACTACCGGGGAGAACCCTATATTGTGGCGGGAACCACGGGGCTTATAGAATTTTCTTCCAGCCCCTATAACTATAGGGTAGGTAAAAACTTCCTCCGTTCCGAAAAGAATGATAGCCTTTTTCCTCTTCGTCTCTGCGCTTGGGGATTGGACGAATCGGAAGAGAAAATGGTGCCTTTTGAAATTGATCTGGTGCTCAATCAAACCAAACCTTACATTCTGGAAGGTGAGAAGGGGCTGGCTCCCAGTTGCGGTGGTGTAGGTACCCTTTACTATTCGGTGCCTAATTTACGCATTGATCCGCAAAGGAGTAGCTTATGCTTTCGGGGGGAGAAGGTCTCTCTGAAAGATGGGAAAATGTGGTATGACCATCAATGGGGAACCGGCTTCCTTCCGGGGGGCAATCCTCGGAGTGAAGTCATTCGAGCGCTGGGATGTCTGGAGTCGGAGGGCCCCGGTGGATGGGATTGGATGGCACTTCAGTTTGATGATAATACGGAACTTACCATTTCCGGCATGCACACGGAAGAGAACCGGAACTTTTATAATCAGAAGGGCAGTAATCCTCCGGGAATTATGAGTGCTGATGTGGCGGGATTGTTTATCAGAGTCAATGGTAAGAGCGAAGCCGTGTGCGGTAGAATGAAGGTAACCGATTGGATTCGCAGCACTGTCTCCTACGGACAGTATCAAACTACCAACGTTTGGTATCCCAATCGTGTGGAAGTTGACTTTCCTTCAGGAGTTCTCCCGGAAGATAAACGCCACGTCATTCTCATTCCTGTTGTAAATTCGGGACAGCAGGGATTTTTTGCAGCAGGTTCCCAATATTCTGAGGGTGCCGTTTACATAGAAAATACCGAAGGCAAGCGAATCGGCCGGGGCTTCCTCGAATCCACCAATTATGCGGACAATCTCAAGCAGGCCGCCCATCTTGCGGGCCTTCCTGAGGAAGAAAAGATTTACGGACTTCTTGCCCCTCCCGAGATTTCGAGGAAACTGAAAGAGGAATGTGCTCTTTTTCTTTTGGATCCGGTCAATGCGGCTCGACTTGAAGAGGAATTAGGGCATTGCAAAGGATTTCAGAGTTGCCCTCCTCCAAATTCCATAAAGTAGCTTTAGGGCATCTTTTTTTTCATGTAGATGTAAACTACAAGTACGATGGGGCTAAGGAAGCATGATCCCCAGCCGGAATTGCCCTGGTGCACCAAAGGAGAGAGCCCCGTATTCTCTCGGGAGTGGGGAGAGGTGTGAAGCCCTGAGAGAGCGGTTCCATCTCAAGGTGCCCGCAAAAAAAGAGCTTTATCACACTTTTGCTTTTTGGGATAGAGAAGAGGGATGGCCTTTGCAAAGGCCACCCCTCCTTCTCTATCTTTTTTCATAAAACCCTTGAGGATTTTATCGCTGCCTTATCCTAAGGCCCCCCACTCCCCAGGCTCTCGTCTCTTCAAAAGCAGGAGGAACATCTGCAAAGAGCCTTGGCAAAAGCAAGTCCAGGGATGTCCAGGGTTTAAACACCGCTCCGGCAGGAACTCCCAGGATATAGGCTTGGTCGTTGCGCCCCGCCATAAGATGGCACCCCGGAAGCACCGGAAGGCCCTTGAAGAAAATTTCTGTGGTTCTTTCCCTTATGGCCGAGGAGGTTACGTCGTCCGCGTCCACACTCATTCCACCGGTGCAGACCACCATGTCCGCCCCCTTTTCCATCATGCTGTCTATGGCGTTGAGAATAAATTCTTTTTCATCCGAAACGATAGCTTGGGCCACCAGGATACTTCCATAGGGGGCAATTTTTTCTTCCAGCTTGGGGCGAAAGGCGTCTTTAATCCGCCCTTCCGCAAGTTCCCGGCCCGTGGTAACGAGCCCCACCTTCATACTCCTGTAGGGAACCACCGAAAAAGGTTTTCCCAGAGCGACTGCCCGCTCCACCTGCTCTTCCTTCACCACCAGAGGAAGCACCCGGAAGGCCCCCACCACATCCCCCGATTGTACCGGAGTGCAAGGGGGAAGCGTGGCCACTACCCACTGGGGATCCTGATTGATACCGGTAATACCCTGGGAATCCATAAGGAAAACTCCCGGATGGCTTGCCAGAAGAGAGCACTTACCCTCCCCCGGCCCTTGAAGTTCCGTCCCCGGGCCCTGGAGAACCTTTCCAAGTCTCAAGGCGGCATCATCTTCATGCACATCCCCTTCTTCCAGCTCCAGCACGGTGAGATGTTCCTTCCCCATGGAGCGGAGAGTTTGCAGATCTTCCGCAGTCAGCAGGTGTCCTTTTTTGAACCGGGCTCCCTTGAACCCCTTTTCGGGGGATATCTGGGTAAGGTCGTGAGAAAGGGGAAGTCCCAAGGCTTCTTCCAACGTCAGTGTTTTTGTTTTCATCACAGCTCCTCCAATTTCTCCGTGTAAAAAAACTTTCCGTTTCCTTGTGCCTGTGTTACACTCAAATGGCGTATTAAGTGTAACACTGTTGCATAATAAGGAACACTCTTTTTATGACTACACCACCTTCGAGAGGATGAAGATCATGGCAAAAGTAGAAGCCCTGGCAGTGAGTACCCAACGTCAGGAGCCCAAGAAAACTGTCCCTTTCGCCCAATTTGTCCCGGGGGGGATTGAAGGGGATTCCCACAAGGGCATAACCCATAGGGAAGTAAGCCTTCTACGGAGTGAGGATAGCCGCATG
>PDWJ01007676.1_pt1 | contig 10823 bp, 11 predicted proteins | sample 1430881 | NCBI WGS metagenome assembly PDWJ01 (sample SAMN01162460, study PRJNA174530) | Oral metagenome, whole genome shotgun sequencing project. | biome: Marine environment; feature: Marine mammal; material: Swab sample of the gingival sulcus; isolation source: swab sample of gingival sulcus... | reverse complement strand
GATTATTCATAACAATATCCTTTCATCAATTGTATTCAAGTTTTTTGACATTAGTAGGTGCTTTTGGCAAAGCAACATAGGAATTTCACCTTCGCCTCTGTTCAAGATGAGCCGACAACAACTATTAGAAGTATCATTATCCCCACTTATATCATCGCAAGATAGATTGCCACATCTACTCTTTATATTATAATTTATCGCTCGTTTTCTTATATCCTTTGATAAACAAGTATTCATTTAAACCAAGTGTATTACTCAGCAGAAAAGTCTAGGCGATTATAATGTAACTGCTCCATAAATGGATAACGTCCTACTATGGTCTATTCAGTTTTCAATGTACATTGAAGTTTGTCTATCTATATTTTCTAAAAATAATTAGACCTCCCTCATATATAAACCTTAAAAATAAGGCTGTCTGTTTCCATTTTTTCAAAAAAACTTTTAAAAAATTTTACAGGATAAACAACAAAATCGTCGCTTACCCTGTAATTTAGCTTATTTAAGCAGTTCTTTTAATTTTTCTAAAATTTTATGTTTGAGATTAAAAATTTTCTTTGAAGATACATTTTTTAACTTCGCTACATCACGAATAGTCCTTTCTTCAAAAAATAGTGAATTAACAATATATTTTTCTTCATCACTTAACGTATCTATAGCTCTATACAAATCTTCAATAAGCATTTTAGTCTTGATTATATTTTCAATATCAACATTATCATCTGGTATATCCTCAACACTAAGATTATAATCACCAAAACCAAACACTTTATTTTTCATTTGCATTCTATCAAGATAGTCAGCGTGATTCTTTTCTTTTTTATAAGCCCTATAAACTTTGTCTGTCACATAGACTTTTTTACCATCTACATAAATATATTTTTGGTTCAAAATATTATCCTCCTTAATTTTTCAAAATTATTCGTTTTAAAAAATTAAGAAGGTGGCGCTCTTGCCTTTTTTAAGAAATTATTTAAGCAAAATAAAAGAACTTTGCGAAATAAACAAAGTTCCATACGTAAAAAAAGCTCTAACAATAAAAATTTAAATAACAACCTTTTGATCTTTCTTTACTAATTTCAAATAAACACCTCTTTAATTATTAATAAAATCGCAACTGTTCAGTCAAAAAGTGTTACTATTTGTATCATCTCGACCGAAATGCCAGTAAAGTGGAGAGATCTCGCATTTAAAACCCGTGATTTCCCGATTTCGGCTTCGCCTTCGTTCGAATTACAACTTTACTGAATAGTTACATAAAATCTACATACTTCTTTTATCGACAAAATAAAGATAGACTTTTATTTAACAATTAAAGCAAAAAAAACTTAAAGGTTACTATCTCAAAGTATTCTCTATCATACTAAGAAAATTAAATAACTTAATTACACTTTAATTATTCAAATAATTCTCGGTGTTTACTAATAAATTCAAATTTTTTCATAAAATACTGCTAAAAACATATTAGAGCCTCTATAAAATCATTATCTTTTATGTTATTTTGATTCACATATAAAATCATATCCACATATTATTCAATTTATTTATATATTTAATATTTTTAGTAACATTTATAATTATACCAAATACCAAAAATATCAAATTTAAATCACAACTTTAATATCGGGTAGAGAAGTAAATAAGAATATTTATTTTATATGTTTAAATAATAAAATAGATGGAAACCTTATAAAGGCAACCATCTATTCTAATTTACTATATTCCTAAATTACAATTAATTTAGTGTCTTTCACAAGTCATTTTTCAGACTTTTTTTAGTCAATTACAGTATTTTATAATCAATTCTAGTGATAATATTTTTATCGTTTAATATAAATATTATTGCATTATTTTTATAATAATATTTATTCCTTGCTTTATTAACAAATTCTGGTTCTCCATACTCTTTTATAATTTTATTTTTTTCATCTCCTACTTTTATATTTCTTAAAGTTTCAAACTCACTAGATAACAGAATTATTTTATTATCTGCAGGCTCTACAATTTTCTTATAATCTTCATATGTATATATAGTTAGAAAAATTTTGTTTAGGTTCACTTATAGATAAAATTTTTCCTAAATTATAAGTTTGACCTATATTTTGATTTAGCCCTAATTTGTTTCCTCCATTATTTATAACAAAATCTCTTTCACTTAAAGAAATATAAGTATCAATATCCTCCTTAATAATATCATAACTAGAATTTTTATTTATGTCATTAATTAAATTATCAATCACTCTAAGAGAACCTACATTATATCTCAAAGCAACTAAAACATCTAATTCTTGCTGATTGAGTTTTTTAGTAATGTATCTAGGATCTATAACTTTTTCTGCAAAATTATTTGCTACTAATTTTAATAATTTCAGTGCTTCATCTGATATCAAATCTCGCACTGATTTATCTTCCTGTATATCCCAAAATCTACTCACAAGTTTTGTAGCTGTTGTTTTCCCTTATAAAGTCAAGCAATTGCTATATAATTTCTCAAACTTTTCTATATTTCTAAAATTTCTATTTCTCCTGTTTTTAATACAATTATTTTATCAATTGTACTGTCAACATAAGCCTTCAATAAACCTTCCTCATCTAAGACTGTAATATCTGTTTCTTTAGGAACTTTTATATTTCCAAAATTATTTCAACCTATATGTTGAATTTATTGTGTGTAGCACATTTTTAAACACCTTCTTATTATATCACAAAATATACTCTCTAATTTGAGATAAATTATCTAATTGATTTTTGCAATTAAGATTTATACCATAGAATTTTAATCCAAATTTATTGGCTAAAACTAAATCAGATATAGAATCTCCAATATAAATAGAATTTTTCAAATCAATATCAGGATATTTATTAAGAGCTTGAATAATCAAACCCTGTGACGGTTTATGGCAATTACATTTACTTTTCCTACTATGTGGGCAATGAAATACATCCAATATCTCTATACCTTCTTTTCTCAATGCATCCATTAACTTATTGTTAAATACTTTATAATGTAAACATGAAATATACCCTTCCCCTATAATATATTGATTGGTAATAATTATTAATTCATACTCTTTTTCTTTTAAATAAGTTAGTCCATCTACTGTTCCTGGTAGGATTTCAGGAGTCCTTTTATCAAACCATTCATTATCAGGATAATCTTTATTTAATGTTCCATCTCTATCTAAAAAAGCAACTTTCAAAAATATTCCTCCCATAAAATGATTTTATGTGGTAATCCAAAATAATTTAAAACTCCGCTGTAACATCCCTTACCTGAACTATATACAACTCTCCACCATTATAACCAAACTCCATATCTATATCTTTATTATAGCAATTAATCACTTCTCTAATACACTCAACCAGTTGCTTTAAATTATAATCTGTTAATTTTTTTCTGGACGCATCTAAAAATAAAATTTCTTCTTTACCTGCAATCGTTTTATATTTTTGATGCCCAACATTATATTGACAATCACCATTTATCAAATTTATATCAATTTTGTCTGGAGTAACATTACCTTCAACTAAATTGAATAAATCTCCATATATAACTTCAATATTTGCCTGTTCTCTATTTTTGGTAAAACAAACCCCAGATACTTCGAATTTGATAAATTTTTGTATTATCACATCCATCTTTATATCATTTTTATCTATCCCTTTCTGCACACAATAGCTGTTCACTATTTCGCTATTTGTTGATTCTTTTACCATGTTATAATACTTTTCTATTTCAGTATTATTTATGCCTACATATGAATCAAAAATTCCAGCAAAACTATTATCTTCTCCATCTTCTAAGTTTGCTGAACTTCTAATTGCAAATAATTCATTTTCCTTACAACAAGACAAAAAATTTTTTAAAGTTTCTTCGTTCTCATAAATGATAAAGTCCGGAACATTAAATCCGTTGTCTTTAAGAAATTTTAAATTCTCAAATTTACCCATTCGAATCTTTCCTTTCGATTTCTCCAGTCAAAAAATTCATTGATACAACATCTCCACTCCTTAATATCTGCGTTGCAACATATGTTCCAACTATAGATGGAATTTTATACTCTCTAGTAATTACGCTAGCATGCCCAGCAATTCCACCTTCATCTGTAATAATGGCATTAAAATTTAGTAATATAGGTAGAATAGCAGGTGTTGTTTGGGGAACTACTAATATTTTTCCAAAATCTTTTTCTTTATAAACATATTCTCTCACATTTTCAACTACTATCACTTCTCCATAAATATTATTCATTTCCTCATTTCTAAATCCAACCGTACCAACCAATATTTCACTTTTATTTAAAGGAAGAGAGCTAAGAAGGTTATTATGTGTTGAATTATAATACAAACTGCTTACACCATACTTATGAATATACAAATATTTTTTACGATCATTCTGTTCCAAATTGACATCTTGAAATTCATCAATAATATAATCCCACAAACATCGCCCATTTTTAGCAAAAAAGGAATCCATATTCTTTTCGATAATAAACCATAGTTTCATCCATATTGCTTTTGTTTTAAATCTCAAGAACGAAACTTCCCTGATAATATATGCGATTTTTCGTCCTTTTTTAGTTAAATATTCCTCGCATTCATTTCTTATACGTAAAATTTGTTCTATATTTTCTTCAAGCTCAAAGTTTAAATTTTTTCTATCTTCTTCAAATCTAGCTCTAAAATCAGAATACTCTTCAAGTTTTCCTCCATCTCCAACAGATAAGTATTTCCACCTAGTATAATGTTCTTCTAGTTTTTCTTCTAAAAATTTTTTAGAGAGTTTCGACTTAATTAGTGCTATCCACTCTTTTCTCTCAATCATTACATTTGGTAATTTATCCAGTTTTAACAATCCATTAAGTAAATCATTCTCATTTACAGTATGAAGTTCTTTCATTTCACTTTTTAAATCCAATATCATTGGGTCTGTATTATGAGGCTGACTAACTAAATGTAACGCAACCCCTTTTTCAAATAACTCCAATAATTTTTGCACTTCAACAAGAGTATCTGAATATAATACATCCCATCCAATTTTGTCCACAATAAGTGATAACTTCTCTATTTCATCTTTCCAAAAATTCAACTTCTCATCATCATAGAAAAACTCTTTATAATTATGAGATGCTAATTCAATGTCTCCCTCGGACAAATAAAAACCATACTTTTCCCCATCAGAATATGCAAAAAAATCCTTTTCTTGAAACCCCATAATATTCTCTACCATTTTTTTCTCATAAACTTCATGAACAAAATAATGATGCCAAAAGTATGGCAATCTTACATGCCCCCACTGTAAAATATAATTTTTCATATATTCTCCTCATTCAATAAATAACAAAATATACTTCTACATTAGTATTCTGAGATGTTGATGTTTATTATAATTTCAACTGTATTATGAATTCTTCTATATTCTAATAAGGATTCATAATAAATATAAATATCAACATCAACATGCACTTAAACTAGTATGACTAGTTCCCAACAAATTGCTATTATTTCATTTCAGTAATCCTCATTAGAAAGAAAAACAAAAGTAAATTCCTAACTTTCACTTGTGAAGTAATTGTATAGTTAATACTACAAGTAGGTAATAAGACAGTTCATCCAATCATACCCACTTTTTAATTCTTTTTTTTCGTCACTGTATTTTATAAGAGCAGGTATATCATTCTCAATATCTATAGATATATCATTAGTTTTCCCATTCTCTATTATTAATTTTATATTTTTTGATTCTTCAACAGATACATCAAATATTTCAGCTGCATGCCTATTATTATATTTTATTTCATTTAAATCAATTTCTTTACCTAAATAGGCTCTGACGATTAATTCAACAAGCGATGGATTATAGATCATTTTATACAAAAGCAACATATATGCTCCTGGATTTCTACTTGCAATTTCCATTAAATACACTTGACCATCACTCGTAATTTTATATTCAGCATGGCTTACTCCAGTATCAAAATCTATACTTTTCAAAACATCTTTATTTGCACTAAAAAGTCTATTTTTTTGAAACTCTGTTATATTAATCGCAGGAACCGTATTCTGTAATTCCACAAATCTGACACTTGTCTCCATTTCCTCTGTCGTTCTAGTTTCTGATATGTTGCTAAATTTGATTTTTTTATCAACAATTATTGTTTCTATAGAGAATTCTTGACCCACTATCAATTCTTCCAATAGAATAGATCCGTGTTTTATGCACATTTCTCTCAAAATATCTTTACTATTATAATTAATTTTTATTATGTCCATACTAGAATCCAAACATAAAGGTTTCAATACAAAAAACTTATTTTTATCATACTCTAACAACGCAATCGCTTCCTCAACATTTTCTGAATTTACCAAAAGATATTTTGGACTATATTCAACAATATGCTCTCTCTGCAAAAATTTATTTCTACAAATTTCCAAAGCCTTTTTACCAGAATTTTTGAAATCATTTCTATAAAATAATAATTTTCTAACATTATCAACTGCAATTTCATCTAAAGGTATGATTGCTGCCACTTCTTCAATGTCTGCCAACTCTTCCATTGATATAAAATAAACTTTTATACCATATTTTTCTTTTAGCGTCATACTTCTGTTCATTTTTTTCTCAGATATATCTTCAGTATCCGAAACCACCTCAACAGGAATAATTTCATAATTCTTCCTTTTTACTACTTCAATATACTCTGTATACTTTACTAAATTACTCCCACTTAAAAAAACTATTTTTTCTCTCACTGTTAAATCACCTCACTAAATCTCCATAAAGATATCATTTGCAACAGCAAATCATTGGTATTACTATAAAAAGTATCTACCAAATTTTCTCCTTCAACATATACAGCACACTTAGAAGTATCAAAAAAGAGATTTACCATTTCGTTATTTAAAATTTCCTCCCTATACTCATAATATATTTTTAAAAGCTTTTCATTCACCATGTTATTTTTTGGAAAAGGTTCTTTTTTCCTATTTATTATTTCTTTCATACCAGTATATTTCTGAGACAGATTTTTCAAATAAAATTTTCCACTACTTTTTATATGGTTATGAACAGGAAGAACTCTAGCCAATTTCCTTATATCAGAGTCTAAAAATGGAGTAATTAAAGAAACTTTATTTAGATTTGCCATTTCACGATCAATTGAAAATAACTTTGGCGCACAATATTTCTGAATATATTTACTTATGGTATAGTCATCATTTATCTCAAACTCTTCACTCATTTTTTCATACAAACAATATATAATTTCTTCTGGTTTTTTCGGACAAAGAATAACTTTATTTATAAGCGATTCATCTAATTCTTTTTTAACATAATTGCTTATTGAAGAGATATTCAATTCCTTTCCATACAACATGGATATCCAATTCCATTTCATAGGATAATATCCATACCAATACTCATCTGGTCCATGTCCTGCGATAAATTTATTGCTAATTGAATTACTATATAAGTAATAAAACGAGAACACTCTTTCGTCAAAAATAGGCAACCCCGTATTCGAAATAATCAAATCAAATAAATCCACTGTTATTGGAACTTCATTAATATCATAAACATGAATATCCTTCTCATCAATCAAAAAATGTTCACACAAACCTTTGACATACTTTAAATCATCAAATTTTTCTCCTGCATTGATAGAATGAATATTGAGCTTGATATCATTTGATAAAGATTTAATCATACAAAATAACAAAGATGAATCCAACCCTCCACTCAAAGAAATATCAACAGAATCCAATCCATAAAAATAATTATAAATTCTGTTTTTTAAAATCTTTTCAATATAATCATTATTATAGCATTCTATCTTATTTGAATACTCTTTTATACTCTCCACACTGATACTATTCTGAATAATAATATATTTCCCAATTGGCAATTCAAGAATTTCATTAAATGGTGTTTCATATGTATTTAAAACATATGGTCCTAATACAAAAACATTATTAAAATAATTATAATTTATCTTTTTGTCGTTTTTATGATTTGATATTCGCTTGAAATTTGAAGATACAAAAATTCCATCGATACCGTTTGTATAATAAATTGTATTTTTCCCACAATTTTCTCTTAAAATACAAACCTGTTCCTTTATCAAATCACGTATAATTATCGTTATCGCAGTTGTAATATATGAAATCTCATCTAATCTATTTTCTATATAAAGATTCATTATTTCTCTTACTTGATTCTGATAATCAAATTCTCCTCTATCTTTCTCTAACACCAATGCAATACAGAAATGTCCGATTTTTTCTTCCACTATACGAGTTTCTTGATCAATATCTATAACATCAAACATTTTTTGACTATTTAAATCTTTATATACGAACAAAACAAACACATCTACACCTCCATTTTCTCAAAAAATCTCCCTATTTCCTCAAAATTTTTCACTACATCTATTGCTGGAAACCCACACTCTTGCTCTAACTTTCGAGAATAATTCAAAGCTTCTTTTTCAGAAAAACCTGTCGAATTAATAGATATCCCTAAAGGTTTTGCCTCATATCCATAAAATTTCCCAACCTCTCTTATAAAATCCGTTACTTTGCTAATCTGTGGGATTCTTATGCCATAATCCTTAATATTTTCTTGTAGCATTTTATGGACAAGGATATAATAATCTGGTTTTATTGAATTAAGCATTCCCACTGAAACAAATCCGTGCTCAGGATTCAAAATCCCGCCTTGCCCTTCAATTATTAAAAAATCACTTTTGCCATCAATTTGCTTCACTTTTTCCACTATATATTTTGACATAAAATCAACTACCATACTATCAATACAAATTCCATCTTCTTTTAACATCACTCCAGTTTGTCCTGTTGCTAACCAATCACTAGTATGTTCACTATGTTCATTCAAGTATTTATTAATTAGAGCTGTAGTAGTCATTTTACCATTAGAGTAATCCGTTCCTAATGTAAATATTTTTATACTCCTTTTTTCTACTTTGATATCAGAAATTGGTACAACACTATAAGTTTTTCTAACATTCAAAATGTTTTTCCCATACTCTAAATAATCATGTAATCCATTAACAATTTTAAAACCTAACATCATACTTTTCAATATTATCAAGGGTTATTACATCTATGTTTTCAATTTTGCAATCTCTTATTTTGTCTTTATTATTAACTAATATAGCTACAACTCTATCTCTTTTAAACCTGAGTAGCTGATACATAGTTTTTCCCAAAACATCATCATAAACATAAGTGCTTGCATATATAATAATTCCATATTCGCGTATTCCCATAAAATTTTCCATAAACAACCCTCCTAATAAAACATTATGCTTTTTCTTAATATTCTTTCAACAAACAAAACCACGATAACACCTAAAAAAACTATAGTCCCAATAGATGACAGATATCTAAATACCAAATTTGAAAAAATAATATTTGATATTATGACTGGAAGAATTGTAGATATTATCAAATACGAAAGCATACTTGACAAAAACGAAACTTCCGATTTTTCTTGAACCATTATGTAAATTTTAACATTTATTATTGCTTGCACTAATGCTTGTAAGCCTACAATAATTATAAACAAAAACTCATTGTGAACATAATCTAAAAACAACAATGGAAGAACTGATATAAACAGGAGTTTTTCAAGAGTATTTATTTCAGTTACTCTAAATATCCTATTGCTAAAAAAGGCTCCAACAATTGAACAAATAGATATTATAATGACACTAATACCATACAATTTTGTATTATTGAAAATATCTCGACAAATCAATGGAACCGAAATATCATAAAAAGCTATAAAGAAATTAGATAATCCTAGCAACACATAAGATAACATTAAAGTTTTTTCAGTTACAAAATAATTAATTGCCATTTTAAAACTTATTTTTGCTTCATTTTTAAAATTATAAACCTCTCCAAAATCTACATTTTTTTTAAAGTTAACCGCGGAAAATCCATACAATGCTAATATCAATATCAATATCACAACAATATTATTCGTGCTATAAACAATAGCAGCTGCAAGAATAGGTGCAATAACCTTAGATACTTCACTAAACATACTTATTCTCGCATTGCATATTCCCACTTCATCGCCTTTTAATTGCACAGGAATCAACCCTCTTAGCGATGTAATAAATATATTTGATAAACTCGCATCAATCAGAAGAGCCAATATTACTATATAAATAATGTGGTTTTTATTAAATATTGCCAAGATAATCCCACTAAGATAAACAAATATATATATTATGTGTACTATTCTTACAACCTTAGATCTATCTAGGTTATCTCCTATTCTCCCACCAATAAGGGCAAAAATTAATACTGGAATAAATGTAATTGCATTAATTCTAGCAAAAAGAGAGGCATTAACCTCATTACTTATCAACCATAAATCCATTCCTTTTTTTAACAAAACAGAACTTAATTTTATTATACTATTAGAAATAACTAAGCTATTTAATACTGATTGACTGTTTCTACTCATTTTTCTAACCTCTTCATTAATAATTTGTAATATTATTTGATTAGTAATTACAATTTAATTTCAATAATAACTCCCATCTTTATTCTTCACAAAGAATAAACACTTCTTCAATTTTTTTTCTAATGCCTTTGAAATTCTGATTGCATTGCTTATTTTAATATCAGAATCACACTTTTCCATTTGTAAAATTCCTCTGCGAGTCAAGCCTATTTTGTCTACAGTCTGAGAGCGATTAATTAATCGCTCTTAATTTTATTTAAAGTCCTGTATCAATATATTAGAACTTAACTATATATAGCACATTTTTATCTTCCTGTTTAAGTTTTAT
>PDWJ01005646.1_pt1 | contig 10823 bp, 10 predicted proteins | sample 1430881 | NCBI WGS metagenome assembly PDWJ01 (sample SAMN01162460, study PRJNA174530) | Oral metagenome, whole genome shotgun sequencing project. | biome: Marine environment; feature: Marine mammal; material: Swab sample of the gingival sulcus; isolation source: swab sample of gingival sulcus... | reverse complement strand
TTCGCTTAAGATTTTTATGGAATTAGATTTGATAGACGCACTTTACTTAGATGATGGTACAGTGCGCTATGAGCTGCATGATAAAACAACAGAACATCGTCATCATCATTTGATATGTAACAATTGTGGAGATATTATTTGTGTGAAAAAAGATATGCTAAAAGAAATAGAACATGAAATAGAAAGTGCTTATGGTTTTAAGATAAGAAATCATGTTGCAAAGTTTTATGGACTTTGTAAAAAATGTCGAGAAAGCTAGTAGTAAAGAATAATTATTGGTAATACAGATTTTGGTTTTAGCCCTAAGCATTTAATGTTTTAGGGCTACATTTTTCTTGGACTTGATTATAAATTTTGGAGAAGAAAATGTAACAGGCGTATCTCGTGTTGTTATTATTTTTTTGAACCTGGCACCTATGTGCAAACCTGGCACCTATGTGTAAAAAAGACTAAGTTCAGATAAAAAAGTGCAAAAAAGTATAGATACTTTTTTAGACGCTTTCTACCTGCTTAGTCTAGTTTACCTTTTTTGTCGACCAATACAACACACCACTCTTTTACCACGTACGAACAATAATAGAAAAAATCCGTTTAGGAAATGTTATTTTCTTAGCTATTGTTATAAAATTGTATAAATGATGCTACAAAGAAATAGTTTTATAGGAATAAAGGAGATATGCTTTTATATTTCACTACAGTGCCAATTAACAGTTTTGAAGAAGAAATAGTTCAAGTTATGGCGAGTATACCACTAGGTAGATTAATGGCTGGTGGCTTATTGGGTCCAATTAGCGCTTTCTTATATGTGATAGGTTTTTACCACATATATCTACTTATAAAGCCTAATAATAGTAAAATTGGAAAGATTTTCTTGGCACTGCTTTGTTTTGGTATGATGTATGGCGGAGCTTTTCACACGCACTTCACATTTGCAGGAATTATTTCTAGATTTAATAATATAGAATTAATGCAGATTACAGAAAAATATACTGTATATAACTTTTACTTTATGTTTTTCCCAAGTTTAATTGCATATAGTTTATTAGGATACTTAATTATTGCTAAAAAAACACTTTATCCTAGGTGGCTTGTATTATTTTCACCGATAGTTTTATTTTGGTTTTCGGGAATAGTAAAAAACCTTCCACAACCTTTAATGATTTTAATAGCAGGCGGATGGAGCAATATGATATTTATTATCTTCTTTACCCTATCAACTATACTGTCTTATAAGAATAAATATGGTGTAGAAATTGGTTAAATAGTTGTTTTGTTCTTAGGCGGAAATGTGTCTTTCATGTCCTTTGTTATCTCAAAGAAATCGCCTCCGGGTCTAACTATATGTTTAACCCATTCTTTTTTATATGCCATATATTTGCTTGAACGATAAATTCAGTCCATTTATTTATAATAAAAATTCTATACCAGCTATTTATTATTTTTTTCAATGTTGGGATACATCCTCTTGTATTTTCTATCTATAAAGCTGCATTCATCAGTTACATTTAAAGCTTCAATCTGTTTATAGTATTTTTCTTTATCTTCATCATTAAGTGGGATATAGAGATTTTCTAGCGCATAGGCCCATTTCACACCATCAAAATATATTATTTTTTTGAACCTGGCACCTATGTGTAATTTTTTTGTATTTTTTTGAACCTGGCACCTATGTGTATGAACCTGGCACCTATGTGTATGAACCTGGCACCTATGTGTAAAAAAAGCATTCTTAATATGGTATGAATATCCCTGTTTAATTTCCATAAAATCCTCCATATAAAATACCCTCACAGTAAACCATGGTAGTATTAAATTATCAGCACACAAAAATACCCGCAAAAAGCGGGTATCGGTTTATATCTGATGTTATGTCGTTGCTGCCTTTTTGTCTCGACAGCTTTCAGGCAGCTTGTCAGACCACGGCATCAAATCATCTAAAAAGTTGAAATCGTGATCATCGTAGGCACACACTGCTTACATCATTATTTTTAATGGAATTCTTTAAGTATCTAAGAGTTTTTAAGAATTAATTATTGGCTTTCTAAAGATTCTAAAATCTTAATGTAATTTATACCAAAAAGTTCAATTTCATCAAGTACCTTTTGAAAACTTAAACCTATTTCAGTTAAGCTGTATTCAACACGAGGGGGAACTTCAGCATAAACTTTTCTATGTATAAGTCTATCTTTTTCTAGACTTCTAAGTTGTCTTGTTAAAACGGTTCTAGTAACATCAGGAAGTAATTTTTCAATTTCATTAAAGCGTTTCGTACCTGTGCTTAAATGATAGAGTACCAGTATTGCCCATTTTCCCTGTAGCACTCTTTGAGTAGTAATGTAGGGGCATTTTTCATAAATATTTGACATAGGTTCTCCTTTAAAATATACATTAGTATCTAAATAGATACTTTGTAGTATAAATTAACTAATTGATGATAAAAATCAATAATGATATAATTAAAGTTGTAAAAAGTATAATTACAATTAAAATTTTTTATTTAACAGTTAGACGGAGGTTTTTTTGGAGAAGGTAGCTTTTAATATTCCTGAAATGGCTCGCTATAATGGGGATAATTACTACAAGCATTTTGTTTTAAATTCTAAAAACGGTGATATTTTATCGTTCAGAGGTAATGGAAGCAGTACTATAGGTAATACTTTTGTATACAAAATTATTGATGGTATTTACTTGTTTAAGACAAATGCTATTTTTAAGGACGTTAATATAGGAGGCTTGGATTCTTTTGCAGACGATGCTTTATTAATATGTAAATTTACTAATGGTAGTATGTTATTTTTAACTGAAGATGAAAAAGAATTTATTCTAAATGCAGGAGATATTTGCAATGCAGCAAGTAAGTTTAAAATGATTAAAACTCATAGTTTCAATAAAAAAGTAGAATATATTGGTGTTATGTATTATTACAAAGAAATGATTCAAGCGATAAAAAATAAAGTTTTAGATAATTATTTCCTTGAGGGATTTTATAACAGTAAAATTATTCGTAATGTTTTTATTCATAGAGGTAATTATAAAATAAATAAGTTGTTTGATGAAATTGAAGCCGCAATAAGTAATGAAAACAAAATTTTAATTAAAGCTAAGGCATTAGAACTTTTATCAGAATCAGCTTTCTTTTTTAAAAATTATATTGATTTAGACTGTGGGGGATTAAGCGAAGAAAAGAAAAAACTTTTTTATAATATAAAGGAATTTTTGGATAATAATTTAGATAAATATTTTGAAATGGAATTTATAGCAGATAAATTTTCTATAAGTCTAAGTGGATTAAAGAACCTTTTTAATGAAGCGTGCGGAACTTCGCCATACTCTTATCATTTAAACAAGCGTTTAGAAAAAGCTGCGATATTACTAGAAGAAACCGACTATAAAATAAATTATATTTATAAGAGGGCGGGATTTAACTATCATAGTAATTTTTCAAAAGCGTTTCAAAAAAAATATAACTGTACCCCTTTTCAATATAGGAAAAGGGAAAACAGTATTTGAACAATAATCATTTTATAAGCTAATTTAACCGATTAGCTTATCTTTTTGTCTTTCTGTCACTTTTTTTAATGAGAATAATTATTATAATTGATTCAAGTAGTTAGATTTTCTAACTACTTGAATTTATTGTAAGTTCACAGGAGGAAAAAATGGACAGAAAAGGAGTTAAGAAAGAATCATTTTTTAATAAAATCGCTCCATATATGGGGAGCAAAAAAATCTTTATTCCCATATCAATAATATTCTCCGCTATATCTTCATTTTTAAATATTTTGCCATTTTATTTTATTTGGAATATATCTAAAGAGATTTTTGTTAGTAATGGCAATATTTCTATTGCTAATGTAAAATTTTACGCATTAATGGTTTTTTTATCTGTAATACTCGGTATAGTATCTTACTTCTTAGCGCTTATGTTTTCTCATTTAGCAGCCTTTGAATTGGAGGCAGAAATCAAAAAGCAAGGCTTTGAAAAATTGATGAATATGCCACTAGGTTTTTTTAATATTCATAGTAGTGGAAAGATAAGAAAGATTATCAATGATGGTGCAGAAGAAATTCATAGTTTTTTAGCTCATCAGTTTCCTGATATGGCTAGTACTATTTTAACGCCCTTAATTGTTTTAATTATATTTTTTTCATTTGATTGGAGATTAGGTCTAGCAGCTTTAGTTCCAATAATTCTATCCTTTTTTATGATGAGTTTAATGATGACAAAGGAAGGAAAGGATTATCAGAAAAAATATACCGATGCTTTGGAAGTGATGAATAGTGAAGCGGTTGAATATGTCAGATCAATACCAGTTGTTAAAACTTTTGGTCAAAGTATAAAATCTTTTACTAGATTTTATAATTCTATAGAGAATTATAAAAATTTAGTAATTGCTTCTACTAAAATAGCTGAAAAGCCATATTCTTTATATTTAGTTTTTATTGAATCTACAGCACTTTTTCTAATCCCTGTTTCAATACTTATTATAAATAATAATGGCGATATTGGTAATACTATTAGTAACTTTATACTTTATATTTTAGTTGCTCCACAATTATCAATTGTTATGTTAAGGAGCATATATTTTAAGTATCAAAAATTTGTAGCAGAGCAGTCTATAGATAGGTTTAATGCACTTTTTGATTATGAAAAACTCGAATATCCTAAAAATGGTGTTGAGCTTAAAGGAAAAAATCTAGAGTTTAAAAATGTTAGCTTTTCCTATGATGGTAAAAAAAATGTAGTTAATAATATCAGTTTTAATGTGTCTAATGGGGAAACACTTGCTTTAGTTGGACCATCAGGAGGTGGAAAGACAACCATTGCAAGATTAGCTACTCGGTTCTGGGATGTTACAGAAGGTGAAGTGCTTATCGGTGGTAAAAATATAAAAGAGTATTCTAAAACAGAACTTATGGATAACATTTCATTTGTATTCCAGAACAATAAATTATTTAAGACAACACTTCGCGAAAATATATGTTTTGGTAAGACAGATGTAACAGATGAAGCGGTGAAAGAAGCACTTATTAATTCAAGGTCAGCTGAAATAATTGCTTCTTTAGATGAAGGACTTGACACTGTAATAGGTACAAAAGGAACTTATCTATCTGGTGGAGAGCAACAAAGAATTGCCTTAGCTAGGGCGTTTATAAAGAATGCACCAATCATTCTTTTAGATGAAGCAACAGCCTTTGCAGATCCGGAAAATGAGCATTTGATTCAAGCGGCACTGAAAGATCTGAGTCGAGGTAAGACAACTATTATGATTGCGCATAGAATGACAACAGTTAAAGAAGCTGATCATATCGCAGTTATTGAAAAAGGGGAAATTGTTGAATACGGTAAGCACGAAGACCTTATGAAAAAAGATGGTATTTATAAAAAGATGTGGGATGAATATCAAGCGGCTATTGGTTGGAATATAAAGAAGGGAGCGTAAATGATGAAAAGCAAATTACAAAAAAGATATGCTCTCAGCGATGAGGGCGTTAATGATTTAGTAAAAGGAATCATAAGTAGTACACTTATAAATCTTTCAGTAATGCTTCCTATGATGCTTGCTTTTACTTTTATAAAACAATATGTTGATATTTACTTTGGGAATTTGATGGAATTTAATTTATCTTTTGTCCATTTTATTGCTATTATATTTGTTACTCTTATACTAATGTATTTTGCGGCTAGAAATGACTATAGGAAATGCAATATGAAGGTTTATGAAGAGAGCGCGAGATCTAGAATCTTCTTGGCAGAAAAACTTAAAGAGTTGCCATTATCATATTTTAGCAAAAGAGATGTTTCTGATTTAAGTGCAACGATGTTAAGTGATGCAACTACTTATGAACAAATTTTTGCTAATGTAGTTCCTAAAATTTATGGCAGTTTTATAAGTATATTTGTAATGGCTATAATGATGTTTAATTTTGAATATAGGCTTGCTATTTCACTTTTTTGGGCTGTTCCTATTTCATATATGATTTTTAAGCTATCGAAACAAAGAATATCAAAACTTATGAAAGAGGGTTTTGATATGAAAAGAAATATAAGTGAAGATTTCCAAGAAGGAATTGATTTAGTTCAAGAAATTAAGGCATATAATAGGGAAAAAGATTTTATAAGTCAAATTAATAAAAAATATGATAAAAATAAGAAGATTAAGACTAAAGCCGAACTTATTCCAGGAACTATTTTAAATTTATCTTTTGTATTTTTAAAACTAGGGATGGTAACAGTAGCAATATATGGAGCTTACCTTTTGATTGAAAGACAAGTAGATTTATTTACTTATTTAGTTTTTATTCTTATTTCTGGATTGGTCTTCAATCCGATGGTGAAATCTCTTTCAGATATAGCAAATATTATGTATTTAGACAGTGCAGTTGAAAGAATAAAAGAGATTAATAATATGCCCAGTCAAGGCGGGAGTTCAGAATTTGAACCTAATAATTACAATATAATTTTTGAAAATGTAAATTTTTCTTATGAAGATGGTTTGAATGTGCTAAGCAATGTTTCGTTTACAGCCAAGCAGGGAGAAGTAACAGCACTTGTTGGTCCATCAGGAGGTGGAAAGACAACAGTGGCTAAATTAGCTGCAAGGTTTTGGGATATCCAGAATGGTAAAATTTCGATTGGGGATGTGGATATTTCAAAAATAGATCCTGAAACATTATTGAAAAAATTTTCTATTGTTTTTCAAGATGTTATGCTTTTTAATTCATCGGTTATGGAAAATATAAGGCTAGGAAGAAAGGAGGCTACAGACGAAGAAGTAAAAAGAGCAGCAAAGCTAGCCAACTGTGATGAATTTATAGAAAATTTAGCAGAAGGCTATGATACTTTAATCGGTGAAAATGGAGCTAAATTGTCGGGCGGAGAGCGTCAGAGAATATCTATTGCGAGAGCACTTTTAAAGGATGCACCTATAATATTGCTTGATGAGTCAACTGCATCGCTTGATGCAGAGAATGAAAGCAAAGTACAAGCTAGTATTTCAGAACTTATTAAGGATAAAACAGTTATTATAATTGCACATCGTATGAGAACAGTGGTAGATGCGGATAGTATTGTTGTCTTAAAAGATGGCAAAGTTGTAGAAAGTGGAAATTCAAAAGATTTAATAAAAAGTGATGGTATTTTTGCTAATATGTATAAAATACAAATGCAAAATTAGTTTAGGAGGATGTAATGTCAAAAAAATTAAAAATTAAGGATTTAGTAACAATAGGCATATTTTTTGTGATATTTTATGTAATATATTTTGTGGTAGGATTTATAAATTTCTATCCACAACTTGGTTTGTTGTGGCCTACAGGAGTCGGCATTTTTGCGGGCGTTCCTATGATGCTTTTTATGGCTAAGGTTCAAAAACCGTATGCATTTTTGATTTTGGGTATGTTGCCACATATTGTAAATGTAATTTTAGGCTATCATTATATAGTATTAATTATTGCACTTGTTTTTGTTGGTGCTGGTGAACTCATACGCAGAAAAGGAGAATATAAATCATTTAAATCTAATGCTATTGCTTACGGGTTATTTGCTGCATCATTATCATCTGGTTTAATGCAGCTTCTATTAGTTCGAGATCATTATGTAGCTATGATGCAAAGCAGTGGTAACGATATGTCAGCATATATAAGTGCGTTAGATAGTGTTCTTTCGCCTCTAACTATTTCACTTGTTATACTTGGAGGGTTTTTAGGTGGTCTTATCGGAGCCTTTATTGGTAAAGCTATGCTTAAAAAACACTTTGAAAAAGCAGGCATTATTTAGATGAATAATACATTTAATCCTACACCAATATCTAAAATTCTTGTGACCCTTATTTTATCACTAACTATATCAGGCATAATAAATGAAATATTTACCGTAAGTATAATAATTTTTATAGCTATCTGCTTCGCCCTAAATGATAGGGCGAAGTCAGCTATAAAAGTACTTATTTTTTATGCGATATTATTTTTTGGAATAAGAGTATTGGGTAATTTAAAAGGTTATTTTGTAATTGATAATATATTAATTTTATTGGTTGTCATTAAGCTTTTTTTCTTGCCATTTTTAGCTGGTAATTTTTTAATTTCAACAAGCGATGTATCTTCATTAATCGTATCTTTTGAAAAATTGAAGTTTCCAAAAGTTATTGTGATACCGTTAGCTGTAATGTTTAGATATTTTCCAGCTTTTAAGGATGATAAAAAACATATAAAAATGGCAATGAGAATGCGAGGAATAACATTTAGAAATCCTATAAAATATTTGGAATATATTAGTGTCCCAATTTTGATTTCTGCAACCAATATAGCAAATGACATATCAAAAGCAGCTGAGACTAAATGCATATCAGATCCTTGTAAGAAAACAAGATATTATGAAGTGAAATTTAGGATAATAGACTTTGTTTATGTCTTTGGGATTATAAGTTTATATGCTCTTGGGAGGATTTATGCTTGATATTAAAGATATTAACTATAAGTACAATAAAAATATTCAAGAAACCAGTGTTTCTGGAATAAATTTAAAAGTCAATAAAAGTGAATGTGTACTATTATGTGGACGAAGTGGAAGTGGAAAAACGACCATAACAAAACTAATTAATTCTCTTATACCAAACTATTATGAGATGGGAGAGTTAAATGGAAAAGTTTTAGTAGAGGGAATAGATACAGCAAATTCAGAAATTTATGAAATATCAAAAGTCGCATCAAGTGTGTTTCAAAATCCTAAAACACAGTTTTTTAATGTAAATACGACAAGCGAGATACTTTTTTATCTTGAAAATAGAGGCTATGCTAGAGAGTATATGCATAAAAAACTTATGGAAACTGCTGAAATATTTAATATAAAACATTTATTTAACAGAGATATATTTAAACTCTCTGGTGGTGAAAAACAGATAATAGCGATTGCAGCAGCTTTTGCTAGTGGTACAGACATTATTCTGCTTGATGAACCATCTGCCAACTTAGATGAAGAAAAAACTAGGTTAATAGGCGAGATTTTGTCTAAACTAAAAGATCTAGGCAAAACTATAATTATATCTGAGCATAGATTTTACTATATTAGAGATATTATAGATAGAGTGTATTATATCGATGAAGGTATGATAAAAGATGAATTTTCAAAAGATGATTTTTTTAGTATAGATAACGAATATAGAAAAAAATTAGGACTTAGAGCTATAGAATTTGAGAATTTAAAAAACAAAGAAAAAAAGAATACCAATAGTAATAAAACACTTAACATAGAAACATTAAATTATTCATTTAAAGATTTAGGTAGAGCCTTAAATATAAAAGATGTTAGTTTTAATTTTGGGAAGATTATAGGTGTTTATGGATACAATGGAATTGGGAAAAGCACATTTATTAGGATTTTAATGGGACTTGAAAAATCAAAGAGCAGAATTTTAATTGATGGTAAAAATCTATCGTACAAAAGAAGACTTAAAAAATCTTATCTTGTTATGCAAGATGTTAATCATCAGTTATTTACTGACAGTGTAGAAACTGAAGCTAGTCTTGGAAAATCAGATCAATATACAGGTGAAGATGTAAAAAGAGTTCTTAAAAGTCTTAATATTTACGATTTAAAAGATAAGCATCCTATGAGTTTATCGGGCGGACAAAAACAGCGTGTAGCGATTGCAAGTGCAATATTATCTGATGCTGAGATTATTTGCTTTGATGAACCTACAAGTGGTATGGATTTTGATAATATGATGAGAATATCAAATTTAATAAAAGACACAATTAATGACAAAATTATAATATTTATAATATCACACGATCACGAGTTTTTAAATAATACAGTAGATGAATTACTTTACATTAGTGAATATAATATTATGAATTGAGAGGATTAAAATGCGAAAAAATAGCAAACAATCACAGATGATATTAAATGATAATTTGTGGAAAGTAATGGTAAAACTTACCTTGCCAGCAATATTTGCTATGGTTTTACACGGGCTTAATTTAATATTTGACGCAATTTTTGTAGGAAAGTTTGTTGGAGAGGTTGCTCTTAGTGGCGTTTCGGTTGCCTATCCGCTTACCCAGATTGCAATTGGTTTTGGTTCAATGATAGGTGGCGGCGCTGGTGCGTATCTTAGCATTGTCATTGGTGAGAAGGATAAAGATACACAAAATAAAATACTTGGGAACGCAAACTTTATCGGCATTGTTTCAACGGTTTTTCTTATGATTTTATTATTTTTAACAGCTAGATTATTAATATCTTTTATGGGTGGCGAAGGAGAAGTATTAGAAATTGGTTTATCATATTTTAGAATTACGATAATAGGTACAATCTTCTGGGTGTTTTCACTTGCTTATAATATGGTTATAAGAGCTGAAGGACGAATGGGGAGAGCTGCTTTAATAATGGGGAGTGGACTTGTTGTAAATATTGTTGCTAATTATATCTTAATGGCTATTTTTCATTTTGGCGTCGTCGGTGCTGCTTGGGGAACAAACTTAGGTATGTTAGTTTATACACTTTTATCAGTTGTTTATTTTAAAAGTGGCAAGGCAAGTTTTAATGCAAAAGTTTTTTCTATAAGGAAAGATAAAGCTATCATAAATAAGATTGTATCGCTTGGTATGCCGTCACTCATAATGAGTATTATGGCGCTTATTCAAGGTGTGGTAGTCCTTAATGCAATAGGTGACGTGGGAACAGATTATGATTTAGCTTTTTATGGTGTTTCATTTAGAATTATGATGTTTATGATGATGCCTTTATCGGCATTTATGAGGTCTTTGCAACCTGCGGTTGGTATGAATTTTGGTGCAAAAAAATATGATAGAGTAATCAG
>PDWJ01005207.1_pt1 | contig 10823 bp, 10 predicted proteins | sample 1430881 | NCBI WGS metagenome assembly PDWJ01 (sample SAMN01162460, study PRJNA174530) | Oral metagenome, whole genome shotgun sequencing project. | biome: Marine environment; feature: Marine mammal; material: Swab sample of the gingival sulcus; isolation source: swab sample of gingival sulcus... | reverse complement strand
AAAGGCGTTCTCTTATTGATTTATTGAAGCCTCCTGACAGACAACCAACTGTTTCTCCTCAACTCTTGTTGTGGAATCAACTATGAGACACCAGTGATAATACATGTGAAATACCACGATGTAACAGAAAATGTTTTTGTCTTTTTCTGGCATGTTTACGTGTTGCACTTCCAAGATCTTTTTGAAGGGGCTTGTTTGTAGAATAGGTGATGATCTTGAAAAAGATTGTGACATATGATAAATATGCTTATTGTCTGTAATATTTTTACTTTAGATCGGAGGGGTTATGAAACATCTACGTCTTGGGGCTTTTGCGTTATTACTCTTGTTTTTTGTTTCATCTTGTGCTGACTCAACAGCGACCAAGGGGAGTCAGGGAGCAATCGGCGGTGCTGTTGGTGGTGCTCTGATTGGTCAAGCTATTGGAAAAAGTACAGAGGCCACCTTGATTGGTGCTGTTGTCGGGACCATGTTGGGCTATATTGTTGGCAATGAGATGGATAAATTTGATCGGCACCAATTGAACGAGGCTTATGAGCAGGGACCGTCTGGAAAATCTGTGGGCTGGGTGAATCCTGATACGGGTAATTCCTATAAAGTGGTTCCGCAACCAGCTTATAGGAGTAATGGTCGAGTGTGTCGCCAGGCAAAGGTGCTTGCGACCATTGATGGAAGGGCTGAGACCACCTATACTACGGCATGTCGGAATAGTAGAGGGCAATGGATTTTGCAATAACTATTATCCTCGTTGCAAAAGAAATTCTCTGTCAATACTCATTGATTTCTTCGTGTTTTACCGATCAAAATCTGTCATAGATATCCCGGCGTTAGCCGGGGTATCTACTCTTGGAATTATTCAATAAAAACATTTTTGCAACTTCTGTATTCGGCATTTTTCTAAAGAAATGTCTTTGGGATGCTTTCGTGCCTTTCTTGCCAAAACCTGTTATAAAAAACAAGAGAATGGAAGAGTCTTGGTAATGTTGGGGAGTTTGAACCACTAAGGCACTTATCTCGTCTGTGGGGTTAGCTTGCCAATTATTGCTCTGCTCGGATTATGAGGCCTCGAACATGAATGATTTTTAAGATGTATAAAAATATTATTTTTATATTTTATGATAATAAATCAATATTTTATGTCTAATATTTTTCTCAATAACAGGAAAAGATATGCTTGCCTGGTTTAAAAAGAAACGAAACAAACGTGAACAGTCCGTAGAGTTTTCAGTTACTTCTGATGAGGCATCTTTAGTAAAAGATACCTTGCCAAATGAAGAGATACACGAGTTATCCAGCCTTGATGAAGAGACCTCGTTGGATGAGCGAAAAAAGCAGGCTCGTTTTCAAGATGAAGAAAATTCTTCTGATTCTCGACCTGATTATGAGATGAAAGCTGAGGTTGAAGAGAGCAAGGAACCCTCTGAGGCGGAAGATTTTACTGAAACAAACCCAGAAGAGAAAGAGCTGCCAACCACAGAGAACCTTTGTGTCGAAGAATCGGTGTCATCTGCTTCTGAAAAAAAGAAAAAAAGTTCTTTTTTACACAAATTAGCAGATCGGCTTTCCCGTACTCGGGAGTCGTTTACCTATCAGCTGGATACCATTTTTCTTGGCAAGAAGGAAATTGATGGCGAGTTACTTGATGATCTTGAGGAATTGCTTATCACTGCTGATCTTGGGGTTGCAACGACCGAAGAAATTCTTGAATATGCGCGACGTCGGGTGAAGCGGGAAAACCTTTCTGATCCCAATGCGTTAAAAATTGCAATTCAGGAAAAAATTGCCTCTCTTATCAGGGAGTATCAGGATGATGCTGCTTTAGTGCAGCCTGCCGAAGGGCCTTTTGTCATTATGATAGTGGGGGTAAATGGTGTTGGAAAAACAACCACCATTGGTAAGATTGCCCATAAATTTGTTGCTGCTGGGCAGTCGGTGCTTTTGGTGGCCGCAGATACCTTTCGGGCTGCGGCGATTGCCCAGTTGAAGATCTGGGGGGAGCGGGTCAATGCGGCGGTGATTTCCCAGAATGAAGGGGTTGATCCTTCTTCTGTTGTTTTTGATGCGATGAGTCACGCCCGTGCTAAAAAATATGATGTGGTTCTTGTTGATACTGCGGGTCGCTTACATACCCAGGCTAATCTTATGGAAGAACTGAAAAAAATTAAACGGGTTATCGGAAAACAATGTCCTGGGGCCCCCCATGAGACTTTGTTGATCGTTGATGCTACCACAGGGCAGAATGGTATTTCTCAGGCAAAACTCTTTCATGAAGCGGTTGGAGTGACTGGTATTGCGTTAACCAAACTCGATGGTACTGCCAAGGGTGGTATTGTGACCAGTATTTGCCGCGAGTTACAGACTCCGATACGGTTTATCGGTGTTGGTGAGCAGATGGATGATTTACGTGATTTTGACACTGATGAATTTATTGCTGCCTTTTTTCAAGAGACAAATACAGAGGCCAGTAAATGAGTAATAATTATACTTTTTATTACAGACAACCCAATCAACCAGGTTGTGGTGGGTGTTTGTTGGTTCTCTTGTTGATCATTTTGGTTACAGGTGGGGCTCCTGCGCTCATAAATTTTTTGGGAGCACTTATCTTCTCAGGATTATTTGGTTTCCTTTTACTTGTGGCCCTTTTTTGGGGTGCCACTTATTGGATGCAGCGTAAAGTTGTTAATTATGCGGAATCCCAATCGGAAAGTCATAACCGTTTTGTTTGGTTGCTGGTTCATATCTTGATGCATATTGCTAAAATTGATGGCACAGTCACTAAAGAAGAGATCCAGACCATTCAACAGTTTTTTCAATATAATTTAAGGTATAACCAGACCCAGATGCGTTGGGTGAAAGACCTTATTAAAGAGGCGGCGGCCACGGAAGCCTCTTTAGAGATGCTTTTGCAGGAATTTAAGTCCACCTTTGCCTATGAGCCACGGCTCATCCTGCTTGAGTTAGTATATCAAGTACTCTACACCAAGCTTGATTTATCTGATAGTGAACGTGATATTGCCCGATTCATTGCCCAGTATCTTGAAATTGTTGAGTATGATCGTCGTACTATGGAGGCAAAGTATCAGTATCGCAACCGTCAGCAAAGTATGAAAAGTCGTGATACAGCAGAACAATATTACGCAGTGCTTGGCCTTGCTCCAGGAGCTTCGGAGAGTGAAATTAAAAGGGCTTATCGAAAACTGAGTATGCAATATCATCCTGATAAGGTGCGGCATCTTGGTGAAGAGTTTCGGGCGGTTGCTGAAGAAAAAATGAAAGAGATTAACGCAGCCTACGATTATTTTAAAAAAATGCATTAAACATAAAGGAAAGCAGCATGGCAATTTCAGAAAAGATGCGCAGTTTTGCAGAAAAATCCTCTTGGATACGGAAAATGTTTGAAGAAGGGACTCGGCTTAAAGGGCAGTTTGGCGAAGAAAATGTCTTTGATTTTAGCCTGGGAAATCCTGATTTGCCTCCTCCTGACAAATTTTATGATATCCTGGCACAGCAGGCCGCTGACAGGACTCCTGGTGTTCATGGGTATATGAGTAATAACGGTTATCCGTGGGTTCGTGAAGCTCTTGCAAAACAGATGAGTGTTGAACAGGAAATTCCGGTTGCAGCAAATGATATATTGATGAGCTGTGGTGCAGCGGGAGGACTTAATGTTGTCTTAAAGTCTTTGTTGAATCCTGGAGAAGAGGTTATTGTTCTTGCACCATATTTTGTTGAATATGGTTTTTATGTTGATAATAGTGGCGGAGTGTTAAAGGTTGTCTCTACCGATGATGCCTTTGATCTTGATCTCACTGCTATTCACCAAGCCATCACCGAGAAAACCAAGGCCATTATTATTAATTCACCGAATAATCCGACGGGTCAGATGTATTCTGTTGAAAAACTGGAACGATTGGGAGCCTTGCTCTATGAACGGGGTCAGTATTTTGGCACAACCATCTACCTGCTTTCCGATGAACCGTATCGTAAGATAGCATTTGATGGTCTCAAGGTTCCTTCTATTTTTGCGGCCTATAGTAATGCGATTATCGTTTCCAGTTATTCAAAGGATCTCTCGCTTCCTGGAGAGAGGATTGGGTATTTGGTGGTACATCCTGAGATTGGCGAGAAGCCTGCGTTGCTTGGTGCGATGAACCTGGCTACTCGTATTCTTGGTTTTGTTAATGCTCCGGCAATGATGCAGCGCGTGGTTGCAGAGTTGCAGCAGGAAACTGTTGATATTGAGATATATAACCGTCGTCGAGAAAAATTTTGCACAGTTCTCGATAATGCTGGATACGAATATCTGCGACCTAAAGGAGGCTTTTACTTTTTCCCGAAGGCACCCAATGGTGATGATGTTGCTTTTTGTTCTATGCTTCAGGAAGAAAAGATTTTGGCTGTTCCTGGTCGTGGTTTTGGGACTCCAGGGTATTTTCGATTGGTTTTTTGTGTTGCTGAAGACATTATTGAGCGTTCTGAGCCTGCCTTTGCGAAGGCCATGGAGAAGGCGGTTGCCGGATAATTGTCTGAGATCTGAGATGTCATCTTGTGGGTTGCTTGGTATTTTATCTGCGGTTTGCTGACAAGGTTTTTGCTGAGAGGCGTATAAGAGTTACGTCGTGAAGAACGGCTGCACCCAGATACTTATTTATTCAGGAGTGCAGCGTTTTCTTCTTTTTATATTTTGTCTTCAAGAAAGAGTCATCTTTGCAAGCAAGCACTTATTTTATTGGTGATATTTCTGAGAATAAATAAGGTTCGCATGTTATTTTGCTATTTCTTTGCGTAGTTTTTTTCTGTCTTTTTCCAAGTTTGTAAAGAGTCGTGCTGAAAGTCTTGAATTACGGTCGAAATCTGCCATCAGCTCCATGCCGGGGATGATGGCCCGGCAGACCGGGATGTTCATATCTTCTCTGGTGAGATCCACATAGACCGGACTGCGTTTACTGGCAACGAGGGCTGTTTCCAGAACTTGTAGGTCTCCACCAAGGTTTCCCGTGGAAAAATCTGGCAGCTCTTCCACTCGGCGAACCGGTAAATCTCTGGGGGCTGGACGGCTCGGTGGTCCCCAAGGGTAGGGATAGGGGACTTCAAGCATTGCCGAGATACAGGCTTTGGGACCGCTCAGTGCGGCCGAGGCACCTTTGGTTACCTGTCCTTCTGGGCCTATGACAAAGGCGCGATAGCAGGGAACCCCTAATTCTGGGGTGATATCTTCAAAAAAGAGTTCAATACCTCGTTTTGCAAAATCTTCGAGCAATGCTGCCTGCTCATCGTCGTCGCTCTTTATACGAAAACAACGTGCCGGATTATACGGCATGACACTTTCGGCATCACGTTCGATGACCTCCAGTAATGCGGTGAGTCTGGCTCGGGTCGTATCAAGGCCGGCTCCAAGCCCTGTGGAACCGAGACCACTGCACAATAATGGTTCATCAAGGTTGCTGAAAAGAAACACAAACTGCGCCGGAACAAGGAGTTTTGAGCCATCGGGGCGTTCTCCCAAAACCCAGTGGAGTGAGAGGTCGCCGTTGGGTACTTCCAGTGGCAGAGAATTGGGAGCCATAGCTTTTTCCTGGAGTTCGGAATACCTGGCTCGTATCATTGGCAGCGGTCGTTTATAGCCCACAGCACCTTCTTGATTGATATTGGCCCAGCTGGAAACCCGTTCACAGATTTCCATAAGCAGGCCGACCTCGGCCTCTTCAAAATGAATACCTCGCCCAAAAGAAGTCTGTTTGCCGTGTAATGTATAGTCAAGTTGGCCATTTATAACCCTGAGTGATAGCTCCCAGTCTCGAACCAGACCCACCGGTGCCAGAGATTGTTGGTGTAACATTTGTCTGCCCATGGTGATTCCTGCGGCATTGAGAGCCTTCTTGGCACGGGCAACTACATCTTTGAGACTGGATGCCTTGCCAGTGCTGTTTGTCTCAGGGATGTTGTGAAGAATATCTTTTATCGTGACAAAAGTTGCACTTGCTTGGCTGATTTTTTCGTGGGCGTAGGGGACTGCTGGGCATTTTTCAGGTTCGGGAAGTATTTTGTGGTCGATGATATTGGCTGAAAAAAGTTTGCTCCAGTGGCGGTGCAGATCCATATCCGGAAATTTTTCCTGAACGAGATCCACCAATGGAGATTGCGGGGGATTTGGCGGTATTATTCCCAGCGTTTTCAGTTCATCTCGCTGCAAGGCGGCTTCGGCAATGAGTGTTTCTACCACTGGGTTTCCCTTGCGTTCTTGAACCCATAGAGAGATTTCTTCGCAGGACATATTCAAGATCTTGCCGAGAAGATATTTATGCATGTATTCATCAAGGGGATGAACCGTAAGATAGTTGAGAGCCTCGCTATCTGTGGTTTCTTTTGTCGGGGTACAAGTCAGGTAGCCGATGGTGGCGGCGACACCCTGGAGTTCTAAGGTATAGTGCATATTTTTTTGATATTTTCTGGTTCGTTAAACGAGTAATGAGTAATTAGTAGATCAATGATATGCCTGTTTTATATAGAGAAAACAGCCTGCAATCGTCAGCATACTTGCCATACATCAGGCATTTTTACAAGGGGGAAGGGTGTTTGGGTAAAGCCTGTCTTTGTGCGCACTTTGCTCTAAAGAGATGTGTTACATCGTATCGTCATGAGCTATGGTTACTTGCTTCTAGTGGACGGTGTTGTTTTTTGTGTAGTAACGAAGGTGTTCCAGGATGTCGTTTGCAGGATTTTCTTTCTCGGCAAGATGCTGTGCGGCTTCCTCTTCACTGATATCAAGCATTGCCGCCAGTGCCGTGGCATCGTAGAAGGGACGACCTTCAATCGAGTATCCGGTCGGTTCGAGGTCTGCAAATTGCGTTAGAGTTGCCTCGCTTGAGGCATCGAGCAAAATATCACGGATGCTTTTGGGCCCGTAACGCAATAGCCATGCCACGGCTTCTGCCCAGGTTTTGGCATCCACGGTGGGGTGTTGCAGAATTTTGAGGGCGTTGCTCAGGGTCCATTGTTCTTTTGTTGCCATTTTTTTCACAGGTTCTACCGTTAAATAAAAAGTTTGAACCGTTTGATGCTCTCCCCTTTACGTGGGATACGTGTCGTAGTGGTTCAAATCACCTAGTCATTACCAAGACACGTTCAATTTCTTGTCTTTTATGACAGGTTTTGGCTAGCAAGGCACTAACCCCCCAACAGCGGGATAAGTGCCTGAGTGGTTTAAATTACCTAGTTATTACCAAGATACGTTCAATTTCTTGTCTTTTATGACAGGTTTTGGCTAGCAAGGCACTAACCCCCCAACAGCGGGATACGTGTCGTAGTGGTTCAAATCACCTAGTCATTACCAAGATACGTTCAATTTCTTGTCTTTTATGACAGGTTTTGGCTAGCAAGGCACTAAAATAATCATATTTGGCTGAGAGACAATATTTTTACGAGGCATTGTGATTGAGTTTAAGAGAAGTATCTTTAGCTTGAGTTGCTTGATGTTGTCTTGGAAAATTGTTGTTTTCATGGTACAGCAGAAAGGCTTTTGCATTCCAGTTTTCCCAAAGAGTTTTTTTTATTAACGAAAAAAGAGGTGGCCTTTGGATTGGGTCTGTTTGTGATGTGCAGTGACCATGAAAAGTTTATGAAATTGGCTCTTGATGAAGCTCGTGGTGCATTGGCTGCCGGGCAGTTTCCTGTGGGCTGTGTTTTTGTTGTCGATGACGAGGTGGTAGCTCGTGGTGGCAGGAAAAATTCTGACAGCTCTTTGGCAGAAATTGATCATGCCGAAATTGTTGCTCTGCGAGCCTTGCGGCAGCAACGAAACGATATTGATCTTGAAAAAATTGTTATCTATTCTACCCTGGAACCCTGTTTGATGTGTTTTGCAACTCTTGTCGTGAATGGCGTGACGAAAATCGTTTATGGCTTTGAAGACGCTATGGGTGGAGGAACCGGGCTACCGCTGCAAGAGTTGGCACCTCTGTATCGTAAAAAAAATATCACTACCGTTGCAGGGGTGTTACGTGATGAAAGTCTGGTTCTTTTTCAAGAGTTTTTTCGTAATCCAGAGAATACCTATCTACAAGGGACGCTTTTTGCCGAATATGTATTGCAGCAGCCTTGTCCTTTTTCTAATTCTTTTTGAGTAAAGTTATGACGACACCTCGAACTGTCGGATTTAAGAAAGGAGAAAGAAACATCTTCTTTCATATCTTGACCGCATGTAATCTTTCGTGCAGCCATTGTTATATCAATCCCGCACAACATGGCACAACCACGCTCTCTTTAGAGACCATCAAAAAATGGCTGGATCTTTTCTATGATCCCAAAAAGACAGGCAATGTGATTTTCCTGGGTGGAGAACCCACCATGCACCGTGATCTGGCACCGGCCATTCGCCATGCTAAAAAACTGGATTTTGCGGTCACTGTGGATTCTAACGGTTATCTTTTTCATAACCTCTTAGAACGGGTGACCCCCGCTGAGCTTGATTTTCTCAGTTTTAGTCTTGACGGACCCGATCCCGATATTAACGATCCTATTCGTGGTCAAGGTGTTTTTAAGACCTGTATTGCTAATATCAAAAAAGCGATAGCCAGAGGGTTTCGTACCAGTCTTATTTTTACTACCAGCAAAAAAAATATTGATCACCTGCCTCGGATGATTCCGTTACTCAAAGAACTTGGTGTCGAGCGTTTTTTTATCCAGGTCATTGGCCTGCGTGGCAAGTCGGCGCAACAGGAAGAAGGTGACGAACAGCTTCAATTAACGCGTGAGCAATGGCTGGCGGTTGTCCCCGAAGTGGCTAGGGAGGTGGCTCGTGAAGGCATTCATGTGACCTATCCCAAGGTCTTTCTCGACGATACTGAACCGTTTAGCTGTGCCGGGATTGATGCTGAAAATTATTTTATCTTTCCCAACGGGAGGGTTTATCGTTGTCCCTTATGTGAGGATTATCCGATTCATAGCCTGAAGATTGAACAGGACTGTCTGATAAAAAATGAGGGTTTGACCGAAGAGCAGTTTTTTCAGCTCAATATCCCCGAAGGCTGTGTGATGAACAAGCTCTTGCAACAGGATAATATTGACTATGATGAGACGGGAAAACCGGTCAATAGAATTTCCTGCTGTCTGATTAAAAACGAAATTGCAGCCCAATAAAACAAGGATGAACAAAGTTGTAAAAGCTCATTCGTTAATGGTGAACGCAATTCTCCCATGATGATCAATAAGATAAGTCGTTACCGGGAGTTTTGAGATCTCCTGGTGATACTGGTGAGCCTGGTAACAAACGCTTTTTATTACATCCATTGCGTTTTGGTCATGTAATCTCTGGTATATTTCCCGTGCAGTGTTTGCTCTGGCGAGTGAGGAAAAATCTTTTTCAGGGAAAAGATTGCAAAGAAAATCTATGGTCTGGGCGATCTCAAGGGTTCCAAAACGGACATGGGTTTGCGGAATTCGCATTGCTGCCTTGATAGTTTTTGCCCACATCCCGGCAAGATGTATTCGGGAAAAGTGAAATCTTCCTGCCTCTTGTAAGGAAAATTCCAGATAATCTCCCATTACAATCATTGCTTCTGGAGCAAATTTTTCTAAGCTTATAAGGGCTTTCTCGGATGTTCTTCCTGTAGAAAGTACAATTTCGTTGTGACCGGCAGCCTTTGCGACTCGCATTGAGGTTGTTATCGTGGCCGTCCAGGCTTTGGCTGAGACCGGGCGCACAATACCTGTACTTCCAAGAATAGAAATCCCTCCAACAATACCTAAGCGACTATTAAGGGTCTTTTTTGCCAGTTCTTCACCATTTGCCACAGAGATTTCGACATCAAAAATGTATTTTTTTTTGTGGCCGGTCATCGCATCGTTGAGTGCCGCAGCAATCATTTTTCGTGGTACAGGATTGATCGCTGGTTCACCGACGGCAATGGCAAGTCCCGGTTTGGTGACCCTGCCAACACCTGTTCCGGCTCGCAGTTGTATGAGATTTTCAGCATTGTTTGGAGCGATAATGCATACAGTGGCAATGATTTCGGCACCATTGGTTATGTCAGGGTCATCTCCGGAATCTTTTATGATTGAAGCTCGGGCTTGTAATTGTTTTGTACCGACCAGGGATTGGGAAAAAACAGGAAATGAGATGCGTTGCCCGTCAGGAAAAGGTATTTCCACTGTGGTCTCAGATTGTTCGAATAGGAGAGCAACGGCGGCTTTCGTGGCTGCTGCTGCACAGGCTCCGGTGGTGTATCCTGAACGCAACTGCTTTTTCATGGGATGAATCTAACCCCGATGCATGGGGGAAGTGCCTTGATTGATCCAGGTTATTTTGTCATTATCGAAACATATTTAATGTCTTTTTTTATGACGGGTTTTGGTCAGTAAGGCACGAAAAGAAAAGGCCGTTCCACTTTGAGAACGACCTTTTCCTTTATTATAAGGGTATGGATGGTATTTGCTGATTTTCTAAATTATGTTTTCAAAAATATTTTGACAACGAGGAAGAAAAATTATGAAAAGACCATCCTGGAAGTAATATAAATTAGTTGATAGCTTCAGAAAGCTTACTTCCAGCCTTGAATTTGGCAACTTTTTTGGCCGGGATGTTAATAGCTTTACCTGTTTGTGGATTACGTCCCTGGCGAGCTTCGCGTTTCGAAACTGAAAAAGTACCAAAACCAACGAGAGTAACTTTTTCTCCTTTTTTCAGGCTTTCAGCAATGGCGGCCAGAGTCCCGTTTAAGGCTTTTTCGGCGGCAGCTTTGCTAATGTCGGCAGCTTCGGCTATGCTTTCAATGAGTTCCTTTTTGTTCATGTACTCCTCCCCGCTAATCTTTCTTCGCTTTACC
>PDWJ01005206.1_pt1 | contig 10824 bp, 7 predicted proteins | sample 1430881 | NCBI WGS metagenome assembly PDWJ01 (sample SAMN01162460, study PRJNA174530) | Oral metagenome, whole genome shotgun sequencing project. | biome: Marine environment; feature: Marine mammal; material: Swab sample of the gingival sulcus; isolation source: swab sample of gingival sulcus... | reverse complement strand
GCAAAAAATAAGGAAACCCAATCCAAAGTTCAGAGATTTTTTAGGCTAAATATTGGTAAGGTTTTTGCTTATTTTACAGGTAGAACAAATGAATTATGGACAAAAAAACTGAATTTTATAAAAAATTAAAGGTGCAACTGGAAGATACTATGGATTTTCCCGATAAATACCTCTTTAAATTTATTGTACCTACGGATACCGATAAAATTAAAGCCATAGAAGACAGTTTTAACCATTCTGGTGCGGTAATCAATAAAAAGCAGTCAAAAAACGGAAAATACACCAGTGTATCTATATTAGTAGAAATGCCCAATGCAGAAAGCATAATATCTAAATATAAAGAAGTTAGCCACATAGAAGGCGTTATTTCTTTGTGATTATTTTAACAAAAAAAAGTTAAAATATACCCTAATTTTGGGCGTTTTTTTAAAGAACTCATCTCAACTTTTTATTTTTAACCTAAAATTGAGGTAAAATTTGTTCAAAATGAGTTCAAAATTAAAATCAATAATTTTCTTTTTAATGCCATTTAAAACATTTTTTATTGTCACTTTTTTTAGCCTCACCGTATTTTCGCAACAAAATAATGCCCCGGAAGTACTTTTTACCGTAAATAAAAAACCGGTATATGAAGATGAATTTTTACGGGTTTATAATAAAAATAGCGATGTGGTATCAGAAGAAAACAGGCTTAGCAAAAGGGAATATTTAGATTTGTTTATAAACTACAAATTAAAATTGCAGCAAGCTTATGACTTAGGCTATGACACCTTATCCAACATTACCGATGAACTGGCCGGATACCGGGAGCAACTAATACAACCTTATTTGTATGATAACATTGTTGTAGATAGTTTAGTTGCCGAGGCCTATGCCAGAAAAAAATACGAGTTAAATGCCAGCCATATTTTAATAAAATTATTACCAAATGCCCCTCCGGCCGATACTCTGGCTGCATATAAAAAAGCCTTAGCTGTCAGGGCTGATATTGTTAATGGCAAACCTTTTGAGGAGGTGGCAAAAAAAGTTTCTGATGACCCTTCCGTATTACAGAATGGTGGGAATTTGGGATATTTTTCTGTCTTTGACATGGTATATCCTTTTGAAAATGCAGCTTATAACACTGCGGTAGGTCAGGTATCTGACCCTTTTAGGACCAGCTTTGGATACCACCTTGTCAAAGTAAATGACAAAAGACCGTCAAAAGGGGAAATAAGCGTTGCCCATATAATGCTGAACAAAACTGAAAATGATTCAATTTCAGTAGAAAAACAGATAAATGACATCTACAAGCAGTTAAAAAACGGCGGTGATTTTAAATTCATGGCCATACGGCATTCTCAAGACCGGGCTTCTGCGGCCAACGGCGGAAAGTTGCCAAAATTTAGCAGTAATAAAATGATACAACCTTTTTCTGATATTGCTTTTGGATTAAAAAATGAACATGATATCTCCAAACCTTTTAAAACAAAATACGGATGGCATATCGTAAAACTTTTAAAAAAACATCCGGTTGGGGATTTCAAAGCTATGGAAAAAGAATTAAAGACGGCAGTAGAAAAAAGTGACAGGTTTGGATTATCCGGAAAATCTATTGCTGATAAACTCAAAGAACAATATAAAATTACCGTAAATAAAAAATTGTATAATCAATTTCTAATACAAGACAGCATTTCGTTAAAAAAACATAAAAAACAACCCGTATTTATCCTTGAAGATAAACCAGTAAATGTGAATAAACTGTTAGCTTATGCCGCTACACGGCCAAATGATTTGCCTGCTAAAATCTTTGAGGATTTTAAAAACCATCAGGTACTAAATTACTACAAAAACAATCTGGAAAAAACAGATAAAAATTTTGCTTACACCATGCAAGAGTATAAAGATGGTTTAATGCTTTTTGCTCTACTACAAGATAAAATTTGGAAAAAGGCAGAAAATGATACGGTGGCATTAAAACAATATTATCAGAAGCATATCAACAATTATTATTATCAAAAAAGGGCTGAGGTGGTAATAGCCAATTGCACCGAAGAAAAGTATGCAAAAGCAGTACAAAAATACCTAAAGAAAAATTGGGATACCCAAAAAATTAAAGCAAAAATTAACGATGGAGCGGTAGTAAATGTTATTTTTACCAAAGGTATTTTGGAAGCTCAACATGCAAAATTGCCAAAAGCATACAAAATTGCAACTATTGGAGTTTCTGATATTTTTAAAGAAGGTAAACACAGTTTTACGGTGGTAAAAACCCATAAAATAATCCCTCCAGAACCTGTTCCCTTTAAAAAAATAAGAGGTAAAGTAAGTACTGATTATCAGCAGCATTTAGAAAAAAAATGGATTGAGGATTTAAAACAAACCTATCCGATTACAGTAAATAAAGAAGTTTTAGAAAAATTAACAATTGAAAATTAATCTAAAAAATATTATTGGGCTTTTAATGATTGCAAGCTTTGCGGCCTGTAGTACCAATCATAATGATAAAACCCCGTTGGCAAAAGTAAACAACGTTTTTTTGTATAAAGAGGATGTGCTGTCTTTGATGCCCAAAGGAATGTCTGAAAAAGATTCCGTGGTTTTTGTTTCTACCTATATAAAAGACTGGGCAAAACAACAATTATTATTGCAAAAAGCAAAAATAAACCTTACGGAAGAAGAAAAAACAAAGATAGAAGATTTAGTCAATAACTATCACAAAGATTTATTGGCCAATAAATATTTGGAAGCTATCATCAAACAAGAATTGGATACCGTAATATCACGTGAGGAATTAGAAAATTATTATAAAGAAAATAAAGAAATTTTTAATCTGAAAGAAGCCTTGCTAAAATTTCGTTATATCGCGTTTAACGATGGCATTCTAAACAAAAAAGAGTTGACAAGCTGGTTTAGAGACAATAGCGATAAATCTAATGCTGCCCTGAAAAAACAAGCCTTACAGTTAAATTCTTTTCATTTAAACGATACTATCTGGGTGAGATATGATGATATAAAAAATCATTCATCCTTTCTAGGATCCTATAATAAGAATAAGTTTTTAAAGAAAAACAGATATTTTAAAGAAGAAGATTCCGTTACCACTTACTTAGTTGAAATAAAAGATGTATTATTGCCGGGAGAAACAGCTCCGTTTAGTTATGCTGTTCCTACCATAAACAGTATGCTATTGCATAAAAGAAAATTACAATTTTTAAGAAAAATAGAAGAAACCATTATAAATGATGCCATTAAGCAAAAAGAATTACAACTCTATGATTAAAAGCAATTTAACTTTAATTTTCCTATCCCTTTTTAGCCTGAGTACCATCCATGCCCAAGATAACCGGGTAAAACTGGACGGCGTAGCGGCTGTAGTAGGAAAAAACATAGTTTTAGACTCTGAAATTGCTGCCTATAAATTAGAATTAGAGCAACAAAGTGAAGGAAAAGTAGATATTTCAGACTGTGAAATGCTAGAGCAGATTATGGAACGAAAGTTATTATCACACCACGCGGTTATTGATAGTGTTGCTGTAACAGAACCTGAAATAAACACCAGGGTAGAACAGAAAATTGCCTTTTTCTTAGAACAATTGGGGTCAGAAGAAAAACTGTACAATTTTTACGGTTTTAATGATATGGCAGACCTTAGGAAAGAATTTGTAGAGGTGGAAAGGGAATTGCTCTTGGTTCAGCGAATGCAGGCCAAACTTACCGAAGAGGTAGATGTAACCCCTGAGGAGGTAAGAAATTACTATCAAAGTTTAGAAAAAACCAACGATGTGCCGGAAATAGGAGCAGAAATAGAACTGGCTCAAATAGTACGGTATGTAAAGCCAAGCGAAGAAGAAAAAGAGCGAGTAATAGCACGGCTCAACGAATTAAAAAAACAAATTCAAAATGGTGAAAGTTTTAAAATGAAAGCCATCCTGTTTTCAGATGATCCGGCAGCTTCTTCACAGGGCCAAGGACAGGGCGGCCTTTATACCATTACCAGAGAAAGCCGTTTTATTACAGAATTTAAAGAAGTAGCTTTTGGATTGGATGAGGGTGAAATTTCTGATCCTTTTGAATCCAGTTTTGGGTTTCACATCATTCAAGTAGAGAAAATTAAGGGAAAACAGCGTGATGTACGGCATATTCTAATCCAACCCGAAGTAACCGAGGAAAGAACAGAACAGGTAAAAGATTCGCTAACTAACATTCGTAAAGATATTTTAGAGAATAAATTAACCTTTAAAGAAGCCGTACATAAATATTCCGAAGAAAAAATTACCAAAGGTACAGACGGGTTTTTAATAAATCCGCAGACCAATGACACCAAATTTGAAATGACAAAAATGGGTCCGGAATTGTACAGCCGTATTAGCTCCTTAGAACCGGGACAAATTTCCGATGTGTTTTTTGATGTGGACAGAGACGGAGGCAAACGTATGTTTAAAATAATCTATATGAAATCTAAAACCCCGGCTCATAAGGCAGATTTGGTAAAAGACTATGTAAAAATTCAAAATCTGGCCTTGCAAAAAAAACGGGAAGAAACCATTAGTAAATGGATAAAAAGTGTGATGGACGACACCTACATTAACATAAACAATGCCCACCAGCATTGTGATTTTAAATACAACTGGAAAAAAATTGCAAATTAATTTTTACTCATCTTTTTTGATAAAACTCATTTTATGTCTGACGTAGCTGCTGTAGAGAATTTAGTAAAAAAATATAATGCCTTAAAAAACGAAGTTGCTAAGATTATTGTAGGCCAGCAACAAGCAGTGGCCCACGTATTGTTATCCATACTATGTGGCGGGCATTCACTGCTGATAGGTGTGCCGGGATTGGCTAAGACACTGTTGGTAAACACCATAGCAAAGACATTGGGCTTAGATTTTAAACGGATACAATTTACCCCGGATTTAATGCCTTCGGATATCATAGGCAGTGAAATATTAGATGAAAACCGGCACTTTAAATTTATAAAAGGCCCTTTGTTTGCCAATATTATTCTGGCCGATGAAATTAACCGCACCCCCCCAAAAACACAATCCGCTCTGTTAGAAGCCATGCAAGAAAAATCTGTAACGGTGGCCGGGCATCAATATAAATTAGCCGCACCTTTTTTTGTATTGGCCACACAAAATCCCATAGAACAAGAGGGTACCTATCCCCTGCCAGAAGCCCAATTAGACCGGTTTATGTTTTCTATTTTACTCAATTATCCCAGTTATGAAGAGGAACTGGATATTGTAAAAAGTACCACTACCGATGAGGTAAGAACCATTAATCCAATTTTTACTGTAACTGAAATATTGGAATTGCAACATTTAATTAGAAGGATACCTGTTGCAGACAATGTCATAGAATACGCCGTTAGCTTAGTCTCTAAAACCAGGCCCAATTCAGAAAAAGCTGCCGAAATAGTAAATGAATTTGTGGACTGGGGTGCCGGGCCCAGAGCTTCGCAAAACCTTATTATAGCTGCAAAAGGCCATGCTGCCATACACGGAAAATTCTCTCCGGATATAGCTGATGTAAAAGCGGTAGCCAATGCCATCTTACGCCATAGAATAGTGAAGAACTACAAAGCTGAAGCAGAAAATATAAGCGAAGAAAAAATTGTTGCAGCAATACTTTGATGCATTATAACTTGATAATGAAATCGTTTAAACTTCATCACGATTTTTTAACAAATATCAGTCCAAAATTCATACTTTAATTTATTGATTTTAAGCCACATATAAATTATCGCAGCAATCTGATTATTAACCTGAGTTCGATTAATATTGTAACCACAGCTTTCTTTATTTTTGATTAGAAATTTTATGAAATTTTCGAGTAATATTGAGATATTACGAGGAGATTTCGGAAAATTTATGGCAAAAAGAAGAAAGTCTTAATAAAAAAACTTTTTCTATTTTCTACGACAAATATATAGGGAATCCCGTATTCATAAAATGATATAAATCAGTTGACCCTAGCTACTTGTACGCTTAAATACCTATAAATAACTGAAAATAAATAAATTAAAAAATTAAATCCATATATAACCACCTTACAGCTGACAACTGTATTTAAAAAAGCAAACAATACAGTTATCAGTAAATTCTAAGCTATTTACAAAACAGTAAATCTAACGCATAAGTAACTGAATATTATTAAAATGAAAATAAATAATTCAGGTTAAATCATTTTTTATAGATAGATTAAAAAGCTATCTTTAAAAATTATTTTAATAAAGATGAGTGCAACTTTGTTTCAAAATATCTTTGAGTCTTCTGTAGAAGGTATTTTGGTAGTAGATAAAACAGGTTTAATTGTAAAAGCCAATACTGCCGCAGAACAAATTTTTGAATATGGCAAAGGCCAATTAGAACACAAGTTTATTGAAACCTTAATTCCTGAAAAATACAGGCACTTTCATAAAGAATATCGAAAAAATTACAATAAAAAACCAAAGGCCAGGCATTCAGGGAAATTGACGGAGCTATGGGGCTTAAAGAAAAATGGCACAGCGTTTCCCATAGACATTAGCCTTAGCCCCATCACAGCAGATGGTAAAAACATGACCATAACCTTTTTAAGGGATATTTCAGAAAGAAGATCTGCAATAGAAGCCCTTAAAGAAAGTGAGCGAAAGCAAAAATCTTTAATTAGCAGCCTGCCCGGTTTTGTTTATCGTACAAAAATTGACAAAAATTACACTCCTGAATATTTTAGTGATGGCATTTTTAAAATTACCGGATATAGAAATACAGCATTTACATCAGGTAAAGTTCATTTTGGCAATATTATTTTTGAAAAAGACAGGCCATATACTTGGAATACCCTTCAAGAAGCAATTAGCAAAAAAAAACCTTTTAGTATTGAATATAGAATTATTTCAAAAAGCGGCGAACTCAAATACCTTTTTGAACAAGGCAAAGCTATTTTTAACAACAATGGTAAGGCCATTGCCTTAGAAGGATTTATTCAAGATATTAGTGATAGAATATTATTGCAAAGAACCGTAAAACGAAAACAGGCAAAAAACACAGCTTTACTGGAAGCCCTGCCGGATACAATGTTTATATTAGATTCTGAGGGGAATTATATTGATTTTTATTCTTCTCAAAACAGCAAATCTATTTTGCCTCAAAGCGATATTTTAGGAAAACATATTACCGAAGTACTCCCACAGGATGTTTGCGATAAAATACAACCCGTAATCCAAGATACTTTTCATTACAAACGCCATAACAGCGTTGAATATGACTTGAATATAAACGGTAGCACACACTTTTTTGAAGCCAGATTAGTACCTTTAAACAACAACAGTATTTTATCTATAGTAAGAGACGTTACAGAGCGGAAAAATGCTGAAAATACTTTAAGGATAAGAACGCGGGCATTGGCAGCTGCCGGAAACGGGGTTTTAATAGTAGATGCCAAACAACCTGATTATCCTATTGTTTATGCCAATGATGCCTTTACTGAGATTACCGGTTTTAAACAAAGCGAAGTAATGGGTAAAAACTGCAGGTTTTTGCAGTGCGATGACCGTGACCAGAAAGCCATCAGAACTATGAAAAAGGCGGTGGAGGAAGGAAGTTCGTGCAAGGTAATTTTACGAAATTACAAAAAAGATGGCAGTATGTTCTATAATGAATTAACCATTACTCCTGTTTACGAAAATCAGAATGAACTTAGTCATTTTATTGGTGTCCAAAATGATGTAACCCAACGCATAAAAGAGAATACGCTAAAAAATCAAATGCGGCAGGTTCTGGAAATGATAGTACAGGAATTACCACTAACTGAAGTAATAAAAAAACTGGTTGAAATTGCAGAAACTCATTTAAATAATACCCTGGCAGCCGTTATTTTAATGGATGTAAAAACCAACACCATACAAAAATTAATAAGCCCTAATTTGCCCTTGGAATTCAAGGAAAAATTAGAAGGAGTAGAAATAAATGCCGGATTATGCCCTTGTGCGGCGGCGGCCATATATAAAAAGAATGTTATTGTAGAGGATTTGACAGTTAATAACCAACTAAGAGATATTGGCATGTCTGCCATGCAAAATCAGCTAAAATCATCTTGGTCATTTCCCGTATTTTCCTCCGTAAAAGAAGTACTTGGCGTATTTACCGTTTATAGTAAAGTATCACAAAAACCGCAAAAGCATGAAAAAAATTTAATTGACGGCATTATTAATCTATTAAGTATAGCCATTGAGCAGGGTAAAGTAAGAACGGAATTATATGAAAGTAGAAGATCATTGGCTTCCTACGCCCAAAACCTTGAAAACGAAGTAGAAAAACGAACCCGGGAATTAAGAGCCACATTGCAGGAACTGGTAGAAACCAACCTAAACCTAAATGACCAAATTATTGAAACCAAAGCCGCAGAAGACCAAGCCAGAACTAATGAAGCATTGTTTTCTGCAATAGCAAAAAAATTTCCTAAAGGAGTTATTGGAGTGATAGATAGCAGTAATAAACTAATTTTTATAGGTGGCGATGAACTTAAAAATTTTGACTTAACTGCAAAGGATATTAAGAATAAGTTGATTGACCAGATAGAAATTCTTAACACAGACCAAAAGAATTTTATCAAAGAAATTGTAAGGAGGACGCTCGCCGGAAAACATTTGTCATTTGAAGTAAAATTTAAAGGACATACCTATTCCGTAAATACTACGCCATTGTTTAATCTCAATGAAGAAATTAATAAGGCATTACTTGTGTATAACAATATTTCTGAGAATAAACGCGTAGAGATTGAAATATTAAATGCTTTGCGAAAAGAACAAGAACTAAACGACTTAAAGTCACGCTTTGTTTCCATGGCTTCGCACGAGTTTAGGACACCACTCAGTACCATATTATCTTCAGCTACTTTAATAGAACGGCAAAACGAACCCGGAAAAGAAGAAAAACGGCTAAATTATGTTTCCAGAATTAAATCTAATGTAAGAAATCTGGTAAAAATTCTGAACGACTTTTTGTCACTGAGCAAATTAGAAGCCGGCAATTTATCCATAGACCCACAGAAATTTGACCTTTTGCCCTTTTTAAATGGAATAATTGAAGAAGTAGCAATGAATAAAAAGGGCGGACAAACAATAAAAGTAACCCATGGTATGAAAAAAACAACTATATCTCATGACCCAAAGGTTATTCGGTTAATCGTAACCAATTTATTGTCCAATGCAATAAAGTATTCACCGGAAAATTCTATTATTGAGGTGGCATTAAACTCAAAGAACAAAACTGTTTATTTTCAGTTCAAAGACCATGGAATAGGCGTGCCGGAAGAAGACCAGAAAAGTTTATTTACACGTTTTTTCAGGGCTCATAACGCCAGCCACATTCAAGGTACAGGTTTAGGCTTGTATATTGTAAAACAGTACGTAAACTTAATAGGGGGAGCCATTAACTATAGCAGTACAGAAGGAAAAGGCACTACCTTTTTTGTAAAATTTCCAGTAAATTATTAATGCGTTAACAATTAAAATTTCTATAACGGCACTTATCTTTACTTTTAATTTTTAACCGGAAATGAGATAAAATTTATTCAGATAAAGCCCTTTTTTAAAGCCATAACATCGTTACTGATAAAAAAGTAACAAAATATAAATAAATTTGAGTTATCTTTTAGGAAATGGGAAAAGTCAAGATAAGTTCGTAAACTAAAATTTAAAACAATGAGCCTAAAGCGAAAAATCTTAATTATTGAAGATAATACAGATGTTAGAGAAACCACAGCAGACATGGTAGAACTGGCCAATTATGAGGTAATTACCGCAAAAGACGGCACCATAGGAGTAAAAAAGGCCATACAATATATCCCTGATCTTATTCTCTGCGATATCATGATGCCGGGTTTAAGTGGTTACGATGTTTTTAAAGCACTTCATGAAGACGATAAAACCAAAAGTATTCCATTTGTGTTTTTAACAGCTAAATCTGAAAGAGGAGACATTAGAAAAGGTATGAACATGGGTGCCGATGATTACTTAACCAAGCCTTTTGAAGAAAAAGAACTGCTAGATACCATCTCCAGTCGTTTACAAAAAAATGATTTTCTAAAAAAGGAATTTGCCAAAAGCGAGGCAGGCATAACAGATTTTTTTAAACAAGCTACGGAATATATAGATGTAGAAAGCCTCATAAAAAACAAGGAGCCTAAAGAATATCAGAAACATGAAATTATTTACGGTGAAGGCCGTACGGCACAGATGATGTATTTAATTGAAGATGGCGTAGTCAAAACCTTTAAGGCAACAGAAACCGGAAAAGATTTTGTTACCGGTATTTACAAAAAAGGCGACTTTATAGGCCAACTATCGTTACTAAGCGAGGAAGAATGTTATATAGAAACCGCTACAGCATTGGAAGAAACCCTGGCATATGCCATCCCAAAAGATAAATTCTTAAAATTATTGTACAAAAATATATGGGTAGCCAATAAGTTTATCTCATTAATTTCTCATGATATGGTGGGTGTTCAAAACAAATTGGTAAATATGGCCTATGCCTCGGTACGGCAGCGGGCAGCAAAAGCCTTATTAGAACTTCACAAAAAAGGCCTGATAAATGATGATGCCAAATCCGGAATAGGCATACCTCGCGAAGATTTTGCCGGAATTATCGGAACTGCCACAGAGACAGCAATAAGAACACTAACTGATTTTAAAGAAGAAGGCTTAATAGCGGTTACTTCCGGAAGAAAATTAAAAATTTTAAACAAAAAAGGAATAGAAAAGATAGCAGATTTTAATTAGGATAAATTCTTTTACACTGACCTAAATCATTGTTTTTAGGTTTACTCAACTATAATTTCGGAGGCAAAATTGCA
>PDWJ01006091.1_pt1 | contig 10826 bp, 1 predicted proteins | sample 1430881 | NCBI WGS metagenome assembly PDWJ01 (sample SAMN01162460, study PRJNA174530) | Oral metagenome, whole genome shotgun sequencing project. | biome: Marine environment; feature: Marine mammal; material: Swab sample of the gingival sulcus; isolation source: swab sample of gingival sulcus... | reverse complement strand
TCTGGTGATGCTCTGGCAATGCAGGCCCAGCAGCGTTTTGCCAACCGGGTGGCTGTTTCCAATTACACCGCAGGCAAGATCGCCAGTGCCGAAGCAACGGATGCTGACATGGCAAAGTTTGCAGCTTTTATTAACGGTGTTGATCATACAGATGCCAGCAAGGCCGCAGCCATGGCCGATGTTGATGCTGCCGCTGGAATCGTTCCCCAGCCCGAGCCTATGGAAACGATCTTTCTGACCGCTGACACCGACAGGATTTCCGGTGACGATACAGCCGGGAATACCTTCTATGATGCTCCCATTGTGCAAAACAAATTTGCAGGCGGCGTGTCCAATTCTCTGGCTTCTGCCGACAGAATCACAGACCAAAGCGGTGCTGATGTACTTCGGGCCGAGCTGGTTCCTGAATTTTTTGGTGTGACCGGCGACCATCAGATCGACGTGCAGCCCAGAATTACGGGTGTGGAAACCATTGAGATAGAAGCCCGGGATGCACTGCAGCCGAACAACAACGGCGTGGTTGACAAAACGGTTACCTATGATGCCAAATACACTTGGGGTGTGGACAAGATCGGCTCCAGAAATTCCGACGGCGATCTGGTCATCGAAAACCTGACCACCCTGAAAAGCGATGGTGAATTTAAGAACGCCCGGAACACCGAAGATATGACCATTGTCATGGATCATACGGACAACTTCAACTCCGATAAGGATGCTTCTGATCTGACCGTGTATTTTGACGAGGATTATCTGCTTGCAGGAAGAACTACTGAAGGTTATGCTTTCTACTGGCTCCTGGACGAAGATGCCGAGCTGGAAGGCAATGCCAATCGTCTGGCCGATATTAACGTTGACGGTATCCGTTTCAGCCTGGATGGCGGAACCACCATCATTGACCTGGATTCCGATGCTGCACGGACTGCGGGAACCCATGCAGGTTTTGTTGCGGCTCTTCAGGCACCTCTGGCCCAGCTCATCGCCGAAGGAAAAGTTCCTGCCGGAACCACCCTGACTCTGGATCCCACCAATACGGATTTTACCTATCTGGATAACGGGGCGCGCTCCAAATCCATTCCTGCCATTGTTCTGCAGACCGGCGACGGCACTCCTGTGAAGCCAATGGGATACAGCCAGGTGCAGGATGCTATTGGGGAATACGACGTATATGGAAGGTTCAGCGCAAAGAACCCTGTCCAGAAAAATCCTGTGGCCATCAATATTGACCTGCACAAGGCTGGTCGTGAAGGCGAAGGCGGAGAAGCTGGATCTGCATACTCCCGGTACTCCTGAGGGAAAAGGTATCAGGGTCTTTCATGTAGATGTTTTGGGAGATGATTCCAAGCCCAGCAATATCGGTACCCTGGCAACCACCAATAACTGGCTGAGAACCGTGAATATCAAGACTGCGGCAGAGTATCTTGATGGAGATTCCTTTGCCAGCCTCACCATTCGCGATGGTTTTGGGCAGGGAAGTCTGAATCTTGTCAATGCCAATAGTTTCAAGGGAGATCTGACCCTTGGTAACGACACTGCCATTCAAAATCTTCGCACCTTGACCGCAGCCGGCGGCGGTGATGTGGACTTTACTGCCGATATCACAGGTTTTATGAAAACCCAGTATTCCTACACAACAGGCAGTGGGTCAGATAGTTTCGACATTGAACTGGATGGTGATGCCGTTGATACCTTTGATCCCACGCTGACCTTTGATCAGGTAGAAAGAACCGGACTGGATATCAACAGCGGCGCTGGCAATGATCGTGTGAAATTGACCATGAAAGCAGAAGATGCCTCTTTTACCGCTGACCGGGGCAACGAAGTGTCCCAGGCCACCATGTGGGAACTGGATAATCTGAAAATTGTTACCGGTGAAGGCCGTGATTATGTAAATCTGAACGCCTATGGTAACTTCCATATCCTCGCTGGAAATGACAGCGATTTTGTACGCATTAATTCCGTGGATGAAAACGGTAATGCCACAACTGGCAGGTGGGTGTTTGGTCAGGCAACTGGTCAGCAGGCGTTTGATGTGGATGCTGACGGAGATTCCAACTATGAAGGTCGCGTCCTGTACAGGGCAACCCTGACCGTAACCTTTGCCGGTTTTGAATCCGAAGCCGTTGAAATTCATACCGATGAGCACTTCATTGCAAACCAGATGGATATCAATGAGGCCATTGAAAGAGCCATCAGAGAAAATCCCGAGTTAAATCGTCTGTTGAAGCCTGTCTTCCCAACTCCTACAACGGGTACAGCTGCCCAGCAGCTGGTGGTTCGTTCCACGGTTGGCGGCCTTAACGACCTGCGGGTGCAGATCTTCCAGCCTGAGCTGGTGGAAAACAATCCTGCGGCCGGTCAGGTGGTTCTGAATGCTGGTGATGTCCCTGCCATTGCCCAGGGTATTATCAAGACAACCAGCACCATGCCCTTTGATGTTCCCAACGATGACTTGAGCTCTGCTGATCTTGAGACCGTAGCAGAAGTTGTTGTAGCTCTCAATTCCGGGAATCATTTTAACGGAAACACCAATTTCCATGGAAATATTAATGCCGACGGGGTTGCCGGAGGTCCTGCCAATGACTACCGGGCTTACGATGATGGCGGATCCACTGACGACACCTCCGGGGGTAAAGAGATGGATGCAACGGTGAATTTTTCCAGAATCAATATGGGTTCAGGAGAAAACGATCTTGTGGTTCTGCATTCCGATGATGACAGCGCAAATGTTCTGGAAATTACCCAGAAGTTTGGCAAGGTCAGCGTAGTGAACTTCCACGATGTTTCTCCCAATGACGTTAACAATTACAACCAGGTTGGGAACCATGCCCTGGATTTCACCACATATCTGAATAACCAGGTGGATCCTTCTGTGGACAACGGCAACCGGTTTTCCGCCCAGGATATTATTATTACCCTGAACACCAATGCTGTCCTGCCAGGATCGCCCGCGCATTCTGCAACAGCACTGGCAAACTCAGTGAATATGCTGAATTTTGACAATACAGTTGCCGATACCATTAGCTTTCAGGCTCTCAATGAAACCAACCTGCTCCTGGCATTGAACGGTGCAGTAGGAGCTCCTGTGGTTGGGGGTATTGTTGACGCAACTCTGGATGCTGATAACAACACCAACATGCTCATCGGGAATGTGCAAAAGCACATTGTCATGGTGGAAAACAATGCCAACCGCGGTGAATACAAGGTATTTTACCTGACCTCTGTTGTGAATCCTGCTAATAATAGCACTGACGGAAAGTTTGCAACCTGCGAACTGCTGGGAACCATGGACTTTGGTAATTCCATCAATTTCCGTCTCGTGGGTGATGAAAATTGGCATACAGACTACAGCCAGGATGGATGGCTTGGTGGAAACGTAGCTCCCGATCCTCAACCCGGCGATGTCACTGCTCCTGTTCTGAACGATGCAGATCCTGATGACGATGATGTGGATGTAGATGTAGCTGCTGATGTTGTACTGACCTTCAACGAAGCTGTAAAAGTGGCCGATACTTCCAAGGTCAAATTGTACAATGCAGCGGATGATTCTGTGGTTGCTGCAGCTGTAACCGTTGCAGGTCAAACCATCACCATTGATCCTGATGCAGATCTTGAAGCTGGTGCTTCCTACTATGTCAAGGCAGATGCCGATGCCATCACCGACCTTGCAGGCAACGCCTTTGTGGGTCTGGATGACAACGAAGACCTGAACTTTACAACTGTTGCCGACGGCGGCGATGTCCAGACGGAGGTAGCCTTTGCTGACGGCTCTAATGAAGACGCAAGCGCTGGCGCATTTAAGTTTAATTTTGCACCTTTGGCTCCAAACGACATTATTGCCGGCCAGATCAGCGGCTTTGGCGATGATGACACCCTTGATATTCCCGACGAATATCTTGACATTGCCAATTTGATGATCGTTGGTGACGGACCCACTGGTATTTCCGTAGGCTTTGGTGATATGACTACTTTCAAGCCCACTTTTTCCATTAACCTCACTGGCATTGATGGCGCCATTGCAGCTGACATTGACAGCGCTGCGGATACAGCAGCGGCTATGGCTGTTCTCAATACCGCATGGGGCGCAGACTGGCTGGTATAATCAGTTTTGTGATTTATTGATAGTATAAACAAACATTCTTTCCGTGCTGAAACATGCAGGGAAAGAATACCAACAAGGAGAAATATAATACATGGCTACATTAACAGGAAAGAATCTGCTGGATTCTATTATAGACAGCACCGGAGCTAGTGTAAATGCTTTGATTTACAACACTCTTTCGGCCCGGCTGCAACAATTGATTGACAATGGCCTTTACAGCAAAATGACTGTTGCTCTTGCTTTGAAAGGATTCTCTATTGATATCAATGAAAAGACTCCGGATGTAAGTGCCCTGATGGACACTGTGGAAGGCAACAAGCAACTCATTGAAGCAGCAGCCGATGATGCAGCAGTCGCTCTAATTGACTTTCCCGATTACGGGGGGGAAGCTCCCATTTCTTACGAATTGACGGCTGATGACACTGCAGTCAAAGAAGGGAATACTCTGACCTTTACTGTAACTGCAAGCGAGGCGGTGACAGAAGATACAGAGGTTGTTTTTAATATAAATGCGTTACCCGAATCCGAATCCGTATCAGGAAAGGCAACCACATCTGACTTTGCAGCGGGTGCAATGGACCCGGTTACTGTGGTTATCAAAGCGGGTGAAACACAAGCCAGTTTTGATGTAACACCGTCTGTAGATGCTGATGAAGACCCAGAAACCTTTGGTGTAACAGCTATGGTCGCAGGAGAAACTCTTAACTTGGAGGCAACCATTCTTGGTGATGACGCACCAAAGAATGACTTTAAGCTGGAATCCAAAAATGGTGGAGATGTCATGCGTATAACGGGAGATCAGGCCCAGCGCATTGATTTTACAAATCCCGATAACCAGATTACTGGTCAGGATTTGAATGGAGATAGTGAAATTGCGAGGGATGGTGTTGAGAACAACATTCACGGCGTAGCCAGTAATTTTATTATCGTTGATGCCTATGCAAGAAATCCATTAAATATCTATGATCACCAGCATAACTTCCTTGGAGATATTGAGTTTGATGGCACTGGTTTTGCCGGAGATGGTGTATCAACAGATGGTAATATCTTTTTGGGCGGTTTAGGGAATGATACAGCCTTTGGTGGTATAGGTAACGATTTCCTTGCCGGCGGCATGGGTGATGATAATCTGTATGGCGGAAGAAATGCAGATTTCTTTTTTCAAGAAAAATCTACTTTAAGTCCTACCGATGATCCAACCATTAAGGGTGGTGAAACAGTAGATAATCTTGATGCGCAACAGGATCGGGATTGGTTGCTGCTTGAAGCTTCTGATGATGAAGATGGCCGTGAAGTAAAATTGGATGGGAACAATGAGTTAGAAGCACTTAATGCGTCAGGGAATCTCTTTGGTTTCCTCAATAATATTGATGTTGAATTGGGTGCGAGAGTAACTGATAGCAGAATAGCTCCCCATGTTGTTGGCCAGGAGAATTTTTCTATTGGCACCACAGCACAGTTGATAGTTGACGGAAATGGAGAAAATAATGTAATCATTGCTGGTTATGATAATGATGTGATAAACGGTAAGGCCGGCGATGATATCCTCTTTGGCGGAGATATGCAGTTTAACCAGACATATAAAAATAATGCCAATATCCTGGATATTACCAATGACGGTAAAGATGTAATTCTCGCTGGGGACGGTGATGACCATATTCTGTTTGAAATGGATGGGGGTGAAATCCAAGGTGATGCAGGTGAGGATACTCTTTGGTTAACAGACTATTCAGGTGGAACCAAAGATAGTGCCGCATCGAAAACCAGTGATGGTGTTGTTCGTATAGATTTGCTGGGAGATAGCGCAGGTAAATCAGCTGGCTATGGTGGTGCAGATGTTGAGGGTACCGTAGATCAGTCAAACTATATTAATACCAATTTACGTAATACAACCACAAACATAGAAAATGTAATTGCAACCGGCTTGGGTGCGATTGATTTTGATATCTATGGTAACAATGTGGGGAATTTATCAACAACTGTTCAGAATTATTTTGGCATTACAGATGCCAAGCTGGATTTGCGTGGTACAGACAAAGCTAACATATTGTACGCAAATACGAACGATGATGTTCTGGAAGGCCGTGAAGGCAATGACAGCTTGAGCGGTGGGCTTGGCAATGATGATTTTATCTTTCAGCTGAAAGGTAATGGTGATGGGCTTGATACAATCCATCGTCAAGCAGATGCAGATGGAAATAATATATGGGATCTGAATCTTGATGCGGCTTTCGCGTATACTGCGGATTTCGGTAAGCTGCAAGACCAAAATGATGGAGTCTCTTATCTGTATGCACAAATTCCAAGTTCTGTTGATCTTACGAACGCAAATGTCGGTGTGACTCAGTTTCAGGTCAGAATTGATGGGGTAGATTTTGGTACCGATCTTACAGCGTCTGACCTTAGTGGCTGCCAGACAACGGCAGAATTGGCGGCGGTAATTAATGCTTCATTTAATGCACAGGATTCTCGCGTTACAGTAGAGGCTCTGTCTGCGGAAGTTTTAGCGGTAAAAGTAGATGATCCTGCTGCTGTTATTGGACAAAACCTTTCTGAAGGAACTGTCATGGCTGGTACGGCTGTTGGTTCGCCGTTCCAGGTCAATGTTCTTACAGCCTATGATGCAGGAACTCTTGCCGGCGACAGGCTTGTGTTTGCATCCTATGAAGATCGTGACGACGGTGAATTGGTTGATGACGATGGCTTTGTTAATGAAACAGGAGATGCCGTAACCCTTGGTGCTGATGCCTACGCAGAGGATCTTGTTGTCCGTTTTGACGCTGACGGAGAAGGAACAACTGTCCTTGCTGAAGATCAGGAATGGAGTCTTGAATTTAAGAACTTTGCTGACGAAGATACCTTGACGATTTCAGTTAATGGCACCTCTTTTAGTTTGCAGATGGGAGTCGCTGCAGATGGAACAGCTATTGCCGAGACTCAGGCCCAGTTCCTCCAGCGTATGTGCGACTTGATTAATGCTGGTGCTGATGATGATACATTGGCTGGTAGTGTAAAAGCTACATTCGCAGCACCGGACACCATAGCTTTGACCCAGGATGATTATTACGGTGGACAGGTTGCTTTTATGGATGAACCGGAAGTTACCATAGGCAATGCTTCCGGTGGAGAATCAGCTAGTGTGGAGATCTCTCAACCGAATACAGATTCTCAGATAACCCTGTTTCAATTCGACGGTCGTGATAATGCATTAAATAACGAGAATGTTCTTTTCCTCGGCGGTTCGGGCATGAATGAAGGCAAAGTAACAGATGCTGGAAATTCACGCTCAGTACTGGCAACTGCGGCAGATGAGGGTGGAGAACTGAAAGGTTCAGATGCATTGATTCTTGATAGCATGACAGATGCTGATACTAATGCAACAGATTTCAGTTTGCATGGCGATGATTTGCTCTTCACAGGAGTTGGAAATGATGTTGTCACCGCAGGGACCGGGGATGATCGTATTTTTGGTTCAGCGGGAACAGATACTGTGGATGGCGGTAAAGATCTTTGGGTTGTGAAAAAAATAGTTGGCGGAGTTGCTGAAGAGTCAGTCGAAGCCCTTAACGATTATGAAGCAACCAGTAAACTGACAGACCCGGAAGTTGTTAATGTATCTCTGCTTGAAGAAGATACAGCATCTGGTGCAACGAACGGATTTGTTGATCAGTTGATCTTCAGTACCAATGATTTTGCTGACAATACTCAGTTTGTAATCACCGCTTCTAACGATATTACTCAGGAGCATGGTGGTGAAGGTGTAGTTGGTGTAGACGAAGGCCGTGATGGAATAATAAATCACACCACGACATTTACTGAAATGGAAGCCATTCGTACTCTGGCCGGTGACGGAACCCATGCAGGTCAGGGAACTGATACCTTGGATGTTAATGCCCTGTCTTATGCTGTTGAGGCAACAAAACTGAATGATAAGGGAACATGGGTTCGCTATAATATGACCAGTGATCTTGGTTATATTGCAATTCATGGCGACTTTGATGGTGACGGAGTCGCTGACGATGAAATTAATGAATTCCTTGCCGTGGATGGTGTTGAAAATCTCATTGGTGGTAATGCTGATGATACTTTGAATATCGACGAATCTGAAGTTAATAAGGATAACAGGTTTGAAGGTGGAAACGAAGTTGATGATTTGGATGCTGCTACCATTGATTATGGAGACAAAATCGTTTACGACCATAGTGATATGGATAATGATGGTAATAACGATGTTGCTTCTGGTGATTCTGCTGCTATTGCAATGCGGCCATCTGCCACAGTTACAATTGAATCTGCTTCAGAAACAGATACAGTTGCATTCACCGGGGGAACGGTTGTTGGTAGTGATGTTACCACGGATACCCTTGTTGATGTTGAAACCATCGACCTTAACGATGCTGCCAGCAGCATGACCCTGGACGATACATTGGATGTCAGTCACATAAACGGAGCTACTGTTGATTTTGTAAATGAAGTTGTCACCAATAGTGCTGGTAAGGTGCTGGCGAGAATTGACGATATGTCTCAACTTGAAGTTACCCAGGGAAGTAGTTCCAATGACAGGGTAATTGTTGCCAATGATATGGAAAATGCCAGAGAAGAAGCGGCTACAGCTGCTAATAATGACTTTACCTTTTTCGGTGCATCAAAAATCAATCAGATGAAAATATCAAATCAGAACTTGTATAAGTTTAATTTTGATGAAGGTGTCCAAGATACTATTGATTATCGGAATGAGACAGACGACGATCTGGTTGCTGTAGTTGATTTTGAAGGTGTTACTGACAAAATCATTGTGACAGATGATCAGGATAATAGTCTGGCCGAGGTGCAGGAGCTGGATTTGACAGGTGCATCAGTCGCAGCGGGTCAGACCAAAGCCTCCGTTACCATTGAAGGTGTTGTTATTGACCTGGCTCCAGGAGCTGATTCCGCAGCTATCGTAACCGCTATCGTTGCGCAGTCTGCAGCAATCACGGCCGCTAATAACAATTTGGCTGGTGTAGCAGCTGATGCAACTGGAGACAAAGTTGTCTTTACTTATAACGACGGATTGGCTGATTATGCAGATGTTGTAGTTGCATCCGCTAATGTAAGTGGTATGGGAAATGTTAAAATTGAAGAAACTCAGAAGGGTGTGAGAGAGTATGCTGAGGAAGAAGCCAGAGTAGACCTGGTTAACGGGGCTGATCGTTTCTATGCTGGAGGCGACAATGCCAATAACGATTACACTATTGATGTTTCCCAGGTTGCCGGTGATGTGAATATTGTCTTTTCTCAAACGGTTAATAATGAAAGTGAGAGACTGATTCAGATTACCAATTCTGAGAGTGTACCATTTGCAAAACAATTTGTTGATGATGGTCTGACAGACGCAGAAAAAGCCGCTGCTGTCGCATATGCGGATCTTCCAGCTAACGGCGGTAATGGTAATGGTGCCCTGGATCCTGCTGAAGAGGCCGCTTATAAAGCGGAGTTGGATAAGGTTGACGCGTACTGGGATCGTATTGAAGGTGGAAATTCTAATGAAAAAATTTCCCTTTCAGACCGCGAATCTAATCATAACATTATCATGAACCTCCAGGGTGGAACCAATGTTGTTGAATATAACAGAAATACCCTTGCAACTACATTGAAATTGGAAGATGTTCTGGCTGTAGGTGCTGATACTCCACAGCAGAAGCTTACGGTTGAAACCGATGACAATGATCCTACCATTGACGGATCAACGGATACCATTACAGGCGATAAAGACTCTCTTAGAATTGTTGGTTCTCAGACAGGCAGTGACCTTATTGATATGCAAGCTGTAAGCTCAGCCTATAGCATTCAGCTGAATATCAAGGAAGGTGCAAGTCTTATTGGTTATATTGACCAGACTGCTGACGAAACACTTGTTTCCGTTAAAAACAGAACTACAGTCAGTGGTTATGAGGATATTGCCGGTAATAGTAAAGACAATACCTATGAGCTCAATAAATTTGTCAATAATGTTTACATGGGCGATGGTGATGATATACTGAATATTTCCGATATTTCTGATATTGAGGGAGATACCATTGTTGGTGATTATGATGTAAATCTTGCAACGACAAAGGAAAATCTTATCTTAGGTAACTTGACCCCTGCGAGGATGATTGATGGCGAAGATACCATTGTAATTAAGGGTGATTTAATAGATGGTACATATACCTTTGACTTCAATGATGGAACATCGGATCAGTTTACGGCAGGTCCCGGTAATACAGCGAGTATATTTGGTTTTGAGCACTTTGATGCCAGTGCGTCTGCTGATGCCGATGATGTGTTTGATCTTACAACACACGAGGTTGTCGCTTCAACCCTTAGGGGTGGTGCAGGTGATGATACTCTGACTATTGCTGCTACTAGCCCCGTTGGTGTCAACCATACCCTTGATGGTGGTGCTGGTGCTGATACTATTGCCCTGCTTGCGACAGGAACTGCTACTGCGACTGTGGTATATCAGTCTGGTGACTCTAATGATGCGAGCAGGGATACCATCGCTAACTTTGTCACAACCGAAGATACGGTCCAGGTTGATGTTAATATCGCGGATATTGCAGGTGAAGATCTTACGGTAACATGGGGTGCAGCTCTTGCCGCTGGAAAGGTTAATGCAAATTATACTGGTGCTAATACTTTGGAAGTGGACATAGATGCTGATGGAACTCTGGAAGCAACAGGCGATCTTACCATTGGTTCGGCA
>PDWJ01007001.1_pt1 | contig 10836 bp, 6 predicted proteins | sample 1430881 | NCBI WGS metagenome assembly PDWJ01 (sample SAMN01162460, study PRJNA174530) | Oral metagenome, whole genome shotgun sequencing project. | biome: Marine environment; feature: Marine mammal; material: Swab sample of the gingival sulcus; isolation source: swab sample of gingival sulcus... | reverse complement strand
GTCGCGCGCAAGCTTCAGGAGGTCTTCATCGCCTGGCAGCTCGAGAAGGCCCTGACCAAGGACGAGATCATGGCGCTGTACCTCAACGTCATCGAGTTCGGCCCGGGGATCTACGGCGTGCGCGACGCGGCGCGGCGCTGGTTCGACAAGGAGGCGGCGGCGCTGACCCCGCTGGAGGCGATCTTCCTGTCGAGCATCATCCCGAACCCCCGCCGCTACTACCGCTTCTTCGAGCAGGGCAGCGTCAGCCCGCGCTGGCGAAACTACCTCCGAGTCCTGCTGTCGATCATGGTCGAGCGCGGCAAGATCAGCCAAGCCGAGGCGGACGCCCAGGCGCCCTACGACCCCCTGTTCCGAGGGCAGGCGCGCGAGCCCGCCGCCACTGACGGCGACGCCCCGGTGGACGATCTGCCCATCCCCGACTAGGGGGGCCGGGCGCGCAGAGCGCCTGTCAGGGCACCTCGGCGAGCCGTCTGTTGCCGGTCGCGGCACAGGCCGTGCTAGTGCTGTGTCGAAGCCAAGGAGTCGCGATGAGCACCGTGTTCGCAAAGATCATCCGCAAAGAGATCCCGGCCACCGTCGTCTACGAGGACGATGAGACGCTGGCCTTCAACGACATCAACCCCGCGGCGCCCGTTCACGTGCTGGTGATCCCCAAGCGCGAGATCACCAACGTGGGCGCCATGAGCGAGGCGGACGAGCGCCTCGTGGGCCACTGCCTCGCCGTGTGCGCCAAGGTCGCGGCGGCGGCGGGCCTGAGCGACTATCGGGTCGTGACCAATAACGGCGCGGGCGCAGGCCAGTCGGTGTTTCACCTGCACTTCCACGTCATCGGCGGCCGCAGCCTGAAGTGGCCGCCCGGCTGAGAGGCCGGCCACCGCCGGTGGCGCCTCGCGAGGCGTCGGGGACCACCGAGCTGGGCGATGGCGGAAAGCGCGGGCAGGCGGGCCGCTGCCGCCGCGGGACCCGCGGGCGCTAGACGACGTCCAGGCCGACGCTGAGGGCGGCCTTGTCGACCTTGATGTCGCTGACGTGGGCGGCCCCCGCGGTAACCTCGCCGATGGCCAGCTCGTCGGCGAGGGTCTCGCCCGCCACCGTGTCGCGCCAGGCCTCGCAGGCGGCGAGCACCGCCGGGTCGCCGGCGAGGCGCACGCGGATCCGCGCGGTGTAGTCCAGGTTGGCCTGCTTGCGCAGGGCCTGGATGCGGCTGATGACCTCGCGGGCCTGGCCCTCGGCGACGAGCTCGGCGTCGATGTGAGTGTCGAGGATGACGACACCCACGGGGCCGCCGCTGGCCGCCCACCCCTCGCTGGCCTCGACGGCGACCTGGACGTGGTCGCCGCTGAGCTCGACGGTCTCACCGTCGGGCAGGGTCAAGCGGTACATGCCCTCGGTGGCCAGCGCCTTGCGGACCTCCTCGGCGTCGGCGCCGTCGAGGGCCTTGCGGACGACGGGCATGCGCCGGCCGAAGACGGGGCCCAGGGCGCGGTAGTTGGGCTTGACGCTGTAGGTGACCAGGTCGCCGGCGTCCTGGGTGAAGGTCACGGCCTTGACGTTGAGCTCGTCGGCGATGAGGTCGGCGTAGGCCTCGACGCGCTCGGACAGGTCGGCGTGGCCCAAGATGACCTCGGCCAGCTTGAGCGGCTGGCGCACCTTGAGCTTGTTGGACGCCCGGATCTGAAGGCCGAGGCTGACGATGTCACGCACCGCCTGCATCTCGACGGACAGGCCCTCGTCGATGGCGGCCGCGTCGACCGTCGGCCAGTCGCGCAGGTGCACGCTCTCGGCCGCGTCCGGGTACGGCACGCGGACCAGGTTCTGGTAGATCCGCTCGCTGATGAAGGGCACGAAGGGCGCCGCCACCTCCGAGACGCCGACGAGCACCTCGTACAGGGTGTGGTAGGCGTCCCACTTGTCCTGGTCCTTGGCGGCGGCCCAGAAGCGCGAGCGGCTGCGGCGGACGTACCAATTGGACAGCGCGTCGAGCAGGACGACGAGCCGCTGGGCGGCGCTATAGAGGTGGTAGCCGTCCATCGCCTCGGTCACGTCGCGCAGGGCCAGGTGCAGCTCGCTCACGATCCAGCGGTCGAGGAGCGCGCGCTCGGCGACGGGGCGGCGCGGCGAGGTGCGCGGGTCGAACGTCGGCGCCGTCGCTCTCGAGGATCTTGTCCGGCGGCGTGTAGTTGCCTTTGGACTTCGACTCCTTTTTGCCGTGCCGGTCGGTGACGTGGCCGAGGACGATGCAGTTGTTGAACGGGTGCGGGTACGGCCGCTGCTCGTCCTCGTCCCCGAAGAGCAGGGTCGAGATCATCAGCAGGCTGTAGAACCAGCCGCGGGTCTGGTCGACGGCCTCGCTGATGAAGTCCGCCGGCCAGGCCGCCTCGAACTCGGCCTTGTTCCGGTGCGGGTAGCCCCACTGGGCGAACGGCATGCAGCCCGAGTCGAACCAGCAGTCGATGACCTCGGGGACGCGGCGCATGGTCCCGGCGCACCGATCGCACGGCATCGTGACCTCGTCCACCCAGGGCTTGTGGACCTTGAGGTGCGAGCTGAGCGCGGGGTTGTCGGCCTGGGCCGCCTCGAAGGCCTCGAAGGCCTTGGGGTTGCGCGCCTCGATCTCGGCGACGGAGGCCGGCGCGTGGCGGTGGCCGCAGGCGTCACAGGTCCAGATGTTCAGCGGCGTGCCCCAGAAGCGCTCGCGCGACAGCGCCCAGTCGACGTTGTTGCGCAGCCAGTCGCCGAAGCGGCCGTCCTTGATGTGCTCGGGGATCCAGTTGATGTGCTGGTTGTTCTCGATCGCCTTGGGCGTGACCGCCGTGGTGCGGATGAACCAGGCAGGGCGAGCGTACTGGATGAGCGGGTCCTGCTCGGCGCGCCAGCAGAAGGGGTAGTTGTGCCGGTAACGCTCCTCCATGAAGAGGACGCCCTCGGCCTTGAGGTGGCGGATGATGTCGCGGTCGGCGTCCTTGCAGAAGCGGCCCGCGAAGTGGGTCACGCGCTCGTCGAAGCGGCCGTCGTCGGCGACCAGCTGGAGCAGCCCGATGCCGTTGTCCTGGGCGACCTTGAAGTCCTCTTCGCCGAAGGCGGGGGCGACGTGGACCAGGCCCGAGCCGGTGTCGTCGGTGACGAAGTCCGCGGCGATGATGACGTGGGCCTTGCCGCCCGTCACCTCGGCGTAGCTGAAGGGCGGCTGGTAGGACAGGCCCGTGAGCTCGGCGCCGGTGAGGCGCTTGATGACGTCGTGAGGCCCCTGGCCGAGGAGCCTCGGCATCGCCGACTCCCCCATGACGAGGACCTCGTCGCCGTGGCGCACGTAGACGTAGGGGTTGTCCGGGTGAACGGCCACGGCCGTGTTCGACGGCAGCGTCCACGGGGTCGTCGTCCACGTCAGCAGCGCCGCGCCATCAGGATCGCCGACCAGCGGGAAGCGGACCGTGATCGACGGATCGTCGATCTCGCGGTAGCCGAGGCCCACCTCGCCCGCCGACAGGGCCGTGCCGCCCTGAGGCCACCACCAGACGACCTTGTGACCCTGGTAGAGCAGGCCCTTGTTGAACAGCTCCGACAGCGCCCACCAGACCGACTCGACGTAGGACTGGTGGTAGGTGACGTAGGCCTCATCGAGGTCGACCCAGAAGCCGATGCGCTCGGTCAGCTCCTGCCAGGCGTCGGTGTAGCGGAAGACCGAGTCGACGCAGCGCTTGGTGAACTCCTCGAGGCCGTATGCCTCGATGGCCTCCTTGCCGTGGATGCCGAGCTCCTTTTCGACCTCGACCTCGACGGGCAGCCCGTGGGTGTCCCAGCCGGCCTTTCGCGGCACGTGGAAGCCGCGCATGGTCTTGTAGCGCGGGAAGAGATCCTTGATGACGCGCGTGAGCACGTGCCCATTGTGGGGCGTGCCGTTGGCCGTCGGCGGGCCCTCGTAGAAGACGAACGTCTCCTTGCCCTGGTTTTTTGCGAGGGTCTTGTCGAAGATGCCGTGCTCCTTCCAGAAGGCGAGCACCTCTGCCTCCCCGGCGGGGAAGTCGATCTTCTGTGGGACCTTGTCGAACAGCATGGGCCGGCCTGCCTTGTCAGTCGGATCTGCGCGGGTGACCGCCCCGCGGGCCGCCGAGGATACGCCGCAGATCCGGACAGTCAACGACCTTGCCCCCCGCCGCCTGAAGACCCAGCCGAGCGAAAAGACTGCGCTCCCCGGCGTCGCGGCCCGCGTGAGCGCCGAGCGGGTCGGCCGCAGCCCGCACAGCCGGTCGGTCTGCCGCGGCTACGGCGCCCTCACCCGCGTCCGGCTGGACGGCCGCCCCCACGCCTCAGTTCGACGTGCCCGGCAAGGCGATGTCCTCGATGTCCTCGGGGGTGCACTTGAGGGCGCTGGTCATCGCCGTCTTGAGCTTGATCTTGAAGTCCTCGGCCGCATCGGCGGTGGCGTCGGCGTGGGTGCCGCCGCCGGCCGCGGCGATGCGCAAATTCTTGTGGCTGGCCGCGCCGCCCTCGAGGGTGATGACCGTCGTCTTGACGCTGATGGGCCGGCCGTCGGGCGAGCTCAGCGCGCCGAAGCCGCCGGTGTCCATGGACGGGACCCGCGGCAGGAGACGGCCGGCGGCAGGCAGGCACATCCCCTCGTCGCAGGTGGCGCCGCCGCGGCAGTCGTCGGCCGTGTCGCAGTCGAGGCCGAAGGCGAGGCGGCGCGCCTGGACGACGGGGTTGAAAAAGTCCGTCTCCTCCTTGTTCACGCTCTCCTCGCCGTCGGTGAAGACGATGATGTAGTTGTCGCGGCACCTGCGGTACGGATCGACGCAGGCCCCCTGATGACAGCGGTAGCCCACCGAGCCACAGCTGGCGTCGGAGCTGCAGGGCTTGCCGTCGACGACGACCCGGCGGCGAAAGTACTCGCCCGCGTAGAACAGGCTCTTGCCCAGGGGGGTCTCGCCGGCGGCCCGCAGCTCGTCATTGGCGTGATAGAAGCAGCGCCGCTGGCCGTTGTACCTGCCGCAGCGGCCGGCGCTGGCGTCGCAGTCGCTGTGCGAGACGCACGGCTGGTCGGTGGCGCCGAGACGCTCCGAGAAGTCGAGCCACTCGAGCAGATCATCCTCGTTGGACAGGCTGCTCCGCGACGGAAAGGGGACGACGATGGCCTCGTCGAGGCCGGCATCGAACCACGTGGACAGGGTCGTGTCTCGGGCGTCGTCATCGCCGGTCATCCTCTCGGCGCCGCGATACCAGCCCCAGGTGCACGAGGGGACATTGCTGCCGACGTCGATCTGCGGGAAGCGCTGCAGCGCAAACTGCGAGTATCCGCCGATAACGTCCCGAACGGTCTCGGCAAAGACCCGCTTGGCCAAGCCGATGAGCGTGAAGGGGGCGGCGGGATCCTCGCAGGCCGGGAAGGCCTCGAAGCAGGGCCGGTCGTCGCCCTGCTCCCGCGCGGCGCAGGGGATGGGGTAGTCGGTGTAGCTCGGGTCGATGAAGTCCGACATCGAACCCGAGGTGTCGAAGACCAGCAGCACGTTGTGCCGGATGTTCTCGCAGGCGCCCTGGTAGCAGGCCTTGCCGGCGCCGCAGACCGTCGAGGCGGCCTCGGTGCCGTAGGCGTTGCAGGTGAGGACGTGGGAGCCCTGGCAGGTGCGATAGCCGGCCTCGCAGACGACCTCCTCGCAGCTGGCGCGGGTGGTGCCCTCGGGCACGCATACGGCCCCGCCCTGACACGGCGCTGGCCTCCAGAAGCCGCCCGAGACGAGCCGCCCGGCGGCGTCGACCTCGGGCTTGTCGCAGACCTCGCGGTCGCCGTCGTCGCCACAGCGGGACTTGGCGCCCACGCACTCGACACACACCCGCGCCGTCGTCTCGCAATACTGGCCTTCGGCGCAGCCGGTGAACGCCGACGCAGGGGTGCACACCTTCAGGCCGCCCGCGTCCGCGGCCGCCGCGTCGACCGGCGAGACGGTGTCAGCCGCCGTCGAGGCATCGACGCCGGCGTCTGGCGCGTCGGGAAGCGGGGCGGCGTCACAGGCGACCAGCGCCGCCGCGAGGGCGACGGCGGCCGCGCTGAGCGAGGTCCTCGTGTAGGTCAAGCCTTGTCCTTGGATGGGGTGTGTCGCCTCGCACCCTAACGAACGCGGAGGCGACGAAGAAAGCGGCGGCGCGCCTCGCTACTGCGCGTTGAGGTAGCGGCCCACCTCGACCAGCTGGCCGTTCATCGAGGGGTCGAGGTCGGCGACGAGCCGCGCGAACCCGCGCCCGGCCGCCGCGGGGGCCGTGAAGCCCGAGGTGTCCCCGCCGAGCATCGCCGCGTCGAGCATCTCGGTGCGCACCATGCCGGGGCCGACCATGACGCTGACGATCCCGTCGTCGCCGTGCTCGACGGCGGCGAGCTTGGCCAGCCCCTCCAGGGCGTGCTTGGAGGCGCAGTAGGCGCCGAAGCGCGCCAGCGCAAAGTGACCGAGGCCGCTCGTCATCCACAGCGCGGCGCCGCCGCCGCGTCGCAACAGCGGCAGGGCACCGACGAAGAGCCGCAGCTGGGCGTCGACGTTGATCTCCATCACCTCTCGGAAGGCGGCGAAGTCGGTGTCGGCGAGGGCCTCCATGGGCCCCAGGGCGGCGGCGCTGAGGAAGAGCACGTCGAGGCCCCCGAGCGCCTGCTCGGCGGCGGCGGCGAGGCGGCCGGCCAGCCCGGGGTCGCGCAGGTCGCCGTGGACCGAGGCGACGCGCCCGGCGCCGGGGCGCTGGGTGAGGGCTGCGGCGGTGGCCTCGGCGGCCGCGGCGGTGCGCGCGTGGACCAGCAGATCGGCGCCGGCGTCGGCGCAGGCCTCGACGACGGCGCGCCCGATCCCGCGGTTGGTGCCGGTGACGGCGATGCGCCGGCCGGCGAGAAGATCGTGGAGCGAAGCGTGTGTGTCGATCATGGCGAGGCCATCTATCACAGGTTGGGTCCGCGGCCTCGCGCCGAGTTGAGTCCGCAGCCGCGGCGCGGCAGGATTCGCGGCGCCCGCAAGGAGGACGACATGGCGGCCGGCGAGACCAGAGGATACGCGACCTTCGAGGTGACCGACGCGGTCGCGGCCCAGGCGGTGCGCCACCTCGTCGCGCTCGTCTCCGCGCCGAGCGTGTCCGGCGCCGAGGCGCCGGCGACCGCCGCGGCCGAGGCGATCTGCGCCGAGCTCGGCCTGCCGACCCGGCGCATGCCCGTCGCCGCGGGGCGAGACAACCTGGTGGTCGGCCCCACCGACGCCAAGATCGTCCTGTGTACCCACCTCGACGTCGTCCCTCCTCACATCCCCGCGCGCCTCGAGGGCGAGTGGATCGCCGGCCGCGGCGCCTGCGACGCCAAGGGGGTGGCCATCGCGATGCTCCACGGCCTGGCCGCCGTGCGGGCCGAGATGGGCGCCGGCGCCTCGGCAGGCTGCCTGCTCGTCGTCGGCGAGGAGACCGATCACGTCGGCGCAAAGGTGGCCGTCGAGCGCGGCCTCGCCCCGCGCCACATCATCCTGGGCGAGCCCTGCGGGCTGGCGCCGGCCGCGGCCCAAAAAGGCCTGCTGAAGGTCCAGCTCGACGCCAGCGGGCGCAGCGGCCACTCGGCCTACCCCGAGCTCGGTCGCTCGGCCGTCCACGCCCTGATCGACGCCCTGCACCGGCTGCTCCGCGCCCAGCTGCCGCGGGACGCGCTGCTGGGCGAGACGACCGTCAACGTCGGCCTGATCGAAGGCGGCGTGGCCGCCAACGTCATCGCGCCCGGCGCCTCGGCGACGGTGCTCGTGCGCTGCGCCGCGCCCGTGGACGCCGTGCTGGCCGCCGTCGAGGCCCTGGTGCCGCCCGAGCTCACGGTGACCGAGCTCAGCCGCGCAGAGCCGCGGGAGCTCGACACCGTCGGCCAGGCCGCCGGGCCCACGGTCCCGTTCAACACCGACGCCAACGTGCTGGCCGCCACGGGCGCGAGGCTGACCCTGATGGGACCCGGCGACATGCGCTGCGCCCACGGCCCCGAGGAGCGCCTCGCCGTCGCCGACCTGCGACGGGGGATCGAGGCCTACGCGCGAGCGGTCGCCAGGCTCCTGTAGCGCCCTCGCTGGCGCACCCCGACGCACCCTGACCCCTTTTCGTGAAACCAGCGGCCCGCGCGGCTATACTGCGCCCGGTCTTGCGTTCGGAGGCCCCCCATGAGCCAGCTCCGCCTCGCCCTGTTCGCCACGTCGCTCCTCGCCGCGGCCAACCTGGCCGCGTGCGTCGACTCCGCGGTCACCGGCGTCGCCGGCGACCTGGCCGCCCCGGACGCGGACGGCGTGCTCCCCGACGTGCCCGTCGACACCGACGGCGGCGAGGTCACGCTCGACACCGTCGTCACGGACACCGACGCCAGTGACACCGACGTCAGCGACACCGTCGACGGCGGCTGCGTCGACGACGCCCAGTGCGTCGCACTCTTCGCGCCCCTCACCCCCTGCCAGACCGCGCGCTGCGAGCCCGCCGACGGCGTCTGCGTCCTGACGCGGCGCGACGACTGCTGCGAGACCCGCCGGGACTGCCCCACCGCCCCGGACCCGTGCGTCGACTTCAGCTGCCCGGTGCCCGGCGGCGCGTGCCGGCGGATCGATCTGTGCCAGCCCACGTGCACCTCCGATCGCGACTGCGAGGAGCAGGCCCCGGCGTGCACCCGCGGCGTCTGCGCCGACGGCGCCTGCGTCTTCGAGCCCCTCGAGACCTGCTGCGTCACCGAGGAGGACTGCGACGACGCCGATCTGTGCACCAACGACCGCTGCGGCGTCGGCGGACAGTGCGCCTACGACGACAACTTCCTGCCCGGCTGCTGCGCCACCCCGCCGGTCGTCGACACGACGTTCTCCCAGGCGCCCGCCTTCCAGTCGACCTCGACGTCGCTGACCGTGCGCTGGCAGGTCCTGGAGACGACGTTCACCCCCTCACCGGGCGACGCCCTCTACCTCGGCGACGCGCGCACCCGCTCGATGGCCTCCGACGCGCCCTACGAGGCCGAAGCCAGCTTCGACCTCGGCCTCGTGGCCGCCGGCAGCGAGGTCGAGGTGAAGTTCCAGGCCTACCTCGATGTGCGGCCCGGCGCGGCGGTGGACCAGGTGCGCGTGCTCCTGCGGGTCGCCGGCCAGGACCGCCTGGTCTACACCAAGAGCGTCGCGCCCCTGGCCGCCTGGCACCCCGTCAAGCGCACGTTGGCGGTGACCCGCGGCGGCCAAGCGCGCTTGATCCTGCAGGTCCGCACCATCGACGCGCCGACGGACGACCGCCGCCTCGGCGTCCTCATCGACGATCTGCACGTGCGCACGGGCTGCGGCGACGCGCCCGCCTGCACCAGCGACGCCCAGTGCGCCACGGCCGACCCCTGCGTCGAGGGGCGCTGTGGCGCCGACGGCGAGTGCATCCATCAGACCATCGAGGGCTGCTGCCACAGCGCCGCCGACTGCCCGACACCGCCCGACTGCTTCGAGGCGACCTGCGTGGCCAACGCCTGCGGCCTGCGCGGCACCCAGGGGTGCTGCACCTCGGCCGCCGACTGCGGCGCCAGCCCCGATCCCTGCGTCTACGCCGTGGCCTGCGTCGGTGGGCGCTGCGAGCTCGAGCTCGCGCCCATCGAGTGCGACGACGACGATCCCTGCACCAGCGACGTCTGCCTCGACGGCGAATGCGTCCACCAAGACATCCCGGGCTGCTGCTTCGGCCCCGAGTGCGCCTGCCAGCCCGACGTCGCCGACTGGGACTATGAGGACAGCGCCCAGGGCTGGACCCTCGACGAGGGGGTCGACGGCTACGGCTGGATCCGCGCCCTCGTCCAGGTCCCCGGGCAGCCGCGGGTGCTCTACTTCGGCAACCCCGACGCCGGCCCGTCCCTCGATCCGGGCTTCCCGATGGAGGCCGCGGCGACCTCGCCGCCGGTGTCGCTGCCCGCGACGGCGGCCTCGATCACCGTCGCCTTCGACTACTTCGCCGGCGTCGACCCCTTCGCGCCGACCGATCAGCTGCGCCTGGAGGCCGTCACCGACAGCGGCCAGCCGCTCGTGCTGTGGCAGCTCGACGACGACACCCCCCGCTACGACGCGGCCGTGGCGCAGACCGAGGCCCTCGGCGCGCTCATCGGCCAGACGGTCCGGCTGCGCTTCGTCTACGAGGCCACGGACACCTTTGACAACGGCGGCTTCGGCTTCCTCGTCGCCCGCGTCACCATCAGCGCCGACTGCGGCGGCGGCGAGTGCGTCACGGCGGCCCAATGCCCCCCCTCCCCCGAGCCCTGCCTGGTCGCGATCTGCCAGTCAGGCGCCTGCGGCCTGGCCGACGTCGACTGCGACGACGGCGACGCCTGCACCGACGACCGCTGTGATCCGGACCTCGGCCGCTGCACCCACGTGGCCAACGGCCTGCCCGGCTGCGGGGCCGAGTGCCGGCAGGACTCCGAGTGCGAGGACGGCAGCGTCTGCACCGACGACCGCTGCGACGGCGGCACCTGCGTCTCCGCGGCGGTCCCGGGCTGCTGCAGGGGCGTGGCCGACTGCGACGACGGCGACGCCTGCACCGAGGACCGCTGCGCGCTGGCCACGGGCACCTGCTTCAACGACCCCATCCCCGGCTGCTGCCAGGACAGCGGCGCCTGTGACGACGGCGACCCCTGCACCCGCGACCTGTGCGCCAGCGGCTTCTGCGTCCACCAGCTGGACCCGGGCCTGCCCGGCTGCGGCATCCAGTGCGTGACCGGTGGCGACTGCGACGACGGCGACCTGTGCACCCGCGACCTGTGCGACGGCGGCGAGTGCGCCAACCCCTTCGACCCGGGCCTGCCCGGCTGCGACGCCTGCGGCGACAGCGGCGACTGCGACGACC
>PDWJ01005200.1_pt1 | contig 10838 bp, 11 predicted proteins | sample 1430881 | NCBI WGS metagenome assembly PDWJ01 (sample SAMN01162460, study PRJNA174530) | Oral metagenome, whole genome shotgun sequencing project. | biome: Marine environment; feature: Marine mammal; material: Swab sample of the gingival sulcus; isolation source: swab sample of gingival sulcus... | reverse complement strand
TGTTTTTCTTATTGAAATCTCAGTATTTGTAGTTGTTTTTTTATTATAACCTGCATTATATTATGTCATTAGCTTAGAGCAGATATAAGGCATCTGAACCTGTAGGTGTAGTTGTTTATTTCAGGGGGAGTAGTAAACAGAGAGTTGTATTATATGGGAAACTAAGTTAATTTTTCTTATAATGGAAAACGTTTTTGACGGGATTGTTTTTTATCAATCCAAAAGAGGTAAATCAACTGTCTATTAATAAGTAATTTAAAGAGTTTTATGTCATTTCAACTATCTTAAAAAAATGTTTTTATTTCTTGAATTTTCGATATATCTTTGTTCTGCAGCATAATTGTATTTTTTATTTTTACAAAACAAAATACTTAAAATCAGGTATATATGCAAGGTTTACGATGCTGCTTTTTTTGTCTAAACACCTAATTTTCAATGGTGCGAAACTTCAAATTATTAATAAAAAAAATATCTTTACTATAGATAAAACACAATTATGCTAAAAGAAAAATTAACTATAACCCAGCAGATGTCTGTTGAAGAAAAAGATACCGCTCAGACTCACGGTTCGGGAAATTTACCTGTATATGCAACTCCCGCAATGATAGCTTTTATGGAAAATACAGCTTGTGCATGCATACAGCCTCATTTAGATAAAGATTTAGATACTGTCGGCATTCAAATAGATGTAAAACATATTAAAGCAACCAAATTAGGCAGAACAGTAACCTGCAAAGCGGTCTTAACCGAAATAGATAACAAAAAGCTGACTTTTGAAATTGAGGCTTCTGACGAACAGGGTGTTATTGGAACAGCTTTGCATAAGCGTTATATTATTCATCCCGAAAAATTTATGAGTAAACTGTAGATGCGGCAATTTGATGACATGCAAATTTGACAAATATCAATTATTTTTATACGAACGCAGGAACAGTGTATGCACTGTCGGATTTATAATATAGAACAAAATACAGAATAGCCAAAGGCTGTAAAATATAAACAGATGAAGAGAATTTTAGTTACAGGAGGTGCAGGTTTTATTGGGTCTCATTTGTGTGAGCGGCTGCTTAACGAGGGGAATGATGTTATCTGTCTGGATAACTATTTTACCGGAACAAAGCAGAATATTGCACATTTAATCGATAATCCTTACTTCGAATTGGTACGTCACGATATTATTTCGCCCTATTATGCTGAAGTTGATGAAATTTATAACTTAGCTTGTCCTGCATCGCCCGTTCATTATCAATATAATCCTATAAAAACCATAAAAACATCGGTGATGGGAGCCATAAATATGCTGGGATTGGCAAAACGCGTAAAAGCAACTGTTCTGCAAGCATCTACCAGTGAGGTATACGGCGATCCTGAAATTCATCCGCAAACCGAAGATTATTGGGGCAATGTCAACCCCATTGGTGTCCGCTCGTGTTACGATGAAGGAAAACGTTGTGCAGAAACACTGTTTATGGATTATCATAATCAAAACAATGTAGCCATAAAAATAGTGCGTATTTTCAACACCTACGGTCCTAATATGCATCCCAACGACGGACGTGTAGTGTCTAATTTTATTGTACAGGCACTAAAAGGCGAAGACATTACCATTTTCGGCGACGGTTCACAAACCCGTAGCTTTCAGTATGTGGACGATTTAATTGAGGGTATTATTAGAATGATGAACTCTCGTAAAAATTTTACAGGACCTGTAAATATTGGAAATCCCAATGAATTTACTATTTTAGAGTTAGCACAACTTGTAATCAAATTAACCAATTCGAAATCGAAAATTATAAATCTTCCATTGCCGAAAGACGACCCAACTCAACGACAACCCGATATTAGTTTGGCACAAAAAGAGTTGGATAATTGGCAACCTAAAATACAATTACAAGAAGGATTAGAAAAAACAATTGTCTATTTCGATAAGTTATTACGTTTACAAAATTCTTAAATCATTACATCAGAAATATAGTAATCAATTTATTAAAAACCTTAAAACATGAAAGGAATTATTTTAGCGGGAGGCTCAGGAACCCGCCTTTATCCATTAACCAAAAGTATTTCAAAACAGATAATACCTATTTACGATAAACCAATGATTTACTATCCGCTTTCAATATTAATGCTTGCCGGAATAAGGGATGTTTTAATCATTTCAACTCCTAAAGACATACACCTATATCAGGATTTATTCGGCGATGGCAAAAATTTAGGCATATCTATTTCATATGCCGAACAACCATCACCCGACGGGTTGGCACAAGCATTTATCATTGGTGAAGAGTTTATCGGTAACAGTCCTGTTTGCATGATTCTGGGAGATAATCTGTTTTATGGATTCGAACTGCCCAAACAGTTAAGAGAAGCATCGAAATTAAGGGACGGAGCTTTGGTGTTTGGCTATCACGTAAACGACCCTGAGCGGTACGGTGTTGCTGAGTTTGATAAAAATGGAAAGGTTAAAAGCATTGAAGAAAAACCAGAAAAACCAAAATCGAATTATGCCGTTACCGGATTATATTTCTACGACAATACAGTGGTAGAAAAAGCCAAATCGTTAAAACCATCAAAAAGAGGCGAATTGGAAATTACCGATTTAAACCAGCTTTATTTAAACGAAGGTAGCTTACATCTTCAGGTTATGGGGCGCGGAATGGCTTGGTTAGATACCGGAACACACGAAAGTATGCTGCAGGCATCGAATTTTATTGCTACCATTGAACAACGTCAGGGATTAAAAGTATCTTGTTTAGAGGAAATTGCATACCGAAAAGGATTTATCAACCGGGAGCAGCTTTTAAAACTTGCAGAGCCTCTGTTAAAAAATCAATACGGACAATATTTATTGCGAATAGCCAACGAAAAATAGTATAAGTCATGGGAGGCGAAGGATCAATAATGGCAATGCGGGCTTCTTTACGAAACAACAACAAGCAATTACATAAAAAGAACTATTTCAAATCTAACAAAAAGAACTTTACAACTAAAGATAATCACAAATTAACTTACTCTGCTTCTCTATCTGCCAAAGAACGAACAGCATTTAGAGCACAGCTCAAAAAAGAGCGAAGAGCGGAAGATATTCAGATAATTATAATTTTTATTATACTTGTTGTAGTTTTAGCTGTTACTTTTGTTCTCCTTTTCTATTAAAAAATATAACTATGAAAATCATAAAAACAGAAATACCGGATCTATTAATTATACAGCCAAAAGTATTCGAAGATCAACGAGGATATTTTTTCGAAAGCTACAATGTAAATAGTTTTATGCGTCATAACTTAGATTATAATTTTGTTCAGGATAATGAATCAAAATCGGGATATGGTGTTATTCGCGGATTACATTATCAGCTTGCACCTTATTCACAAACCAAATTAGTACGCGTAATTGAAGGAAGAGTTTTCGATGTGGCGGTAGATTTACGAAAAGGGTCTCCTACTTTTGGAAAATGGCGGGGAATAGAACTATCTGCTGAAAATAAAATACAGTTTTTAATTCCCAAAGGATTTGCCCACGGATTTTCGGTGTTAAGCGAAACAGCCACGCTTATTTACAAATGCGATAATGTTTACTGTCCCGAAGCTGAACGCTCTATTAGCTATAACGACAGTACTTTAAATATTGATTGGCGGGTTGATACAGCTAAAGCCATTGTTTCGGCAAAAGATAAAATTGCACCTGACTTTGCACATGCCGAAATGAATTTTAACTATGAATAATAAGGAGTATACAAACATAAAATAATCAATTTTGCAATATGGGTGTCTCAAAAGCAATAAATTATTGAGAATATATTGAATAAAAGCTCCTGGTGGTTTTCGTCCCCTGTTATCTAATGATTTAATAAGTAACAATATTTATTATTATGAAAAATAAAATCTTTTAGGACACCCTCATTTGTTTAGATTCTTAAATTCATTATCTTTACAAACAATTCTATTAATCACTAAAACCCCAAAACATGCAGCTTTACATTCCTAAAGGTTATAAGCCTATAATTGATGTCAGACAGACAGAAACCGCAATAAAAAACATAAAAGATTTTTTTCAATTAAACTTAGCTGCAGAACTGCGTTTAAGCCGGGTTACCGCACCTCTTTTTGTAATGACGGGAACAGGTATAAACGATGATTTAAACGGAGTTGAACGTTCAGTTAAATTTCCGGTTAAAGAGCTGGCTGACGCACAAGCAGAAGTAGTACACTCTTTAGCGAAATGGAAACGTCTGACACTTGGAAAACTAAACATCGAACGCGGTTATGGTTTATACACCGATATGAATGCCATCAGAGCCGATGAAGAATTAACAAATATTCATTCGTTGTATGTTGACCAATGGGATTGGGAACAAACCATATCTCCCGAAGATAGAAATATTGATTTTCTGAAAAAAACAGTACGGGGCATTTTCCAGGTATTAAAAAGAACTGAATTTTTTATCACACAGCAGTTTCCAGATTTAACTCCCCAGCTGCCCGAAGAGATTACATTTATTCATGCTGAAGATTTGGCCGAAAAATATCCGCGTTTAAATGCCAAACAGCGAGAATATGAAATAGCTAAAGAATATGGAGCTGTGTTTATAATCGGAATTGGAGGAGTAATTGATTCAATTGGTGAAAAACACGATGGCAGAGCTCCCGATTACGACGATTGGAGTACTCCTACATCAGACAAGTATAAAGGGTTGAATGGAGATATTATACTATGGAATCCTGTGTTGAATAATGCTTTTGAAATTTCATCAATGGGTATTCGTGTTGATAAAAAGGCTCTTCTGCATCAGTTAGAGATTTGCGGCGAAAGTAAACGCCAAAATCTCTATTTTCATCAGCAGCTGCTGCAGGATAAAATTCCTTTATCTATTGGCGGAGGTATAGGTCAATCACGCTTGTGTATGTATTTCCTGCAGAAAGCACATATAGGAGAAGTACAAGCAAGTATATGGACTGAAGAAATACTGCAGCAGTGCGAAGAGGCAGGAATACCAATTATGTAGCTGCTAATCGGAAACGGGAAGTAATTAATTATAAAAAAATGAAACACCTATTTTACAGTTTACTTGTTTTATTATTTTCAGTCACAATCATTAATGCCTATGCTCAAAATAAAGCTGTATTTGTTCGGTATACGGTGGACAGGAACAGTAAAAAAAGCATAGAAGACCTTTTGGCTAAGAGCTTTCTTTGTGTTTATCGGGTAAATCCTCAAAGGGTAAAAATAGAAGCAAAAAAAGATACTAATGATTTGCCATACCCTCAATATGGAATTACCCCAGAGCAGAAATTTTTTAAAGAAACCAGATCGAATATTATCTATTTTGAGAGTAGGTATAAAAATAAATACTGTTTAGTACGTGATAGTCTGCCCCAAATACATTGGCAGATAATTAATAATCCAAGCGAGAATAAAATTATCTGCGGTTACACCTGCAAAAAAGCATCAGGCTATTTTCGCGGTTCTGAGATTACTGCTTACTATACCGAAGCAGTTCCTATGCCTTTCGGTCCCTGGAAATTTAAAGATTTACCTGGTTTAATTCTGCAGGTTTATAATGTTAAGGGAGATAGAGATTTTATGTGGACTGCCTCAAAAGTAGAATATCCTTACAATGGTGATTTGTCTTTTAAATTTCCTAAGCACTTAAAAGTTATCACTCAAAAAGAATATATTAACGAACAGGAACAACAATGGCGTGATCAGATGAAGAAAAAGAATCCAAATTCAAGCACCGACTGGGATAGAGTTCCTTTAAAAAGACTGGGATTGGAAAAAACTTACGAGTGGGAACCCAAAGACAACGTAGAAGTATTCGGAATATTCTAAAATACAAGAGATTAAAATCTTTTAAACAACTCCTTTACACAAGCAGATAATGATAATTTTCCGGTAGATAAACGGGTAAAAATAAATTGTAGTTAAACTTTATAATACCTAAAAGTTACAAAACTTTAAAATTCCTTTCTTTTCAAAAAAATAAAATAGTTTTACAGCATATTGCTCGTTTTTTTCGTAATTAATTCTTTACTTTGGTCTACGAAATAAAATAAAATTATTATATCATTTAAATTTATAAGAAAATGACTTACAGAATAGAACATGATACTATGGGCGAGGTTAAAGTTCCTGCCGATAAGTATTGGGGTGCACAAACACAACGCTCAAAAATGAACTTCCCTATTGGTGCTCCGGCATCTATGCCAAAAGACATTATTCACGCTTTTGGATACCTAAAAAAAGCGGCTGCTTTTGCCAATTGTAAATTGGGGGTTCTTCCACAGGAAAAACGTGATTTAATTGCTAAAGCATGCGATGAAATTATTGCAGGAGAATTAGATGACCAATTCCCATTGGTGATTTGGCAAACTGGTTCGGGAACACAGTCTAATATGAATGTTAACGAGGTAGTTTCAAACCGTACACATGTAATGAATGGCGGGAAATTGGGAGAAGGCGATAAATTAATTCACCCAAATGATGATGTAAATAAATCGCAGTCTTCAAACGATACTTTTCCAACAGCTATGCACATTGCGGCTTACCGCAAGCTGGTAGAAAATACTATTCCGGGAGTGACTTATTTGCGCAACTGTCTGGCTAAAAAATCTGAAGAAATGAAAGAGGTGGTAAAAATTGGTCGTACCCACTGGATGGACGCAACTCCTCTTACTTTAGGACAGGAATTTTCGGGGTATGTGGCTCAATTAGATCATGGTCTAAAAGCGCTTAAAGGTACTTTGTCTCATTTATCGGAATTGGCTTTAGGAGGAACAGCTGTTGGAACAGGGTTAAATACTCCTAAAGGTTACGATGTAGAAGTTGCAGGTTTTATTGCAGAATTTACAGGATTACCATTTGTTACTGCTGAAAATAAATTTGAGGCTTTGGCTGCTCACGATGCAATTGTTGAGAGCCACGGAGCATTAAAGCAATTGGCTGTTAGCATTATGAAGATTGCCAATGATATTCGTTTAATGGCTTCAGGTCCCCGTTCGGGAATCGGCGAAATTATTATCCCTTCAAATGAACCAGGTTCTTCTATTATGCCGGGTAAAGTAAATCCTACACAAGTAGAAGCTTTAACGATGGTTTGTGCTCAGATTATGGGTAACGATGTAGCTATTTCTGTTGGTGGTTCTAACGGACAATTTGAATTAAACGTATTCAAACCAATGATGGTGGCTAATTTCTTACAATCGGCTACTTTATTGGGTGACGCTTGTCGTGCATTTACCGATAATTGTGCTGTTGGTATTGAGCCAAATAACAAACGAATCAAAACTCTATTGGAAAACTCGTTAATGTTGGTTACTGCACTTAACACACATATCGGTTATGAAAAAGCGGCTAAGATTGCTAAAAAAGCTCACGCTGAAGATACCACTTTGCGTAAGGCTGCAATTGAATTGGGATATCTTACAGATGAAGAATTTACTGCATGGGTAGATCCAAATAAAATGATTGGTAGTTTAGAATAAAGATAATACAAAATTAAAATAGAAGCAGGCTGTTGAATAACAGTCTGTTTTTTTTATTAGTGTCCGATAAAAGAAATAGATTTTTTCTTTATCTATACTATTTTCAAGCACTCTTACAAGTTCTAAATTTTTACAAAAGACACACTTTTTTGAATAGTACCATTTCCCAATAAATAGGTCTATCTTTTTTGTCATAAAAAAAAGAAATTAATTTATTAACGAACATCCAAAGTACCTTTTTTTGACAGCACAATAGATGCGGGATACCCATAGCGCAAGAAAACAAGGAAAAATGTAAGACTATAAAGTTTTATCGGACAACAATGTTTTTTTAGGTATGACGGATATACCATTATATCTGTGGTGAAATGCAATGTTACGTTGGAAAAATTTAGAATATCAATATTGATACCGCTTTTGTTTAGGGTTTTAAAGGACAAACAGATTATTTGAAAAGTATATAAATGAGGAAAATATAAAATTGATAAAAAAACCGGAGTTAAGTTTGAACTATTTTCTTCTGAATCCGGATTTTGAATATTTTAATGGAATACTGCAATTAAAGCTGTTTTATTTCCCAGATAATATTAATTGATTTTTTTATTCCAATCTTTTTAGGATTAATATCTAAAATAAGTTCAATATCATCATCTTCTTCCATTTCTTCATCTGCAGTTATGCAGTATGCTGTTTCATAATTTGGAGTTAAAATATCGTAATCACCTTTTGAATATCCGTAATTAATTTCTTTTATCTGAAGAAGTTGGATGTTTAAATTTTTTGCAATAATATCCGCTTTATTTTTAGCATCTTTAATTGCATGTTCAATGGCACTTTCCAATAATTTAGCTTTTTGTTCTTCACTGAGTTTAAAATCAACATCGTAACCAAATTTAAACTCATTCTTTTTTAAAGTATTAATAATTGCATTAAGTTTTTCGAAAGTATGTTTCATCTGAATTCTTACATCGATAGATGCAAAATATCCATCGGGAAGATAACCTTTTTTCGTCCATTTTGTTTTTTCTCTAATATTTAAGTTATCTGATTTAATCCATTTCTTATCTATGCCATTAGAAATTAGTGTTGTAACCAGCTTTTGGTGTATCTCTGCTAGTTGCTTAGAGCAGTTTTCATAGATAGAATCTTTTACTTGAAGCGGTATATTCACTTTCATAATTTCGGGAATTTGATATAGCGAGGCATTTCCCTTTATCTTTAAAAGATTGTTTTCTGTTTGTCCGAAGCTGATGAAATTCAACAGCAGCAACGATAGAATTAGAGATAGTTGTTTCATAATATGGGTTTTTTAGTTAAAAAAAATGTTCTGCAGTACAAATGTAAGAAAATAAAACTATGTTTTTAGTTATTCTGTCGGAAAAATAAAATCTAATTCTTGCTGCTGTCTATTATACAATTGATTTTATATATTTGTGTAATACAATAATTCAAAGGAGGCAGCAAAATGAAAAAAATCGGAATCGTATTATTTTTAGTTGTTTTAAGTTTATCGGTTAGTGCACAAGATATTTCTGGTAAATGGAACGGCATATTAAAGGCCGGTGGTGTTCAATTAAGATTGGTATTCCATATCACTAAAATCGACAGCGGTTATACTGCTGTAATGGACAGTCCCGATCAGGGAGCAAAAGGAATTCCCGTAACGAAAACCAATTACAAACAGCTGGTTTTAATGCTTGAAGTGGCAAGTGCGGGAATAACGTATAAAGGAAAGTTAAACGAAAACAATATTTTTGAAGGTACGTTCACACAAGGAATGCTGTCTGTTCCGTTAAAGCTGACAAAGAAAAATGTAGAAAAAGAAGCTGTGGTAAGACCGCAGGAACCCTTAAAACCATATCCTTATTATTCCGAAGATGTTAAGTTTATTAATGAAAAAGATAATATTGAATTGGCAGGAACATTAACTCTGCCCGATAAAAGGGGGAAGTTTCCGGCGGTGGTTTTAATCAGCGGGAGCGGTCCTCAAAATAGAGATGAAGAGTTGTTAAACCATAAACCGTTTTTGGTACTTTCGGATTATTTGACTAACCACGGCATTGCAGTGCTGCGATTTGATGACAGGGGAACAGCTCAATCTTCGGGTGATTTTAATACTGCCTTAACATCCGATTTTGCTGCAGATGCAGAATATGCTGTAAAATATCTGAAAAGTAGAAATGAAATCGATAAAAGTAAAATAGGTTTGATAGGGCACAGCGAGGGCGGTATTATTGCTGCTATGGCTGCATCTAAAAATAAATCAATTGGTTTTATCGTATTAATGGCAGGTTCTATGCTGCGTGGTGATAAACAACTATTATTACAGAAATATAAAATTGAAACACAACTGGGAATAAATCAGCAGGCAATAGATAAAGGTCAGGCTATTTTTAAAGAGGCGTATAAAATAATTCTAAACGAAGAACTGGCCGGCAAACAGCTGCGAAAAGCGTTATCAGACCATTTTAAATCGCATTATCCCGAAAATCAATCGAAAGAATTGGTGAATCAGTTAACTCTTCCCTGGTTTGTAAATTTTTTACGGCTCGATCCTGTTATTTATTTGAAGAAAGTTACCTGTCCCATATTAGCTGTTAATGGCAGTAAAGATTTACAAGTTCCGGCAGAAGAGAATTTAAACGTAGTTAGAACGGTTTTTCATCAGCAAAAACATGTAACGGTAAAAGAAATGGCAAACTTAAATCATCTGCTGCAGGAATGCAATACGGGATTACCTAATGAATACGGCGTAATTCAGCAGACCATTTCTTCTAAGGCATTAAAAGAAATTACTGATTGGATTTTAAAACAGGTAAAAGAATAATAATTTACGAATAAAGTCCCTTACACGTTTGGGTAACGACCAGAAAGTGTTAGCACGTCGCAAGGGGCTTTCCCGTGAGGTATGTACTAAAGAAAGCTAGACGGCAAAATCTGGTACTGATGAACAGGAGCGGCATATAAGGCATATGGGGTTGGGGTAAGCAGGAGTGTCATTGTAATGTTGTGATTTTTGAAGTTTATAAATCTGTTTACCAATATTTGAGAACCGCCTTATACTTCGGTCAGTACGTAGGGTGGGGGGAGAGTTTTTCCCTGCCCATTATTGGGTAGGGCTGGCTACTCGATTAGCCACAGGCATTTTATATTTCTAATGTTAAATCGTCTTTAACCTTATGATACAATAGAGTTGCTTTTATACACTTTTTCAATTCTTCTTTTGGTATTTCTTGGTCAAGTTGAAAAATGATGGCTCTGTTCTTTTCATATTCAAATAATTCTCCAAACACTAATTTAAAAGTCGTTACCAATCTACTTGTACATTTAAAATACATTTGATATTGGTTTGGG
>PDWJ01022622.1_pt2 | contig 10840 bp, 10 predicted proteins | sample 1430881 | NCBI WGS metagenome assembly PDWJ01 (sample SAMN01162460, study PRJNA174530) | Oral metagenome, whole genome shotgun sequencing project. | biome: Marine environment; feature: Marine mammal; material: Swab sample of the gingival sulcus; isolation source: swab sample of gingival sulcus... | reverse complement strand
CGGATGTGCAGGAAGCCGTCCTTCTGATCCTGATCCCGCTCATCGCCCAGGATGCGGTCCCCGAAGCGGTCCAGGTAGGTGTCCAGCAGGTCGAGCTGGTCCTCGCAGTACAGCTCCGCCCGGTAATCGATACCCCAGAAGCGTTCGATGAACAGGCGGTCCAGGATCTCGCAGGGCACCTCGGCGCCGTCCTCGTCCACCAGGCGCAGGGCCGTCAGGTCGAAGGCGGGCGGTGGTATCACCACCAGGCGCTCGACCACTTCGTCGCGGGGGAAGGGCAGGGGGTTGGCCACGGTGATGGCCACGCGGCGGTCGTCCTCTTCGCGGCGGCCGAAGGTGGGGGCCAGGCGGTCCATGAGCCGGGTCATGAGCTGCTCGCCGGCCTGCCGCGCGGCGGCGAAGCCAGGTTGCGCCAGGCGTCGTCGATGAGCCCGGCGGGGTAGGTGTCGCCGTGGTGGAAGTGGGCCAGGGCCGCCAGGGGCTCGACCGTGCGGGCCAGCAGACCCTGCACCAGTTCGTTCTCCTGTTTGAGATACATACGCGTGGACCAGACGCCGGAAAGGATCAGATGATCCTTGCCGCCCAGCAGTTCGCCCCGGTGCGCGGGACGTTCTTCATCGGGCGTGTCGGCCCGGGCGGCGGCCAGAAAATCTTCGAAGCGGCCGTGGCGGAACCGGGTGCCGGGGAAAGCCTCACGCAGGGCCTGCAGGACGGAGCCGAATTCCTGCTGGGGAGGGAAGTGGTCGCAGCCGTTGTTCAGCAGGGCGGGGTAGGCGCCGGGGCGCTGCTCCATCTTCTCGAGAAGATCCCGCACCTTGCCGGTGGCCAGGCCCAGGTCCACCGTGCGGCGGGTGTGGGCGTGCCAGATTTCGGCAAACCCCAGGCCGCCGGCGTTGCAGTAGCCGTCGCATTGGTTCACCGCCAGCACCGAGGAACCGTCGGGAGCCAGCCAGCGGAAAAGCCAGCCCAGCTGCTCGGCTTCATCGCCCAGACCACGGGTGAAGATGAAGCTGTCGATGCCGGCCAGTTGCAGGATCTGGGGAATTTGCGCCACGTGCCCGAAGCTGTCCGGCATGTAGCCCACCTTCTGCGCCCGGCCGAAGGGGGCCACGACGCGGTGTCCGCAAAGGAGATTGCGGACGGTGGCCTCGCCGCTGACCAGGAATTCGTCGGGCAGGATGTACCAGGGGCCCACCGCCAGGCGTCCGGAGCGGATGTGCCTGCCCACCCGTTCGCGCTGGCGGGGGGCGGCGGCCAGGTAGTCCTCCAGCACCGCGCTCTGCCCGTCCAGCACGAAGTGCCGGAATTCGGGATCCTGTTCCAGGGCGTCCAGCACGCGGTCGATAACCTCGACCATGTTCACCCGAAAGCGGTGGAAGGGCAGGTACCATTCCAGATCCCAGTGGGTGTGGGAGACGATGATGGCCAAGCGATGATCGGGACGCAAAGCGGGTCCTTTCTAGCGGCCGCAGGCGGCAATCAGCCGGTCCACGCTGCTGCGGGCCAGGCCGACAACGGTGTCGGCGGCGCCGAAATAGATGTATCCAGCAGGATGACGCCCGCCTGGTAGATGTTGGCCGCCTGGAAATGGGTGGCGATGCCGTGGTAGATGTGCAGCCAGCCCGCGCGGGTCTTGATGGGCGGCGGGCCGCTGCCCACCAGTTCGTCCCAGTAGTGGGGGTTTCCCGCGAAGACGGGGCCGCGATCGTGCCAGGTCAGCAAGTCCTCGGAGACGGCCAGATGCACCGCCGTGCCGCTGACGGGGCCGTCCTGCAGGGCGGCCTGGTTGGGCCGGTGCAGAGCGTGGGCCAGCCCGCCGATACGCTCAGGAAAGAGCACCGCGTTGCGCGTGTCCATATCCGTCACCAGGGAGACGAATTCCAGCTTCTCCAGTCCCGCGAAATCGCCGTCCTGCGGTCCGGTGGCCCGCCACAGGGCGCATCGGCAGCCGTCGGCGCAGTCCACGGCGGTGACGGCGTGCAGCCGGCCGTCCAGAACGGTCAGGCGGGCGTCGTAGATGTGGTGCACATCCCGCAGGGGCAACCCCTGGTACAGGGTGGGCGCGCCGGCCATGCGGAAGCTCACCCCGTCGGGGCTGACGGCGGGCAGGCTGAAGGTGCGGCGGCCTCGGGTCTGCACGCGCAGCAACAGGTAGGTGTGCGCTCCGATGCGCACGGCCCCGGGATTGAAAACGCTGCTCACATCGCTGATATCCGGTTCCATGGCCGGGATGTGGGCGCGGGTGAGGATGGGACCGGCGTTGTGGCGTTGCATCTCAGTCCTTCCGAAGAGGCGTGCGGGTCAGGCGGCCCTGTTCGTCCACCGTCAGGACACCCACGGGGGTGGGCAGGGTGGCGCGGAAAAAATCGGTGCCGGCCACCAGCTGCAGGTTGGACATTTCCAGCTCCGGATAGGCCAGCTGCGGGTAGGCCAGCTCCGGATAGGTCAACTCCAGAGCGGTCAGATCCGCCGTGTAAGCCCCGTGCGTCTCATGCCGCTGGCGCTGGGCGTAGTACACGCGCATGAGCTGCCGGCTCAGGGCGATGGCGCGGTGCTCCTTGCTGGCGCGGAAAGGGGCGGTCCGGTCGTGGGGCTGGTCCTCGGTCACGAACATGACCTCGCCCCAGTTCTCGGGCATGTGCATGGCGATCAGGCTCTGGGGAGACCAGACCCAGTTGTGTTCCGGCAGGGGGCGGCCGGTCTCGGGATCCCGGGCCTTGGTGTACCCGCCGGCGGGATCGGGCAGGAAATCCCACTGCACGCGCGAAAAATTGACCCGCCAGATATCACCGTCCGCGGGCGGGGCCGCGCGGCCCGCCATCTGGCCCAGCACATCCCAGGGCATGGCCACTTCCACGGTCCAGCCCCGATCCTGGTCGGAGGGATCGTTGAGGGTCCCGTCCAGGTGCACGGCCGTCCGCAGGCCGGCAATATCCCAGGCGTGCACGGCCGGGCCCCCGTCGCGGTAGGGCCTGATCAGCAGCAGATCCCACGCCGTGTTCAGGGCGTTCAGTTCCAACTCGGCATAAAGGTGGTTGCTCCCGTCGGGGTCCATGAAGATTTCGATATCGTTGTCCAGCTGGTAGATGTAGCTGTCGCGCTGCCGGCAGGAGGCCTGCAGGTGCGGCTCTTCCAGGCGGAAGGCGAAATAGAAATATTGCTCATCCCAGCGCATGGCCGCCGTGGTGGCGAAGGCGGGGGCGGGGCGTCGGGCGCCCTCGATGTCGGTGAACGGCTCAGTCCAGGCGACATCCCGCCAGGCGGCATCGTCCAGCACGCCATCGATGACAGGGGCCTGGGCCGCGCGCGCGCAAAGATAGACGCGGGGCGGGCCCATGTCCGCCGGGGTGTCGAAGGCGTGTGCCGGCAGGGGCAGAAGCAGCAGGAGGAGGCCAACGAGGTTGACGTTGGCGGCATCGTGCGCGCTGCAGGGGGTCACGGCGTAGACCATGCGGCATTCGGGGCAGCTGGCCTCGAATTTCTCCATGGTGAAGACCGTGTCGCAGTTCTCACAGGTGATGTCCAGGGGCGCGGGCATGGGCATGCGGTTGAAACCCATCATGCGCACCTTGTTGGCCATCATCTTGCCGGAATTGCCTGGCCCGGTGCATCCATCGTGCATTTATCGAAACTCCTGATTGAGGGATTGATCGGGGATTACGGATTCAGGTTAAAGATGATGGGAGAGGGCCGGGAGGGCAAGGGCCGGGATGATTTTCGGGTTCAGCGCACCACAATCTCATCCACGAAAATCCAGCACGGCCCTCCCGCTCCGTAGTGCCAGTCCGGGCACACGCCCAAGCTACGCCCGATGACGCGCACATGCCGCGCCCGGCGTTCCAGGCCCTCCGCCCGGAATTCATGCACCAACCGGTCCTGAATCCGCGGCGACACGTCATGGCTGACGATGGCCACCGTCTCCCACCGCCGGCCGTCGTCCGAGATCTGGAACTCCACCTCCGAGGGCAGGAAGATCCACGCCGGGGAACCCTGGTAGCAGCGGATGGACATCTCGTTGATGGGCCGCGCCGCGCCCAGGTCGATGCGGGCGTCCAGGTCGGTGCTCTCGAAACCCAGCCACAGGCCGTCGCGGAATTCGCGGGTGCCGCGCGCACCGTTGACCAGACCGGCGGGGCCTCCGCCGGGGTAGCGCGCGCTGGGTTGGTGGGCCAGCACCGGGATACGTCCCAGGGCCAGATGCCCCGTGCGCTCCAGCACGGCCGGGGTGCCGTAGGGAGTGCCGTCGATGAAAAGCTGCGCGGCCAGGATGCGGCTTTCCCCATCGGTGGTCTTCCAGTCCAGGCGCCCGCCGAGGGGCCAGGCCTGCGCGTCCCGTTCCTGCACAGCCGGCAGCCCCATGTCCTCCACGCGCAGGTCGGGCCCATACCCGGCGGGCGGCTCGCCGGCCACCTGCGCCAGGCGGATCTCCAGTTCATGGCCGGTCAAGGCCTCACGCAGGTCCTTTTTCACATCCAGGGTCAGGCGCGTGGCACCGTCCTCCGGATCCAGGGCCACGGTGAACTCCACCGGCCGGTCCGCGGGCCCCGGCTGGACGCCCATCTCCGCCAGTACGGCCATGTGCGGTCGCCAGCGCTCCAGGAAAGCGCCGAAGTCGCGCGTCGGGGGCCGGGTCCACAGACACTCCGCCATGGCGGTCATGCGCGGAAAGACCATGTTCTGCAGCCGCTCGGGCGGGATGTATTCGCTCCACAGGTTCATTTCCCCGCCCAGAACGTGGTGCGCCTGGGCGGTATCCAGCTTGTCCGGCACCGGATCGAAGGTGTAGACCTGCCGCATGTCCGTCTGGGCCGCATCGTAATCGAAATAACAGTGGCTGGTGGGCGAGACGACGGTGTCGTGCCCCTGCCGGGCCGCCGCGATGGCCCCGCGCGTGCCGCGCCAACTCTGCACCGTGGCCTGGGGTGCCAGGCCGCCCTCCAGGATTTCATCCCAGCCCACCAAGCGCCGATCGTGCGCCAATAGCCAGGCCTCCATGCGGCGGATGAACCAGCTCTGCAACTGGTGCTCGCCGTCCAGGCCCTGGGCCTTGATGCGCGCCTGGCACTTTTCGCATTGGCGCCAGCGGTCCTTGGGGCACTCGTCCCCGCCGATGTGGATGTAGCGCGAGGGGAAGATTCGATCTCGGGCACCACCGTGATGAAACGCTCGGCGGCGTAGGCCACGATTTCCCGCATCTCTTCCGTGGTGTAGAACCCGCCGTACACCGAACCATCGGGTTGTGTGCGCCAGGCGCCCACCTCCGTCAGCCGGGGGTAGCCGGGCACCTCCACCCGCCAGCCCTGGTCCTCGGTCAGATGCCAGTGCAGCACGTTGAACTTGTGGTAAGCCAGTTGGTCGATGGTCTCTTTGATCAGATCCAGGGGCATGAAATGCCGCCCGCAATCCAGCAGCATGCCGCGCCACCGAAAGGCCGGGGCGTCCTCGATCACGCCGCAGGGCAGGGCCGCGCCGGGGGCCGCCAGCAGCTGGCGCAGGGTCTGCACCCCCCGGAAAAGCCCGGCGCCGCCGGTCGCGGTCAGCCGCAACCCGTCGGGCCGGATCTCCAGCCGATAGTCTTCCGGGGTCAGGCCCGGTTCCAGAATCTCCCGGCTGGGCGCGTAGGCGCCCGTGTTGGCGGGCTCCCGGTCCAATTCCATTTCCAGGACCGCGCCCGTGGTCATCGTTGCGGGCAGATTCAGCTGCGCCGCCGCCAGATCCGCCAGGGAACGCAGTGCCGGCTCACCGATCCGCACGATCAGGGGAAGGGGAGAGCTTGCCATGGTCCGCGAACCTGCCGGGTTGGTGGCCAGAACCAGCAGCGCCAGGAGGGCGCCCAGGATGCGTGTCGTGTTTTTCATGTCCCTAATCATCGGATAACCTTGGCCCCGAAGCAATGCCGGGCTTAGATTCCGACCATGATTTTGACCCGCCGCAGCGCCAACTTCCTGCTCCTGATGGTTTCCGCCATCTGGGGGCTGGCCTTCGTGGCCCAGCGGATGGGCATGGACCACATGGGGCCCTTCGCCTTCAACGCCGTGCGTTTCGCGGTGGGTTCCGTTTTCCTGCTGCCCTTCCTGGTCTTCGGTATCCCGGGCACCCGCCGCATGCCGCTGGTCACGGGTTCCGGCCGGGATCTGGTCCTGGGGGGGCTGTTGGTGGGGGCGCTCATCTTCACCGGGTCCACGTTCCAGCAGTTCGGCGTGGCGCACACTTCCGCGGGCAAGGCGGGGTTCATCACGGGGCTGTACGTGGTCTTCGTGCCCTTGTTGGGGCTGGTGCGGGGGCTGCGCACGCGACCGGTGGTCTGGTGCGGCGTGGTGCTGGCCGCCGTGGGGCTGTACCTGCTGAGCGGCGAGGGGCTGAGTGGCGAGGGGTTGGGCCGTGCCGGCCTGCTTCGCATCGGTCTTGGCGATGGCCTGGTCCTGGCGGGGGCCGTCTTCTGGGCCCTGCACGTGCTGGGCGTGGGGCGCTACGCCAACCGCACCAATCCCCTGGCTCTGGCGGTGATCCAGTTCGCCCTCTGCAGCCTGCTGGTGGCCTTCACGCTGCAAATCGTGGGGCAGCGCCGGGCCCATCCGGCCTATGCCGCCTTGGTGCTGAGCCTGGAGGGGGTGTTCGCGGCCGTCGGCGGTTGGGTGTTGCTGGGGGAAACCCTCACCGACACGGGACTGCTGGGCTGCGCCCTGATGCTGGGGGGCACCATCCTGGCCCAGGTGGAGCCCCGTGGCGGTAAATGAACCACCCTGGTCGCCCAACTTCTGGTCGCCGATCCGCCCCGAATGCCAGGGCCGCGCCACACCGTCCAGTGGAACAATTTTTCCGTCGCTTGGGGCCAGAGGCGTTCCTTCGGAAGAGCATTCCCGCAAATCCCGGCCTGAAGCCGCCTCCCGCGTGACCCCGCCCGGCACATTTTTCCTCAAGGGCATTCTTACCGGGCCGAATCCCCGGGGAACAGATCGTGCAACACAGGAAATCAGCATAGAGTTTTTCCGGCGATGACACCGGGTCCCGCCCGGACGGAAGGTCTGACCAACATCAACCTGGCCCGCACGCCCGAAGAGGCGGACGCGGCCCGGCAGCGCGCCAAGGCGAAAATCGAGGAATTGAACAAGAGGTTCGAGGAGGCTTTCCCCGAGGAAACAACCGCGAGTTAGCCTGCGGTTGATCCCGATCTCGTGTGACGCGCCCGCTGTTTCCGGCGGGCGCGTTTTTTTTGCGCGCTTGCGTGTCTTGGCCCGGCCGGGAAATATCCGTTTGCAACCTTCTGCTCTTGGCGCGCGTCTTCTTTGCGAATACCGGACCCCGCCTCTCTGACCTGTTCCCAAGGAGATGACCATGCGCCTACTGGCAACGCTTATCCTCATCCTGCTGCCGGCCGCTTGCGCCCTGGCCGGAGAGTTCCATCAGACCTTCGATTTCGACGCGGACGCCTTGCAGATCCGGAACATGATCGGGAAGGTGGAGGTGGTCCCCGCCGGCGGGGACAGGATCAAGGTCAGCCTCCAGGTGCGGGGCAAGGACGCCGATCAGGATCTGATCACCTTCGATACGCGGACCGATGGCGACGGGGATGTCCTGGCCATCCAATTCCCCATCCAGGATCACCGCGAATACGTTTATCCCGCCATGGGCTCCGGCTCGGTGGCTTCCTTCCACTATGGGAAAAAGGGGAGTGATTCCTGGTGGCGCCGTCTCTTCGGCGGCGACCGGAAAATCACGGTGCGCGGCGAGGGCGATGGCCCGGAAATCTGGGTCGATGCGCGGGTGGAAGTGCCTGCCGACCACGCGGTCACGGTGAAGCTGGGCGCGGGGACCATCGAGGCCCGCGACGTGGACGCGGACCTGGTCCTGGACAGCCACTTCGGTCCCATCACCGCCCGTGACATGGCGGGCGCCCTGCTCTGCGACACGGGCAGCGGCGCGGTGCGGGTGATCGGCATGGAAGGGCGCCTGACGGTGGATACGGGCAGCGGGAGCGTGGGCGTTTCCGGCTGCGCGGGACCCGCCTTGCTGGTGGACACGGGCAGCGGCTCCGTGGAGGCCGCCGATATCGATTGCCGGCAACTGGTCATCGATACGGGCAGCGGTCCGGTGCGGGCCCGCGGGGTGCGCGCGGACCAGGCCCACATCGACACGGGCAGCGGATCGGTTCAGTTGCAGCTGGACCGGATGGGCGGCGGCGATTTCCGGGTGGACACGGGCAGCGGTTCCATCACCCTGGAGTTGCCCGCGGACGCCAGCGCCAGCATCCTGGCGGAAAACGGTAGCGGCAGCCTGAACCTGGAGCGGCAGGATGCGGTGGTGGAGCACAAAAGCGACCACGAGATGAAGCTGGTGGTGGGCTCCGGCGAAGCCTCGGTGGACCTGGACGCGGGCAGTGGCTCCATCACCGTGAAATAGTTTGTCGGCGGCAATTTTTCCGGGTCTTTCCTCTTCTGGGAGGGCCCGGTTTTCCATTTCTATCCGTTTTTTCCTGGGATGCAGCCGCGTCGGGATTGGCGTACAATCAGCGTGCCCTTAATCCCTTCAGCTTTAGGAGAGAGCATGAACCCCATCACCAAACTGGCCATTCTGGGCGCCGGCAACATCGGCACCGCCATCGCGCGGGGGCTGGTCAATGCGGGGGCCCTGCCCGCCGCCGCCATCACCCTGACCCGCCGCCACGCCGAAAAACTGGCCGAGAGGGCCGCCGAAGGTTTCCCGACCACCGCCGACAACCTGGCCGCCCTGGCGACCCATGACCTGGTGGTGCTGGCGGTGGAACCCGGGCAACTCAATGGCCTGTTGCGGGAGATCCGCCCGGCCCTGGACCCGGAACGGCACATCCTGGTCTCGGTGGTGACGGGGGCGCAGATCAGCGCCATCAGGGATATCGTGGGCCAGGCCGTGCCGGTGGTGCGGGCCATGCCCAACACGGCCATCGCCGTGGGGCAAAGCATGACCTGCCTGGCCGGGCAGGGGCCGGCGCTGGATCTGGCCGCCGCCGTCTTCAAGCCCCTGGGCGGCACCCTGGTCATCCGTGAGGAGCAGATGGGGCCGGCCACCGCCCTGTGCGCCTGTGGCACGGCGTTCTTCCTGCGGGCCATCCGGGCGGCCAGCCAGGGGGGCATCGAGATCGGTTTCCATTCGGCCGATGCCCTGGCCATGGCGGCGCAAACGGCCCTGGGCGCCGCCGCCCTGCTCAAGGAGCGCGGCCTGCACCCGGAACGGGAGATCGATCGGGTGACCACTCCGCGGGGGGCCACCATCAGCGGGCTGAACGAGATGGAGCATCAGGGATTCAGTTCGGCCCTGATCCGGGGGATCACCACCAGCACGCGCAAGGTGGAAGGGCTGTACCGCAAGGAGGAGTGACGCTGGGACCCTGTCGGGGCTTTGCCGATTGCCGGGCGCGTCCTCTCTTACTTCCGGACCAGAACCTCCAGTTGGTAGGGCAGGACCCGCTCCCCCAGGGGGTACCCGAAAGCATCGCAGCTGCCGGCATGGCCCAGGGCCGAGGCGGCGATCAGCGCGTCCCACTCCCGGCGGCTGTAGGTGCGCAGATCGTAGCGGTCGTCGAAGTGCTCCTGGCCCCGGGGGCGGGTGACCGTCAGGTGGCTGATGACGGTTTCCACGCGCGCGCGCTCGGTCCCCGGCACGGGGGGCAGGTAGTTGACCAGCTGGCTGACCCGGCAGCGCCCCCGGGCCCCTTCCCACAGGTCCTCATCTTCGAAAAGCCAATCGTAATCCGTCAGGCTGATGCCCACCACGTACAGGGCTCCGGGTTTGAGGATGGCGGCCATCTGGGCCAGGTGGTCCCGCATCTCGGCATCGTCGGCCAGATGCCGGATGGAATTGACGGGATTGAAGGCGAAGTCGGCGCACCCCGGCGGGAAGCCGGCTTCCAGGGCGGCGTCCGCGAAGTCGCGCATGTCCGCCACGAAGGTGTCGGATACCCGCCGGCGGGCATAGGCCACCTGGCCGGGATCCCGATCGAAGCCCGCCACCCGGCGTCCCCGGCCGGCGGCCACACGCAGATAGCGGCCGGTGCCGCAGGCCGGTTCGAACCACAGCCTGTGCGCGGCCGGCGGCCTGGCGGCGAAGGCCCGTTCGACACGCTCCAGGGCCGTGACCTCCCGCGCCGTGTTGGGGGCGTGCAGAATGTCGTAGAGCATGGGGTCGGCGTAAAGCCCTTGCCGGCGGTGTTCTCGTTGCTCGCTCATCATCTGTACCCGATGGCGACGGCGATCGTCAGGAAGAGGGCCGACAGCAGCATCAGCAGACCGAACAGAGGCAGCATGAAGCGCAGCCAGCGCCCGTAGGGAATCTTGGCCAAGGAGAGCATGGCCATCAGGATGCCGCTTGTGGGGATGACGGAGTTGCTGAATCCGTCGCCGCAGGTGAAGGCGAAGACCGCGGTCTGCCGCGTGATGCCCAGGATGTCCGAAAGGGGCGCCATCAGGGGCATCGTCACGGCGGCCTGCCCGCTACCCGAGGGGATCAGCAGGTTCAGGGTGCTCTGGAAACAGAGCATGCCGATGGCCGCGAAGTAGCGGGGCACGGTGGACAGCATAGTCGCGGCGCCGTGCACGATGGTGTCCATGATCTGCCCGTCGGCCAGCACCACGCTGATCCCCTTGGCGAAGCCCACCACCAGGGCGGCCACCACCATCTCCTCCATCCCTTTGACGAAGGCCTTGGTGGCCTCTTCCAGGGGCAGCCGCGCCATGGCCGCCGCCAGGATGCCGATCAGCAGGAAACCGCCGGCCATGCGGTCCATCCACCAGCCGTACTGCTGCACCGCGAAGACCACGAACAGGAAGATGACGGTGCCCATGATGAGGATGGCCGTGTGGTGGGG
>PDWJ01005199.1_pt1 | contig 10842 bp, 7 predicted proteins | sample 1430881 | NCBI WGS metagenome assembly PDWJ01 (sample SAMN01162460, study PRJNA174530) | Oral metagenome, whole genome shotgun sequencing project. | biome: Marine environment; feature: Marine mammal; material: Swab sample of the gingival sulcus; isolation source: swab sample of gingival sulcus... | reverse complement strand
AGTGCCGCAGACTATATTTTACAGGATCTGCCGGTTTTGCATGAAACGGCTACCGAAAAGTGCCTTGGATATGTATCGGCAAGCGTCTCAGAACAAGTCATTAATGTGAATTCGATGGCAGCCGCGTTGTTGGCTAAATTGTACGCCGCTACGCAGGAGGAAATATATAGGGAGAATGCCATTAAGTTGGTAAATTTTGTTGTCCGGAATGCTATGGAGAATAATCGTTGGGCTTATACAACCGATGTTGAACATTCATATATTGATAATTATCATACAGGCGGTATCATCGATGAACTGCTCGAAGTCATGGAAGAACTCGATTATTGGGAGTGGAAAAGCACATTGACGAATGCGGTCAGATATTATAAAGAGTCTCTGTTTACCCAAAAAGGAGCCCCAAAAAATAGGAATACCCGTGAATATCCTTATGACATCCATGGAGCCGCTCAAGGTATCATTACGTTTTCAAAAATCGATCGTTTCGAAGCAGATTCCAGCGCATTTGCAGAGAAGATCTTCGAGTGGACACTCAAACATCTGTATTCGGGCAGAGGGTATTTTTATTATCAGAAGACACGTTTCTATACCAAAAAATTTACCTTTATGCGTTGGTGCAATGCCTGGATGATCTATGCAATGGGGGAGTTTTCGAAATGTTTATCGGAACAGAATTAATCTATGACGAGTCATTGTCGGTTTTTGAACGGTTTTATATCCGGCTGTTAGGTGCTCCTATTAATGGTTTACGAATTCGAGCGCGACGGGTTTTGCCGTTTGTACATTCGGCATATAAAGACATTTTGGATGTGGGCTGCGGACAGGGCATTTTTACATTTGAAATCGCGCGAAGATTCCCGGACAGCATTGTAACAGGCGTCGACATTAATACCGAATTATTAAAAAGAAATCAAAACATTGTCGAAAAATTACAACTCAAAAATTGCCGGTTTCTCGAACAAGACATTACAAAAATGACGCTCCGAAATGCTTACGATCTTGTGATGAGCGTAGATAATCTCGAGCATATTGAGGACGATGAACTGGCACTGAGAAATTTCTATCAGGCGCTGCGCCACAACGGCGAGATGTTACTCCATGTCCCCGGTTATTATCGTCGTTGGCTCGTGTTCGGATGGAATGTCAATTTCGATGTTAAAGGCCATGTTCGTCCTGGATATACGCAGGAGCAGATTGTCGAAAAGGTACGGCAGGCCGATTTTCAGGTGATGGAAGCGTTTTATACCTATGGCTGGATTGAGACGGTGACGAATAATTTCTCTTATCTGATTACCAGAGCAGACATGAAGAATAAGCACTTATATGCGCTGGTTTTTCCTTTTCTGCTGTGGTTCTCTTTTTTCGGCAGAAAGAGTCGCCCGGCAAAAGGGGCCGGAGTTCTGGTAAGAGCAAGAAAAGCATAAGGAAGCTTGACAATGCAGTGCGGTTTGGGGCGAGTCTTTGTACGAGATTTTTACTGTTCGATTCTCTGGAGGAAGCATGAAACAATTGGTTCGACGAGTGATTGATAAAAAAGGTGTTATTGCAATAGAAGATGTGCCGACTCCACATATCGGTGATAATCAAGTACTAGTGGCTGTACGGTATTCACTTATTAGCTCGGGAACCGAACTAGGGACGGTAACAAAAGATCCGGTGGAGATGGCGAAATTAACCCTCAGTGATCCTTGGATGCGAAACGCCGTAAAAGATTTGGTATTTTCTGGCGGTATGACCCGGACATATGACACGATCATCAATGAATTTTTTCTGTTCCGCATGCTTGGCTATAGCGGGGCGGGAACTGTGCTTGAAGTCGGTCATAAGATCACAGACCTGAAGCCTGGCGATCAGGTTGCCTTTGCTGCCCAGGGGCATGCCGAGCAGGTCGCTCCGTATGCCAACCACGTTGTGAAGGTGCCGGATGGCGTCGAGCTGAAGCACGCTGCCTTTGTTACGGTTGGCGGTATCGCATTACAAGGCGTCAGAAGAACCGCATGTCAGCTTGGTGATTGGGTTCTAGTGTACGGCCTGGGGTTGGTTGGGCAATTAACTGCGCAACTGTTACTGGCAGCAGGTGCAAAAGTCATTGGTATCGATATTAACGCATCGCGAATTGACTTAGTAAAGTCAACCGGACTGCGCTATGCAGTGAATGCATCCCTGGAAGATCCGGTTCACGCAGTGATGCGGATGACTGGCGGTAAAGGCGCTGATAAGACAGTCATCTGCGCTGTTTCTAACAAACCGGATATCGCTAATAATGCGCTCAAAATGACTCGTAAACAAGGGCGAGTGGTCTTTGTCGGGATTGTCAAAATGGATCTCGAACGAAAGCCGTTCTTTTTAAATGAATTGGACCTGGCTTTTTCCAGAGCCTATGGACCTGGAAGTTATGATGATGCTTATGAAAAAGGGCGTGTAGATTATCCATATCAGTATATTCGTTGGACGGAAAAACGGAATCTCGCTGAAGTGTTGCGCCTGATCGAAGATGACCGTCTGAAAATCGGGCCGCTTATTGAATCCATTTATCCGTTAAAACAGGCGCAAACAGCATTTGATGCCATTCAAGCCGGTGACATGAAATCAGTCGCTATGCTGTTATCTTATGGGAAGAATAAAGACATCACGCCGACAATCCATCTTCAACGATCTCCGAAACCTCTTGATAAAGCTACGATCAATGTCGGTATTATTGGTGTCGGCAATTTCACCCGGAATGTGCATATCCCGAATTTTTCTCGCACCAAAGGATTCCATCTCAAAGCCCTCTGTTCGGCAAGTGGCTTGAATGCTGCCTCAATGTCAGATCGTTATCCAGTGGATTATATCACCTCGGAATATGCCGAAATCTTGAACGATCCGAATATCGATCTCGTCGTAATTGCTACAAGGCACAATCTCCATGCGAAAATTGCCATTGAGGCAGCTAATGCCGGAAAACATATTTTCGTAGAAAAGCCGGTCGCCATGACTCTTGAAGATTTAGCAGCCGTACAACAGGCCGTGACGGAAGCAGGCGTACATTTCATGGTTGGCTATAATCGACGCTATTCTCATATTGCCCAAAGAACGAGAAACTCCATCACACAATGGCCTATTATGATGCGGTACACAGTGAATATTCAGCACCTTCCCGATTCCCATTGGACGCTTGATCCGGAAGAAGGGGGGGGACGCCTGCTGGGAGAAGCCGATCATTTTTTTGATCTGTTGAATTTTTTCGCGAATTCTCGTCCTGTAGATATACAAGCACAGGCATTTCCGAACACTGAGGATTCAAAGGAAGGGTTGTTCAATTTTATGGTGCAAGTGAGATACGAAAACAACTCACTTGGTCACGTTACGTATACCAGTCTCGGAGGTCCAAAATTACCCCGCGAACACATTGAATTATTCTGCGGAGACAGGCATATTGAGATCTCGGGTTTCAAAAAACTCCTCGTTAATGGGAAGGTCAAAAGTCTTAAATCCGATATGGGACATCTGAAAGAATTACAGCACTTGTATCAGACATTGAAGAGCGAAATAGCCAGCAAAGTCCAGAATGACACATATTTTGCGACCTGGATTAGTCTTAAAGCTGAAGAAATGCTTAGGAGGACATCATGAAAAGTCTGGTACAAGGATCTAATTGTACTTTGTCAAGCTACTGAATTTTGGGTAGTATGAATCTCTGCCTTTGTGAGAATGACGACTGGGGTATGCTGTTATTCTAGCGAAGATGGGAATCCATATTTCAGACGGCTGGATACGTTGACAAGGGGAAATGAATAACATCAAAATATTTGATCGAGAAATTTAGGATGGCAATGCAATTGGAACAGCGGGCTATTATTTTGTGTGGAGGACGAGGAACCCGTATGGGAGCCTTGACGGACCGGCTTCCGAAATCTATGGTTTCAGTACACGGAAAGCCCTTGATATGGTATATCATCTCAATGCTTTACAGGAGGGGGGTCAGACATTTTATTCTCCCATTGGGGTACCGTGGAAATGCCATAACAGATTATATTTATGAAGCATTTTTTAAATTCGATTGTGAATTTCATTGTATCGAGACAGGTGAACATACACCTATCGCGAAACGATTAGAAATGGTGAGTCCTTTACTCAAAGATGATTCTGACTTCCTTCTCGTGAATGGTGATACAATTTTCGATTTTGATCTTCTCGAAATGTTGAACCATCATCAGAACACTCATGCCCTTGTGACGTTATCATCAGTAGAAGTGACCTCACATTTTGGACTCATCATTGAAAAAGCCGGCAAAGTTGCTGACTTTCGCCGTGAAAGCAGAGTACATCGATTTCAACTATCCAGCGATAATACTTACGGCTACATAAATTCAGGTATTAGCTGGATGAACAAAAAAATTTTTCACTATTTTAGTGCTGACGAGTGTGAAAATTTTGAAATGGATGTGTTCCCACATCTGATTCAAGAGGAAAAACTCTCGCATTGGCGAGTGAACGGCATTTGGTATTGTATCGATACCCGGAAAGATCTAGATATCCTGAACGGAGAATGTAAGCTCTCAAAAGAATTGGAAGGAGTTGTCAAACAAGTGAAAAAAGACATTGTATCCAGGTATTCTTATAAAAACAAATATATTGATGAGCCCGATGCGATCATGAAACGGATACTCGCTAAAACAATTGTTCCGCATCAGGTTGAAGTTCAACCGGGTCCATTGAACAAGAAAAAGCTTTGTTGGCTAAATTGCCCTTATTGCTATGGAGGAACTGCCCAAAATACTGGCGAACGCTTAACCCCAGAGCGATATTGTGCATTACTGCAACAAACCGCTCATGGCCCTCATGGCGGTATTAACAAAGTCGTTTTTGCTGGTTATGCGACCGATCCGCTGAATTACGAATATATTGAAGATTTACTTAGTATAGTCATTAACAATAAACAGATTTTTGGATTTCATACAAAGGTGCTCCAGGCCTCTCAAAGGCTCATCGACTTAATTACGAAGCCGGATATTCAGCAATTGAGTTATTTTAGTGTTAGTCTGGATGCGGGTTCCTTACAAAGTTACAATAGAGTGCACGGTGTAGCGCATTCTCAGACGAATCTTTACCAAAAAGTGCTAAAGAATATCACCCGTATTACGACAGCGAGAGAAAAAAACGCTGCGCCTTTGGAAGTGAGTGTTACGTATCTTATTACACGAGAAAATAATTCTCCCGAAGAAATTCAGCAATGTATCGAAGACGTGAGGGAAACCAACGCCGATATCCTGCGATTTACCTTTCCTCAAATTCCCAGAGGACAAATCGGCACTGTTGGTCATGGAGTTATTCCATCACGCAAAGAAGTTCTCGAAGATTTGACTCGCCTCAAGCCTATTATTGAACGTAACGACTCTGAACAGATGGCAGTAATTATTATGGACCTTGACAAAGCTTATAACTTTAGAGAGGATAGAAGTTTTCCCTGTATTGCGCGATTTATCTATCCAAGTATCGGGTTTGACGGTTATCTTTCGCACTGTTCAGAGTCAGCGGCTCCACACTTCAGGGACATGGTTTTGGGAAATTTGCAAACCTCCGATTTTTGGGATCTTTTTTATGATTATGATGTGGAGAATTTTATTGAATACATGCAAGGATTTTATGCTAAAATGGCCCAGAATGACTGCCGATGTGACCGGAAGGAACATGTGGTTAATTCTTTTATCAGAAGTTCAGGGGTGTTTGATCGATTAGAAAGCCTGCCGAAGGAGTAAGCGGGAGAAATTATGTCCCCGAAAGGTATTAGAGTCGCAGTCCTGGGAGCATCAGGAATTGGCAGGATTCATGTTCGAGAATTTTATCGTGCTGGCGCTGAAGTAACAGCAATATTAGGAAGTACGCCACTTAGCGCCCAGGCAACTGCCGAACGATTACACAAAGAATTTTCACTTCCCTCTCTTCTACAGCCGTATGCAGATTTCGGAAACCTGCTGATTAGCGGAATCCATGCTGTCAGTATCTGTACGCCCTGGGAATTGCACTTTGAGCAACTTAAACGCGCATTGGAACACGATCTCTATGTGTTCTGTGAAAAACCCCTGCATTGGAAAGCTTCTATCAGTGCTATAGAAATCGATAATGTTTGCCGATATGTGCAGCAACACGCGTACGAGAGATTATCTGTTAATACAAGTAACGCATATTTTATAGATCTTTACCGTCAATATCTTGGGAGTTCAGATTATATTCAGTCTTTTGAATTTACTTTTTGTACAACCGGAAGGCATACGTATGAGAATATCGGAGTAGACCTTCTGCCACATGGCCTTTCCCTTCTGTTGAAGCTTTGTCCCGATGGAGAAATTGCAGGGGTGAAAAACTCTATTAAGAAACATTCTTTTATCACGCAATTTACATTTTCAAATATCGATACTGTCTTTCACTTTCATGAAAATTCTGGCTGCACGAAAGCATTTCATTTCAAAATTAATGATCTCACTTTTACAAGGGTACCTGAGATCGTTAATGGCCAGTACCGCGTATCTCTTTTTTGTGAAGAACTTCAGGAAACTATTCCAGCGAATGACCCGTTTGCTGTCTACATTCAAAATTTTTTAGGACATATTCTCTCTGGAAAAGATTTCTCGAGCGAAGTACAGACATCTATCAAAATTTTAAAACTGATGCGAAAAATTTTGTTATGAAACTCGACTAGATGAGGTGCAAGCTGAGGAGAAGAATGATATGAATATTGCTCATGTCTATGGTAAAGTTACTCGAATGCATGGAGCGACTAAAGTCCTGTTACTTTTTGCGACAACGTTGCAGGAACAAGGGCATAAAAATACCATTGTGTGCCCAGCGTTTTACATCCCAATTCCTTATTGGTTTAAAGGTGACATTCGTTCTTTAACCGGCAAGAAATTCAAATCAGTAGAGTTAGCTGGCTTACGAAAGATATTGTCTATTCTGCTCGAATATATTCTTGTTACATTTTTTCTACCTTTGAGTATTCCTCCTAATACTGATGTTGTGGTTTTTCACGGTCAGGTAAGCTTATTTGCTGTCGCCTTAACAAAATTGCTTGGAGGAAGGAGGATATGCGTGTATTATTGTTATCAACATCCCCGGGAATTTTATGACTTGCAGACAACCACACACAAGACCTATGGGATATGGTTTACTATCTTACGTCCAATTTTTTCCCTCTATAAGTTTCTTGATAAACAGCTGGTCAGGCTTCCTGATACTATTTTAGTTTGGAGCCAGCAGCATAAAGAACTGGTACAAGCGGTGTATGGAGACCTTCATTTCCATTCGGTTCCAGCCGGGATAGATTTTTCCGCATTTCAGCTTGATGAAGAGGCTCGTAAGAAACTCAATGGTATACGGATGAAGCTATCTGTAGTCGATAAAAGTGTGTTATTGATGAATGCGTCGCTAACTCAAAAAAAGAATATCCCTCTTTTGCTTAAACTCGTACAAACTTTGAATCAACAACAAAAACGTGTGCATGGCGTTATTATTGGAGAAGGCCCGGAAAAACACAACCTGGAAGAATTGGTCCAAAAATTAGACATTGGCGACCATATCACATTCTCTGGGTATGTTTCTCAGGAAGACCTGCCCCTCTATTACTTTCTTAGTGATATTCTATATTTTTTAGAGCCCAGAGGATTATGGACAATGTCTGTTATTGAAGCTGGGGCCGCTAAAAAACCTGTTATTGTTGCTCCAGGAGGCTCTATGCCGACATTAGTTGAGCATGGCAAAACCGGATTCATTCTCTCTGAACCCAACAATGAGCAAGAATTATATGATATGACGATTGCATTGCTCAATCATCCTGAACGTTGCCAAGAAATGGGAGAGAACAACTATCGACACTCGAAACAATTTGCCGTGGAACGCATTGTTGAAAATTTTATTAAGCTTCTCTGTAACTACTCGCATACCTGTTGATAACACGTCACATGTCGTAAGTATTTACAGAGCGACCATTTGTCACAAATCGAAAACGTGAAGAACTACCTTCAGATGCTCATTACTCTGCTTGTTTTAATAAGCTGCGGGGTGTATTTGTATGCGAATCGTTCGCAATTACTAATCTTAAAGGACATTCAGCTCTTTGAGATTGTCCTTATTTCGTCAATGATGCTTGCATTTTTTGGAATATCTGGCTATACATTCAAACTGCTCGTGAATCTGATGAATGTTCAACTTTCCATCATTGAAATGATAGGGTTGACGATTCTCACCAATTTTGGAAATTATTTAGGGCCAACGCGTCCTGGGGCTGCTTTGAAAGCGATTTATTTAAAGTCGACAAAAGGGTTAGCGTATACTGGGTTTGCCTCGGTAGTAGCAGCCAATATCTTCTTAGGATTGTTTATGATGGGCATTGTCGGGACTGCATTACTGTTAGGGATGAGGATGAATACTGTTTCCGTTCCCCCATCTTTAGTCTTCGTATGTGTCGGTTTAATTTTAGGATCTTTAGCTCCATTTTTTTTTAATATCCCTCGTATAAAAATCCAAGGACGAATTGCGCATTTACTCCAATTGGCATTGGAGGGGTTTATTATTATTCGCAGCCAGAAGAGAAAGCTTGTGTTTATTTGTCTGACGTTCTTACTCCAATTCGGCTTCTCAGCATTGCAATATCAAGTGATATTCAGCGTATTGGGTAAGCCGATCTCTTTTTTGTCTGCTTTGGCGATTGGTGTTTTTACATCAGTGGCAAACCTTATTACAATTACGCCTAACAATATTGGAATCCAGGAAGCGGTGAGTGCGTATTTATTTACTTTGACCGGCTTTGATTTTAGCACTGGTGTTATCGGGGCAGGATTAATTCGAGTCACTCACATGCTCATTACGTTCACGCTTACTCCTATTTTTGTGCATATTCTCTTCTGTAAGAAGCACCTTAATCTCCCATGGACACGCTTATGACAGAAATGATCAACTTCTCGATTATCGGTTTTGGCCGGATCGGCGCGCGCCATGCTCAACGGGTTCACGAAAACCCATCCGCAAATCTTGTTGCTGTGTGCGATTTGAAAAAACCACGGCTCTCAGAAATGAGCAGCCTCTATGACGCCGAGCCATATCATAATTATCAGGAAATGCTGCAACGTGACGACATCGATGTAGTCTGCGTCTGTACGCCGAATGGCCTGCATGCGGAGATGTCGATTGCAGCGGCGAACGCTGGCAAACACATTTTGTGTGAAAAGCCAATGGCTATTTCCGTCGAAGAGGGAACTCGAATGATGGAAGCGGCAGCGACCCATAACGTTCATCTGTTTGTCGTGAAACAAAACCGCTACAACCCACCGATCGCGAAAGTAAAAGAGATTATCGATCGAGGAATTCTCGGACAGATCTATATGATCGTGATTAATGTGTATTGGAACAGAGAAGCCGATTATTACGACAACTCTGATTGGAAAGGTACAAAGGTTCTGGATGGCGGTACACTTTATACTCAGATGAGTCATTTTATCGACGTGATGCTCTGGTTTGGAGGAGATGTCAAACATATTCATGCTGCCGGAGCAAAACGGAAGCACCAACAGATTGAGTTCGAAGATAATGGCGTCATCCTTACAGAGTTCAAAAGTGGCGCGATCGGCTCATTCAACTATACCGTGTGCGCGGAAGGACAGAACATGGAAGGTTCGATTACGATTATTGCTGAACACGGAACTGTTAAAGTCGGTGGACAATATTTGAACACCCTTGAATATGAAGCGATTCGTGATTATAAGATTCCTGACTTGGAACCATCGCGTCCGGCAAATGATTATGGAAAATATCGGGGCTCGATGTCAAATCATGACAAAGTGATTCAGAATGTAATCGATGTGCTGCTCCAAAATCATCAACCTCATGTGACGGCTTTGGAAGCATTAAAAACCGTCGAATTCATTGAAATGTGCTATCAACGGCTGGAATCATGATTGCTGACACAAGGAGGCGTGATGATCAAATTTTTAGATTTGCAGCACCAATATTCGACGATTAAACGTGATATTGATCATGCGATTGCAGCGGTGATTCATGATGCGGCGTTCATCCAGGGAGAATACGTTCAGCAGTTTGAGGAGAACTTTGCAGAGTATCTGCAGGCTCAGTATTGTGTCGGCGTCGGCAATGGCACGGATGCGTTAGAGATCGCGATTGAAGCCTTGGAACTTCCTCAGAAAAGTGAGATCATTGTGCCTGCAAATTCGTTTATCGCTTCAGCAGAAGCAGTCGGCAGAAGCGGACATCGTATCGTCTTTTGCGACTGCCATCCTCACAATTACACACTTGCAATCGAAGATGTTAAGCAGAAGCTCTCTGAGAACACGGCAGCCGTTATTGCAGTTCATTTGTACGGCCATCCTGTCAATATGGATGAATTGCGCGAACTCTGCACTCCTCGACACATCACGATTATCGAAGACTGCGCCCAGGCTCATGGAGCTGAGTATAAGGGAACACGAGTTGGGACATTAGGGGATATTGGAACCTTCAGTTTTTACCCGGGCAAAATCCTCGGAGCGTATGGAGATGCCGGAGCGATTGTGACGAATAATGAGGAACTCGCCCGACGATGCAGAATGATCGCCAACCATGGGAGAATTGCCAAATACGACCATGAATTCGAAGGCCGCAATTCGAGATTGGATGGCTTGCAGGCGGCAATTTTATCAGCGAAATTGCCACACTTGGACTTGTGGATAGCCCTTCGGAGAGAAATCGCCCGGCAGTATCGACAATTGTTGCAAGATGCCGAAGAGCTTATCGTTCCTCTTGAGGAAGAGTGGGCAAAACATGCTTATCATCTCTTTGTGCTCAGATCGTTGGAGCGAGATCAGTTGCAGG
>PDWJ01010927.1_pt1 | contig 10843 bp, 12 predicted proteins | sample 1430881 | NCBI WGS metagenome assembly PDWJ01 (sample SAMN01162460, study PRJNA174530) | Oral metagenome, whole genome shotgun sequencing project. | biome: Marine environment; feature: Marine mammal; material: Swab sample of the gingival sulcus; isolation source: swab sample of gingival sulcus... | reverse complement strand
GGTGGCGGCCATGGCCATGGGGGATGCCCTGACGGTGGCCCTGATCCGGTTGCGCGGTTTCCGCAGCGAGGATTTCGCGCGCTTCCATCCCAGCGGGGCCCTGGGCCGTCGCCTGCAGATGAAGGTGGCCGATCTGATGCACACGGGTGATGAATTGCCCCTGGTGCGGGAGACCATGACCCTGCGCGAGACCCTGCCCGAGATCGTGGGCAAGCGCCTGGGCGGGGTCTGCGTCGTGGATCGAGCGGGCAAGCTGGCGGGGCTGTGCGTGGACGGGGACGTCAAACGTATTCTTCTGCAGCGGGACGACGCCCTGGACCGCCCCATCACCGAGGCCATGAACGCCGACCCCACCACCGTGGAGCCGGACATGCTGGCCATCACCGCTTTGCGTATCATGGAGCAGCGCTCCGAGGGGCCGGTCACCCTGTTGCTGGTGACCGATGAGCAGAACCACCCGGTGGGCCTGCTGCATATCCACGATGTTCTGCGCGCGGGGCTGCTCTGAGCGCCCGATCGGCGCCGGTGACGGCCAGGTGATGCCGCCATGACGACGCGGGACCGCACGCTTCCCCTTTGGCGCCGGGCCCGGCGCCGGTTCTACCACCAACTGCTGAAGCTGGCGCTTTTCGGTGCCGAGCATTCCAGCCTGCGGGTGGGCCGCGCCCAGGGGCGCCTGCTGGCGGCTCTGGGCTGGCGTCTGCGCGGTCGGGAACGACAACGCGCGGAGACCAATCTGCGCCTGGCGTTCCCGGATCTTGACGATGCGGAACGCCGTGCCTTGTTGGGCCGCAGCACCCGGCTGCTGGGTGAGAACCTGCATGACGGCTTGGCGGCCCCGGCCCTGCTGCGCCGCCCCGGATTCCTGCGCGAGGAGGACCTGCAGGGGCGTCCTTCTCTGTCCGCTGAATTGCGCACCCTGGCGGCCGGTGGCCGGGGGGTGCTGATCCTCACCGGGCATATCGGTTGCTGGGAACTGCTCGGGGCCGAGGTAGCCCGCCAAGTGCAAGAGGCCCGGCTGGGCAAGCTGGGCGTGGTCACCGGTACCATCCACAATCCGGCGGTGGACCGGCTGGTGCAACGGCGCCGCGCCCGGCTGGGCATGGAGGTGCTGCCCCGGGAGCGGGGGGCCGGGCCCATCCTGCGGCATCTGCGCCAGGGGGGCATCGTGGCGGTTCTGCTGGATCAGAACACGCGCGTGGACAACATCCTGGTGCCTTTTTTCGGTCGCCTGGCGCCCACGCCCGCGGGATTGGCCCGGATGGCCTTGCGGTACGGGGTGCCGGTGCTGCCGGTGGCCCTGGCGCGGGCGGGGACCGGCCACGAGATCCGCCGTGGCCCGGTCTGGAACCCGTTGCCCGACCGGTCCCGGGATCCGGCGGCGGTGCGCGAATTTCTGTTCTGGTGCAACGCCCAGCTGGAGATTTTCATTCGTCGGAACCCTGAAGAATGGGTGTGGTTTCACCAGCGCTGGCAAGAAGATGGCCACGGGGCTGCCGGCCTCCGGCCGCGGGAAGGGACATGAATAAAAGAGCTTTGAAAACGATGCCCTGGCCGGGGCGGCTGCAGGTGTTGCTGCCGTTCCTGCTGCTGTTGCCGCTGGCCGCCTGCCGCGATGAAGCCGCGCCGGCCACCGGACCGGAATCCGCGGCGGTGGACGCGTCCGAGCGCCCCACCCAGCAGTTCTTCGATTACAAGCTGGTGGAAACCCATGACGGCATCCCCAAGTGGATCCTGGTCAGCCAGCAGATGAACAAGTACACGGGGCAACGCGATGTGGAACTGATCACCGTGCACATCGACTTCTACAAGGACGGCAGCCACTTCAGCACCCTGACCGCGGACAGTGGCCGCGCCAACCTGATGACCCACGACATCTACACCTGGGGGAACGTGGTGGTGACCACCGAGGACGGCCGCCGTCTGGACACCGAGGAGCTTTATTTCGACAGCCAGAAGGAGATCATCCACAACGCCGTGCACGACCTTTTCACGCGAGAAGATGACATGGTGGAGGGAATCGGGCTGGAGGCCTCTCCGGATCTGGAGTACATTGAGATCAAGAACCAAGTGGAGGCGGACGTGGTGGACAGCCCTGCCGGCAGCCGCCACAGTGAAGACCGGACCGAAAGCGATCCCCAGTGACGGATATCAACGCCCCCTCCGGGCACATCCTGAAGGCCGAGGGTCTGCGCAAGGTCTACCGCGGCCGGGCCGTGGTCGACGGCGTGGATCTGCAACTGCGGCAGGGCGAGGTGGTTGGGCTACTGGGCCCCAACGGGGCGGGCAAGACCACCAGCTTCTACATGATCGTGGGGTTCATCAGCCCGGACCGGGGGCAGGTCTTTCTGGATGAGGTGAACATCAGCGGCCGCCCCATGTACAAGCGGGCGCGGCTGGGCATCGGCTATCTGCCCCAGGAGAGCAGCATCTTCCGGCAGATGACCGTCGAGCAGAACATCATGGCCATCTTGCAAAGCGTGAAGATGAGCCGCGGAGAGCGCAACGACCGCCAGGATCAGCTGCTGGAGATGATGGGGGTCACCCACATCCGCAAGAGCTACGGCTACCAGCTTTCCGGCGGGGAGCGCCGCCGGGTGGAGATTGCCAGAGCCCTGGTGACACGCCCCAAGTTCATCCTGCTGGATGAGCCTTTCGCCGGGATCGACCCCATCGCGGTGGCCGATCTGCAGAAGGTGGTGGCGCAGTTGCGGGAGCAGGGCATCGGCATTCTGATCACCGATCATAATGTGCGGGAAACCTTGAACATCACGGACCGTGCGTACATACTCTTCGAAGGCCGGATCGAATTGTCCGGCAGCGCCGAGGAAATCGTCGCTTCGGAGAAGGCGCGGGCCATTTATCTAGGTGAGTCCTTCCGGCTCTAGATCTTTCCGGCGGTCCGGAAGGAACCGGCTCCGAAGCCATAGGCTCAGAAAGGAATCCACGTGGCCAAACTCGGGCTGCATATCGGGCTGAAACAAAGCCAGCAAGTGGTCATGACGCAGCGCCTGCAACAGGCTCTGAAGCTGCTGCAGGTCCCCACGCTGGAGTTGGAGCAGATCCTGCGCAAGGAACTGGTGGAGAACCCCCTCCTGGAAGAGGTGGATGTCGACGACGAGATCGAGGACGCCACCCGGCTGGATGAGGCCGTCAGCGAGGCCGATGGCTTGGTGCGCGCCGGCGGTGCCGACGACGATGACCAGACGCGGGACTGGGCCGACAGCTTTGACGAGGGATTCCGCGGGGCCCGCAACGAGATCGGTTACGATGAAGGGGAGGATCTGGAGCGACCCCAGAAGTACGTGCCCTCGGGTCAGGAGGATCTGACGGAGCAGTTGGTGCTGGCGGTGCCCGACGGCCTGGAACGCCGTATCGGCGAATACATCATCGGCTGCCTGGGCGAGGACGGCCTGCTGGCCTGCCCGCTGGAGGAGGTGGCCGCGTTTTTCGAGGTCGATCTGGAAACGGCCACCGCCGTGCTGAAAGTGATCCAGGGCTTTGACCCACCCGGTGTCGCGGCCCGCGACATTCCGGAGTGTCTGCTGCTGCAGTTGGAGGCCCGGGGCCTGGAAGAAAGCGACGAGGCCCACATCATCCGGCACCACTTCGAGGACCTGAAGAACCGCAAGTTCAGCAACATCGCCCGCGAGATGAAAATCACACCCAAGGCGGTGCAGGAGATCGCCCGGCGGATCGGCGAACTGGATCCCCGCCCGGGCCTGAGCACCGGTCAGGAAGGGGCCCGGGCCATCACCCCGGATCTGGAAGTGATCAAGGTGGACGAGGAGAACAACGTCTATGCGGTTCACCTGAACGACGCCAACATGCCCCGTCTGCGGGTCAGCCAAGCCTACGAGGGGCAGGCCACGTCCAACGAGGACGAGATCAAGTTCATCAACGAAAAAAAGAGCCATGCCGAGTGGGTCATCAAGACCATCGAGCAGCGGCGCCGGACCATGATCAAGGTCATGGAGGCCATCGTGGCCGAGCAGACGGAATTCTTCGAGAAGGGGAGTATCGCGCTCAAGCCCTTGACGTTGCAGCAGGTGGCCTCGACCATCGGCATGCACGAAAGCACGGTGTCACGCGTGACGCGGCAGAAATATGTGCAGACGCCCCGGGGCGTCTTCCCCCTGAAGTTCTTCTTCAGCGCGGGGCTGGACAGCAGCGGGTCCGAGGGGGAGGTCAGCGCCAAGGCGGTGAAGGTCATGATCCAGGAGATCATCGACGGTGAGAATCCCGCCAAGCCCCTGAGCGACAAGCGGATTGTGGAGTTGTTGCAAGAGCGTGATCTGAAAATCGCGCGCCGAACCGTGGCCAAGTACCGAGAACAGATGGGCATCCTGAGCGCGCGCATGCGCAAGCAGTTCTAGTCCGTCAATACCCACGCGAACGAGGAGGTCTCCATGGAAAAGGAAATCATCACGAGGCATTTCAACTTGGGTGAGGACCAGCAGGCCATGGCGGAGGAAGCCATCGACAAGTTGGAGAAGTTCAGTCCCCGGCCTGTCCAGTCCCTCAAGCTGACCATCACGCATGAGGCGGGACAGTTCTTTGCCGATGGCGCCATGCGTCTGAAGAATTCCGAATTCCGGGCCAAGGGCGACGGACGGGAGCCCGAGGTGGCCGTGACCGCGTTCTGCGAATCGGTGCGCGCCCAGTTGGCCAAGTTCAAGTCCAGGATCAGCGGCAAGCAAAAGTACGCCGATGGCGGTCTGGGCAAGGCCATGTCGGCTGGTGATATCTTCCAGGAGGACGAGGCGCAGGTCGAGGGGTTCCAACTGGAGTCCATGGCCGTGGAGCGAGCGAAGGAAAGCTTTGCCGCGAGCACGCGGCCTTTCCTGGTCTTCCGCAACGTGGATACGGGCAAGGTGGCCGTCATCTACCGCAAGGAAAGCGGTGATCTGGCCCACATGGAAAGCCTGGACTGAAAAGGCAGGGGGCCCCATGCCCGAGTTGACCGTCAAGCAGCTGCACGACCAATTGCAGGGTGCTCTGGAGTTGGAATTCCTGGTTCCGTATACGGAGCAGAGCCGCCCCATCCGTGCCCGGGATGTCCATCGCCCGGGCATGGCCTTGATGGGGTTTGCCGAGAATTTCATGACCGAGCGCATCCAGGTCCTGGGGGAAAGCGAGAACGCCTTTCTGGCAACCCTGGCACCCGATGCCCAGCAGACGGCCTTGCGCCGGGTTCTGAGTCTGGATCCGCCGGTGGTGCTGCTGGCCCGGGGCCGGAGTTTGCCTGTCGGGGTGGACCGCATCTTCGCCGAGGCCGCGGTGCCGGTGCTGAGTTCGACCCTGACGGCGGTGGAACTCATCAGCCGTCTGACCCACCACCTGGAAGCCGCGTTCATGCCCTACACGGAAAAGCACGGCACCCTGGTGGACGTGTACGGCGTGGGATTGCTCTTCACCGGGCGTAGCGGCATCGGCAAGTCCGAGTGTGCCCTGGACCTGATCGAGCGCGGACACCGCTTGGTTGCGGACGATATCGTGGAAATCACCCGCACGGCGGACGACGTGATCATTGGGCGCTACCGCGAGGTGCTGCGGCACCATCTGGAAATCCGCGGCATCGGTCCCATCGACGTGCAGAGCATCTTCGGGATTAGGGCCATCCGTATCCAGAAGCGCATCGAGGTGGAAGTGGAGCTTCAGGAGTGGGACGACTCTTTTGATTACGAACGGGTGGGCATGGACACCCGGACCCGGGATATTCTGGGGGTGGCGATTCCCCACGTTGTGGTGCCCTTGGTTCCCGGTAAGAACATCACGGTGATCGCCGAGGTGATCGCCCTGAATTTCATGCTCAAGATTTACGGCTACGATGCGGCCCAGGTGCTGAACGACCGTATCCTGGCCACCATGAACAGCAGCAACAGGTTGCGCAACTACCTCCAACAGGATCCGGAGTGATATGAATCCCAACGTTGAGCTACCCCGGGCGCTGGTCATCACGCACGGCGAGATCGCCCGGGAAATGACCCATGTGGTGGAGATGATCCTGGGACCCGTCAAGGGCCTCGAGGCCATGACCAACAATGGCAAATCCACCGACGACATCACCCGAACGGTGGGCGCTTGGCTGGAGGAGCCGGGACCCGCCTGCGTTTTCATCGATGATTTCGGGGGCAGTTGCGCCGCGGGACAGCACGGAGTTCCCGGAACTGGTGCGCAAGATCATCCAGAAAAGCCGTGAGGCCATCACCGAAATCGGAGCCGGTTCATGACCTTGGTCCTTGCGCGGGTGGACGATCGCCTCATCCACGGCCAGGTGACCGTGGGGTGGGCCACCCATCTCAAGCCCGACCGGTTGCTGCTGGCCAACAACGAGATCGCCGCGGATGCTTGGCAGAGCGAAGTCTATGCGGCCAGCGTGCCTCGGGAGATCGAGGTCTCCATCCTGTCCTTGGCCGAGGCCGCGGCCTTCCTCAAGCGCACCACCGACCAGGAAGAAAAAGTTTTGCTGCTGACCGCCAGCGTGGGGGAAATGGCCCACTTGGCCGGTATGGGGGTGCCCTTCAAGCGGATCAATCTGGGGGGGCTGCACTATTCCTCCGGCAAGAAGGAAATGCTGCCTTTCATCTACCTGGGTCCCGATGATCTGCCGTCTCTGCGACAACTCCTGGGGCGGGGCATACGGCTGAATGCCCAGCAGGTGCCCGGGGGCGTGGAACACTTGGTGGACGCGGCGGCGGTGCAGCGCATGGAGGACCTGTTCTGATGCTGGCTACGGCCGTGCTTGTTCTGCCGGAAGTTTCCACCCTGGCCCTGCTGGCCCTGTTGGCGGGGTTGCTGACTATGGACGACACCAGTCTGGCCCAGACCTGGTTCAGCCAGCCCCTGCCCGCGGCCCTGCTGGCGGGTTTTTTTTGTGGCGATCCTCTGTCGGGTCTGGCCATCGGCTTGCCCCTGCAGTTGATCTTGGCGGTGAACCTGCCCGTGGGCCAAAGCTTCACCGGAGAGCCCGCCGTGGCCATGGTGGCGGCGGTGGGGGCCAGCGTGCTTTCCGGTCGCAGCCTGGTGGTGCCCATGGCCGGGGAAGGGCCCCAGTCCCTGGGCTTCGTGGGCTGGAATGGCCGGTCTGCAGGGCCGCTGCCTGGCCGCCACCTTTCTGCGCGGCAGCTTGATGGCCGTTCTCATGCTGCTTTTTCTGCTCTGGCTCTGGATTCCCTTATACAAGTATCTGCCCCTGCGCGGACAGCAGGGCCTGGCCATCCTGCCCTGGCTGCTGCCCGGCCTGGGGCTGGGGACGTTGGTGGACCGCTACGGTCGCAGCGGGGGTTGGCTGTGGGTCCTGGCGGGTTTGTTGCTGGCCCTGATCCTGCTGCGGTTGCCGGGGGTGGCGACATGATGGACCGGTGCGTGCAGAAGACGGGCCGAAACATGGGCTGCTGGTTGCGCCTGAAGATATTCCTGCGCTCTTTGGCGTTGCAGGCCAGCTGGAATCCCCAACGCATGCAGAACCTGGGGCTGCTGAGCTGCCTGCTGCCTTTGCGCTCCTCCCTGCCGCGGCGGGACATCAACGCGGACCGGGGTTTCTGCCGACGCTACTATGAGTTCTTCAACACCAATCCCTACCTGGCGAACTTCATCATCGGGGGACTGATCCGCCTGGAACAGGAAATGGCCGATGGACACCTTCGGGATACGCGCACGCCCCTGACCTACCGAGACAGCCTGGGACGGGCCTTCGCGTCCCTGGGAGACCAACTCTTCTGGCTGGGGCTGCGCCCGGCCATGATCATGGGGTTGTGCCTGCTGGGTTTGCTGGGGTACACGGGAGGTATCCTGTTGGTGGTGGGGGCCTTCGCCTTCCTGCAGCTGGGGCTGCGCTGGTGGGCTCTGGGCAAGGGATACCGCCTGGGCACGGATGTCCTGGGGCTGTTGCGGCACCCTTTCTGGCATGCGGCCATCAGATGGATCCGGCGGGCGGCCATGCTGATCACCGGGCTGGTGGGGGGGGTGTTCCTGACCCGGGTGCAGGAGTTGTGTCTGATCCGGTTGGATTCCACCTGCGAGCCGCCGGCCGCATCGTCAAGCTGACGAAATCTTTCGCCAGCGACGTGACCATCCGCTTCAACGGTAAGACGGCCAATGCCAAGAGCATCATGGGGCTGGCCAGTCTGGCCGCGGAGTACGGCACCTCCGTCGAGGTGGAAGTCTCCGGACCCGATGAAGAGGAAGCCTGTCGCTCCCTGGTCCATCTGATCGAGGTGGAACTCGCCAACCCGGAAAACCCTTCCTGATATGAAAAAGGCCCATGGCATCGCGGCCTCTCCGGGCTTTGCCTGCGGGCCCTTGCATCGGATCGGCCGCCGCGCCCTGGTGCCCGACCGGGTGCCCATCACCCAGGCGGAAATTCCGGAACAGATCCAGCGTTTCCGGCTGGCCGTGGAGCGGGCCAAGGGCCAGATCCAGGACCTGGTGGACCGTATCCGCAGTGAACTGGGGGACGAGGAAGCCAGGATTCTGGCCGCCCAGCTTCTGATCCTGGAAGACGAGATGGTCTGGGACGCCACCCTGGCTGTCATCCGTCTGGAAAGGATCAACGCCGAGGCGGCCTTTGCCCGCGCGGTGGGGGATATCGCGGCTCGGTTCCTGGAGCTTGAGGACGAGACTTTCCGGGAACGTGTCAATGATCTGCAGGATGTGGAGCAGCGGGTGCTGCGCGCCTTCCTGGACGATGTGCCGTTGCCTTTTGAACTGCCCACCGAACCTTCCATCATCATCGCCAACAACCTGACACCCAGCGATACGGCTCTGCTGGGAGGGCGGAACGTCATCGGTTTTCTCATGGCGGCCAAGGTGGCCAACGAGAAGCTGGCCGGTCTGCGGGATAAGGAAAGCATCACGCCGGATGGGCACCGTCTGAAGCTGATGGCCAACATCGAGTTGCCTGTGGAATTGGACGAGGCCCTGGCGCGTGGGGCCGAGGGTGTGGGGCTGCTGCGCACGGAGTATCTTTTCTTCCAGCACCAGACCATTCCCAGCGAGGACGAGCAGACCGTCGTCTACAGTGACATGGTGAGGCGCATGGGCGGCCGGCCGGTGGTTTTCCGCACCCTGGATGTGGGAGGGGACAAGGTTTCGGACTATCTGGGGGCCAAGCGGGAATACAACCCCTTCTTGGGGTGGCGGGGTATCCGCTTCAGCCTGGCCAACCGTAGCCTTTTCAAGACGCAGATCAAGGCCATTTGCCGCGCCGCGGTCCACGGCCGGGTGAAGATCATGTTCCCCATGATCACCGGCCTGGAGGAATTGCAGCAGGCCCGAGAGGTTTTTGCCGAGGCGGTGGCGGAACTGGTGGCCGCCGGCGTGCCCCACCGCGGGAATCTGGATCTGGGCATCATGATCGAAACGCCGTCGGCGGTGCTGGCGGCCGACCTGCTGGCCCCGCACTGCGACTTCTTCAGCATCGGCAGCAACGACCTGATCCAGTACACTTTGGCCATGGATCGGGGCAACGCCCGAGTTTCCTACCTGTATCAGCCCTTGCATCCGGCGGTTCTGCGCGCCATCCAGCGAACCGTGGATTTTGGCCGAAACTCTGCTGGGGCTGGGGCTGGACGAGATCAGTCTGCACGGCGCGGCGATCCCTAAAGTCAAGCAGGTGGTGCGCTGGACCCCCTACACCGAGGCTCGGAAGGTGGCCGCTGCGCTGCTGGCCATGGGCACGGCGGAAGAGGCCAACATCTGGCTGGCGGATTATATCGACCGGCGCAAAGAGGAGAGGGAGTCCTGATGAAATCCGGACTGGAACGCATGCGGGAATTGGTGGGCGCGTTTGCCCGTCATCTGGAGGAATCCCGCGACCTGCCGGGCCTGGCGGCCATCAACCCCGGTCTGGCTCCCGCCGGGCGCTTGGTCTTCTGTGGCATGGGGGGCTCCGCCATCGGGGCGGAACTGGTGTCCACTCTGCTTGGGGCTGGGGATTCTTCCCTGGATGTCTGGCGCGATTACGGGCTTCCTTTCTGGGTGGGAGCGGGTGATCTGGTCCTGGTGGGCAGCTACTCGGGCGGTACGGAAGAAAGCCTTTCCGCCCTGCGGGAGGCGCGCCGGCGCGGCGCCCGAGTCATCCTGATCACCAGCGGTGGTGTGATGGCGGCCCAGCGCCGGGAAGACGAACCCCTGATCATGCTGCCGCCGGGCCTGCCGCCCCGCGCCGCTCTGGGCTACAGTCTGGGAGGGCTGCTGCAGGTCCTGCATCGTCTGGGATATCTGGAGGGGATGCCCGGAGATCTGGAGGAGAGCCTGACGGTTCTGAAGGCCGGGCGCATGCCGACGGGTTTGTCGTTCATGGAACTGGCGCAGGAATTGGAGGGGCGTTTCCCCGTGTTGTACGCCGGGGACCCGGTGGCCGCGGCGGTGGCGGTGCGCTGGAAGGGGCAGTTGAATGAGAACGCCAAGTGGCCGGCCTCGGTGGCGGTTTTTCCTGAGTTGAACCACAACGACATCGTGGGTTGGGAAATGTCATCCGCTTGGCGGGAACGCCTGGTTTTGGTTATTCTGCGTTCTGGATTGGAATCCGAGCGCATCGGCCGTCGGATCGAACTGACCACCGGGTTGTTGGCCGATCAGTTCCAGCGCGTTGTCAGCCTGGAGGCGGTGGGGTATTCCGCCCTGACCCGCATGCTGAGCCTGGTCCACTACGGGGACCGGCTCTCCTGTGAACTGGCGGCGCTGCGTGGGGTGGACCCCATGCCGGTGACGCGCATCGACCAGTTGAAAAACGGTCTGCAATAGAAAAAGCCGGTCGTGGGCCGGCGCAGCACGCGAACCTGCCCAGGCGGGAAGGAAGATCAGCCATGAGCGAAAAGTTTCTTTTCACCAGTGAATC
>PDWJ01009323.1_pt1 | contig 10844 bp, 15 predicted proteins | sample 1430881 | NCBI WGS metagenome assembly PDWJ01 (sample SAMN01162460, study PRJNA174530) | Oral metagenome, whole genome shotgun sequencing project. | biome: Marine environment; feature: Marine mammal; material: Swab sample of the gingival sulcus; isolation source: swab sample of gingival sulcus... | reverse complement strand
CGCTGCGATTTTATTTTTTAGGATCCAATTGGAAGCGGCGGGTTGAGCATCATGGCATTTGTGATACGCCTGACATTGAAGGCACGCTCATCATCTAACTAGTAAGGCGCTAATCTCCAGCAAGCATTAAATCTCAGACAGGTTAGCGTTCCTCTGTTAGAAGGGATTATCAGTAAATATCTTTCGATACAGAGATACAAGAAAGATCAGATTCCAGAGTTTAGCGCAAATATAAAGTTGACATCAATAAAATCAATGGATTATAGTCATGCGGTCGCGCCCTCCCACGGGCGCGTGAGTTGAAACGACGGCGGGCGGCATGTTGGCCCCGAGGAAGGCCGTCGCGCCCTCCCACGGGCGCGTGAGTTGAAACATTAACGGAATAATACCCCGCCTTGAAGACATCCGTCGCGCCCTCCCACGGGCGCGTGAGTTGAAACCTGAAAGAAACCCACTGCTTTCTCGTTCACCACACGTCGCGCCCTCCCACGGGCGCGTGAGTTGAAACTCCCAATTGAAGCGTGTAATTTGAAATCTCAAGAGTCGCGCCCTCCCACGGGCGCGTGAGTTGAAACGACGTAATGATTGTGCCCGAGATGTATCATCGTGTCGCGCCCTCCCACGGGCGCGTGAGTTGAAACGTTTGTCAGGCCGCAGAAGATTGCCTGACCAAAGTCGCGCCCTCCCACGGGCGCGTGAGTTGAAACAATGGAGATAACAAGTAGTCCGTAAGGGAACGCGTCGCGCCCTCCCACGGGCGCGTGAGTTGAAACAACAGGGGATGCGCTTGACCATTTGAAGAACATCGTCGCGCCCTCCCACGGGCGCGTGAGTTGAAACAATCTTCCTTTCGTGGGCGTTTCTTAAAAATGAGTCGCGCCCTCCCACGGGCGCGTGAGTTGAAACATAATCAAGGCATAAGGAGGCAGTATGATTGTACGTCGCGCCCTCCCACGGGCGCGTGAGTTGAAACCCCGCTTATCGACTGGCAGATGACGGAACGGGACGGTCGCGCCCTCCCACGGGCGCGTGAGTTGAAACAGACGTGAAAAAATATGTGGCGGCAGCGGGGATGTCGCGCCCTCCCACGGGCGCGTGAGTTGAAACATGCCTATGAAAATTTATATAAAAAGGGCTCACGTCGCGCCCTCCCACGGGCGCGTGAGTTGAAACACTTTAACGGAGCATCAGAGGCTCCAGAGAGCAAGTCGCGCCCTCCCACGGGCGCGTGAGTTGAAACAACGCAGGAGCCACAAACGTCATATCAGACTTTGTCGCGCCCTCCCACGGGCGCGTGAGTTGAAACATAATATGGGCTGGCTGAGACTGAAAAAACTCCTCGTCGCGCCCTCCCACGGGCGCGTGAGTTGAAACACCGGTTCGCCCATCTGGTGCAACTTATCATGGATGTCGCGCCCTCCCACGGGCGCGTGAGTTGAAACTTTCACAAGGAGAAAAATCGGTGAGGAAGCCCCGTCGCGCCCTCCCACGGGCGCGTGAGTTGAAACTCGATTCGTTCCGGGTCGCGCCCCATCACATGCGTCGCGCCCTCCCACGGGCGCGTGAGTTGAAACGCTGCGCTCTATGGCGAGGTCGAGACCGCTGCCATGTCGCGCCCTCCCACGGGCGCGTGAGTTGAAACACCTTCAGCCCGGACGATTTGATGAAGGAGGGAATGTCGCGCCCTCCCACGGGCGCGTGAGTTGAAACTTCGCATCGTGCAGAAGTTTTGCTTGACGAGCCGTCGCGCCCTCCCACGGGCGCGTGAGTTGAAACCGTACTGGGGAAGCATACGATATGAAGGACACGCAAGTCGCGCCCTCCCACGGGCGCGTGAGTTGAAACATTAGCCGTATCTTCACGGCCGTATGGGTCATCAACGTCGCGCCCTCCCACGGGCGCGTGAGTTGAAACCCGTTATGAGCGCCAAACTAATAAGTTGACCGGCGTCGCGCCCTCCCACGGGCGCGTGAGTTGAAACATCATGCCGAAGCGTCCCTGGCGCTTAGTACAACCGTCGCGCCCTCCCACGGGCGCGTGAGTTGAAACTCATACATCGTAGGCTTGAAGGAAGACCAGGGAAGGTCGCGCCCTCCCACGGGCGCGTGAGTTGAAACAGTGTCGCTGCTGTGGGGCTCGTAGAGTACGGTGGTCGCGCCCTCCCACGGGCGCGTGAGTTGAAACGTTGACAAAAACAGATAATATTGTATTATATAAGTGTCGCGCCCTCCCACGGGCGCGTGAGTTGAAACACGCCGTGCTTCTTCCCAGGTGATAATTCTGATGCGGTCGCGCCCTCCCACGGGCGCGTGAGTTGAAACTATTCATGGCAGTCGAACCCTTCTCGATGCCGAGCGTCGCGCCCTCCCACGGGCGCGTGAGTTGAAACGGCAACCACGTTGCCGAATTCCATCGCCATACGCCGTCGCGCCCTCCCACGGGCGCGTGAGTTGAAACTACGGGCTGGAATCCTTTGTTTATGGCTTTTTTGAGTCGCGCCCTCCCACGGGCGCGTGAGTTGAAACGCTGGAGGCAAACTTGACGGACAGACCGTCCGGCGTCGCGCCCTCCCACGGGCGCGTGAGTTGAAACGTCCTCACGGAGAAAATTCCCCTGGGCATCAGAGTCGCGCCCTCCCACGGGCGCGTGAGTTGAAACTTTCTCTGCCGGAACACACAAGGCTTCCGGCAGAGGTCGCGCCCTCCCACGGGCGCGTGAGTTGAAACTCCGAACGGTGGGGCCCGTCCGGGTTAAGGAGAGAGTCGCGCCCTCCCACGGGCGCGTGAGTTGAAACACACTCATAAAGCTTCCCTGACTCCAGTAAGTAAGTCGCGCCCTCCCACGGGCGCGTGAGTTGAAACTTCAAAGAGCATGATAATGAAGATAAAACCTGCGTCGCGCCCTCCCACGGGCGCGTGAGTTGAAACGAGCGTGCCGAGGTGCTTGTCGGAAAATTCGTAAGGTCGCGCCCTCCCACGGGCGCGTGAGTTGAAACGCGCTTCAGCGGGGCCGTGGCCGTGGCGACCGCCTGTCGCGCCCTCCCACGGGCGCGTGAGTTGAAACGTTCATAAGAGTTCTTCTCCCGTAAAAAGGCTGGTCGCGCCCTCCCACGGGCGCGTGAGTTGAAACCAGTGTTCAGCAAGGCGGCAAGCCGCTCTATCATTGAGTCGCGCCCTCCCACGGGCGCGTGAGTTGAAACTCTTCAGGTCGCGAATGCCTTCTTCGAAAAACAAGTCGCGCCCTCCCACGGGCGCGTGAGTTGAAACGCCGGCATGCCTAAAGGATGGCTTGATGGATGTTCTCGTCGCGCCCTCCCACGGGCGCGTGAGTTGAAACCGCGGGATATGGGGTGTTTGGAGTCGGACGCTTTGGGTCGCGCCCTCCCACGGGCGCGTGAGTTGAAACAATTTCGAACGTCTCGAAGATGGTCCGGACCGCCGTCGCGCCCTCCCACGGGCGCGTGAGTTGAAACGAGGGGCTGCGGCTACCGGTGCGTTCAGGGTTGTCGGTCGCGCCCTCCCACGGGCGCGTGAGTTGAAACTCCGTCTTGCCTTACAAGCCTTTGAGCGTATAGGTCGCGCCCTCCCACGGGCGCGTGAGTTGAAACTTTGAACCAGACGTAGAACTTCAAGTCCCCGGCAAGTCGCGCCCTCCCACGGGCGCGTGAGTTGAAACCTCGCTGTCTGGAATCTGGGCGGCGAGTTGCTGCGGTCGCGCCCTCCCACGGGCGCGTGAGTTGAAACGCGGGCAGGTGTTCGAGGGCTTGCGCCTTCTGGGTCGCGCCCTCCCACGGGCGCGTGAGTTGAAACCTGTTAGCATCAGAGCGTCCCCTCCAGCACCTCGGTCGCGCCCTCCCACGGGCGCGTGAGTTGAAACTGAGTGTTTCAGCGCTGGTTCCGGCCAGGTCAGCCAGTCGCGCCCTCCCACGGGCGCGTGAGTTGAAACTATAAACTCCTCGGTCAAGTCCTGATCTATCGCGTGTCGCGCCCTCCCACGGGCGCGTGAGTTGAAACGCCGACGCTCAAAAATCAACTCGTTGAGGCTATTGTCGCGCCCTCCCACGGGCGCGTGAGTTGAAACGCTGAAAGCGGGTTTCGTCAGCTTGCTTCCGTAGTCGCGCCCTCCCACGGGCGCGTGAGTTGAAACCTATGGGGTGTGAACATCCAACCCCTATTGACAAGTCGCGCCCTCCCACGGGCGCGTGAGTTGAAACAAAGGTGATCGTGTCCGCCGACGTAATGCCTACGTCGCGCCCTCCCACGGGCGCGTGAGTTGAAACATTGGACATCTTGAGATGGGAGATAGCGTATTGACAGTCGCGCCCTCCCACGGGCGCGTGAGTTGAAACTCGGAGTCCCACCACTCTTGCACCTGTGGACAGGGTCGCGCCCTCCCACGGGCGCGTGAGTTGAAACACATGCAGGGGTTGGAACGGTCGGGAACAGGAAATGTCGCGCCCTCCCACGGGCGCGTGAGTTGAAACTCAAATGCTCTTCCAGCCATGCCGCCACCTGCTCGTCGCGCCCTCCCACGGGCGCGTGAGTTGAAACGATTCAGATCGGGGTCGGCATCACACGGAGCGAGGTCGCGCCCTCCCACGGGCGCGTGAGTTGAAACGTGCTATACACCACCATCGCCGGTTGGCGCACATGGGTCGCGCCCTCCCACGGGCGCGTGAGTTGAAACATCATTGGAGGGGACGACAATGACACCAGATATGGTCGCGCCCTCCCACGGGCGCGTGAGTTGAAACTTTCTGCCGCCACCGCCTGAAAAATTATCTCAGGTCGCGCCCTCCCACGGGCGCGTGAGTTGAAACACAACGCTATGAGGAAAGTTATGAGGGGTGTCTCAATGTCGCGCCCTCCCACGGGCGCGTGAGTTGAAACATGGATGCCGGATGTGCTGGAGGAGGATACGTGTCGCGCCCTCCCACGGGCGCGTGAGTTGAAACACGGAGCAAGGAGAAAAAGCTTCAGAAGCTGATGGTCGCGCCCTCCCACGGGCGCGTGAGTTGAAACCCTTTTGCGCGTCGCGGCGCTCCGCCGCAACACGGTCGCGCCCTCCCACGGGCGCGTGAGTTGAAACCCGGCCAGTTGGCCGAACTGCACGAAAGCGTGATCGTCGCGCCCTCCCACGGGCGCGTGAGTTGAAACGTTCCAGGGCAGTTCGTTCGGCATCCAGTCCTGAGTCGCGCCCTCCCACGGGCGCGTGAGTTGAAACGTCGATCGTCTGCCTGAAGGCGGCTCGCTGGGCGCGTCGCGCCCTCCCACGGGCGCGTGAGTTGAAACGAAGGACTGCCGCTGGTAGAACTGCGACTGAGGACGTCGCGCCCTCCCACGGGCGCGTGAGTTGAAACTCTTATCCTTCCTTACCCCCTGGAGAGCCAAGCGTAGGTCGCGCCCTCCCACGGGCGCGTGAGTTGAAACTTGCCGGAGCCAGTCGCGAAGCTGAAGGAAGAAGTGTCGCGCCCTCCCACGGGCGCGTGAGTTGAAACTTGAGCTATCAGGTGCCGAACACCTTCACCCTCTGTCGCGCCCTCCCACGGGCGCGTGAGTTGAAACCGCGGCCTGCTGCACGTCGATTAACAAGGCCACGGTCGCGCCCTCCCACGGGCGCGTGAGTTGAAACGAGTACGGTCATCGGCGTACACAGGAAGAGGAAGTCGTCGCGCCCTCCCACGGGCGCGTGAGTTGAAACATTTATTATTGTTGTATAATACCCGTTCCGAATCGTCGCGCCCTCCCACGGGCGCGTGAGTTGAAACTCACTGTCTGAGAAACTCGGCACTATACACGATGTCGCGCCCTCCCACGGGCGCGTGAGTTGAAACCATGAATTCGAACAGGATTTGCCCGGCTGGTGTGGTCGCGCCCTCCCACGGGCGCGTGAGTTGAAACTCTCGACCATGCCGCCGATCAGGTTATTGGTGTAGTCGCGCCCTCCCACGGGCGCGTGAGTTGAAACTCAGAACGCATGTTTCGGGAGCTATCGCCTCGAAGGGTCGCGCCCTCCCACGGGCGCGTGAGTTGAAACCATTCGATATCGATGTCGTCAATGCCTGATACAGCGTCGCGCCCTCCCACGGGCGCGTGAGTTGAAACGAAGCGGCGACCAGCTGGACGCTGGATGACCGCGAGTCGCGCCCTCCAACGGGCGCGTGAGTTGAAACCCATCACAGCCCCCCAAAAAAAACGCCTTCCCGCGTCGCGCCCTCCCACGGGCGCGTGAGTTGAAACCTCCCATAACACGAGCCCATTCCTCGAATGAAGCGGTCGCGCCCTCCCACGGGCGCGTGAGTTGAAACGTGCCAATGGTGGCATAAAACCAAACACAGCAGACGTCGCGCCCTCCCACGGGCGCGTGAGTTGAAACTAAGTCGTCCCCCCTTGAGAAAAAAATAAAAAAAGTCGCGCCCTCCCACGGGCGCGTGAGTTGAAACAACTTATCAAGTCGAGGAGGACACTCCGATCCCCATGTCGCGCCCTCCCACGGGCGCGTGAGTTGAAACGTGGAAGACAGCGAGCAGGACAATGCCGATGCACGTCGCGCCCTCCCACGGGCGCGTGAGTTGAAACCCCTTGACCTGGGCGTCAATGTGCCGGCCCTGGGAGTCGCGCCCTCCCACGGGCGCGTGAGTTGAAACGCGAACATTGTCCTCCAGTGCGATGAGGGTGTGAGGGTCGCGCCCTCCCACGGGCGCGTGAGTTGAAACAAACAGTTTCGATGCCGCAGCAAGCTTCTCGGAGGTCGCGCCCTCCCACGGGCGCGTGAGTTGAAACGCGGTGCGGCCCACGTTGGGGGCCGGAACAGGGTAGTCGCGCCCTCCCACGGGCGCGTGAGTTGAAACGACGATGCAGAGAACGACCGCACCGCCACGAGCAAGTCGCGCCCTCCCACGGGCGCGTGAGTTGAAACATCGACAACCCTGAACGCACCGGTAGCGCGCCCTCCCACGGGCGCGTGAGTTGAAACGTCGCGGTAGCCGCGTTTCGATCCGGGGATAGCGGTCGCGCCCTCCCACGGGCGCGTGAGTTGAAACTTCCAAGGGCCAGTTGTCATGTTTCAATGGCAACTGTCGCGCCCTCCCACGGGCGCGTGAGTTGAAACGCTTGACAATCAGGCGGAAGGATCCCTTCCCTCCAGTCGCGCCCTCCCACGGGCGCGTGAGTTGAAACTCTCCGGCTTCCTCCATTGCTCTCTGGAGCTTCTGGTCGCGCCCTCCCACGGGCGCGTGAGTTGAAACGACGGGGTGGCTGTGTGTGACTTGGATGCCAAGCGTCGCGCCCTCCCACGGGCGCGTGAGTTGAAACTCGGGGGCCTGGGCGTCATGGAGAGCGTCGCCCCTTGTCGCGCCCTCCCACGGGCGCGTGAGTTGAAACGTCGAATACGCCGATCTGACTTATCGGTATCATGTCGCGCCCTCCCACGGGCGCGTGAGTTGAAACAACCTGATTGATTGAAAGGCGCCCTCCCACGGGCGCGTGAGTTGAAACGTCGCGGTAGCCGCGTTTCGATCCGGGGATAGCGGTCGCGCCCTCCCACGGGCGCGTGAGTTGAAACTTGTGCTGTGCGCCGCAAGGCTTTGGCGGTTCGGTCGCGCCCTCCCACGGGCGCGTGAGTTGAAACACACAAGAAGAGAGTCAAAACGAAGATCAGGCCGTCGCGCCCTCCCACGGGCGCGTGAGTTGAAACTTATAGCGATCCGATCATAAACGACCCCGGCTACGTCGCGCCCTCCCACGGGCGCGTGAGTTGAAACGCCCCAAAGGGCAGCAATAAAGACCATGTACAGTGTCGCGCCCTCCCACGGGCGCGTGAGTTGAAACCGCGGAATCTCTCGCCCTGGCCCCGTTCAGGGAGAGTCGCGCCCTCCCACGGGCGCGTGAGTTGAAACACCTCCATCTTTCTAATTAGCAAATACCCAGGAAGTCGCGCCCTCCCACGGGCGCGTGAGTTGAAACCCCTTCCTGAGGGGGCGTCCACAGGAAGGGTGCCTCCGTCGCGCCCTCCCACGGGCGCGTGAGTTGAAACTTCGATGAACGCGTCGGCTATAAGGATGTCGTCGAGTCGCGCCCTCCCACGGGCGCGTGAGTTGAAACCCCTGGACACGCTCTCAACGCTTGAGGTCGAATCGTCGCGCCCTCCCACGGGCGCGTGAGTTGAAACCCCTTTTTATGAAGGCGTTCTTGCCAGGCCCTTAGTCGCGCCCTCCCACGGGCGCGTGAGTTGAAACTCGTTCAACGGCCGCCATTACCGTTATCTTAGTGTCGCGCCCTCCCACGGGCGCGTGAGTTGAAACTTCGCGCTGTCCAGCGCCGTTCCGTCAGGGTACTCGTCGCGCCCTCCCACGGGCGCGTGAGTTGAAACACTGTGAAGGCCACACGCACGTTCGGGGAACAAAGTCGCGCCCTCCCACGGGCGCGTGAGTTGAAACTCACGAACATTCACCCGGTACTGGGAGCGCTTACGCGGTCGCGCCCTCCCACGGGCGCGTGAGTTGAAACGCTGAAACCGGGGGGTATTCGGCACCGAAACGAGTCGCGCCCTCCCACGGGCGCGTGAGTTGAAACAAAAATTGCCGCATGATTCACCCATCGGGCAAACCGTCGCGCCCTCCCACGGGCGCGTGAGTTGAAACAAAAGACCTCGGTTTCATGGCCTTTCAGGAAGGCGTCGCGCCCTCCCACGGGCGCGTGAGTTGAAACTACGGCCCACGAGATGGGAACACGGATATAGCAAGTCGCGCCCTCCCACGGGCGCGTGAGTTGAAACTGCGATTGATCCTATCTTCATAATGAAAAAAGCTTCGCGCCCTCCCACGGGCGCGTGAGTTGAAACCCTGTGGGCGACGGTTCCGCTGTTGCCTCATGCGGTCGCGCCCTCCCACGGGCGCGTGAGTTGAAACAACATTATCTATGCCGACCCGCCCTGGTCGTACCGGTCGCGCCCTCCCACGGGCGCGTGAGTTGAAACAGCGAGAACCATACATAGTCAGGCTGAGCGGTTCCGTCGCGCCCTCCCACGGGCGCGTGAGTTGAAACTGAGGTATAATAATATGCTTATCATACAACAAGGGGTCGCGCCCTCCCACGGGCGCGTGAGTTGAAACGTATGAACAGACGGGGGAGGCTGACCCCAACGTGTCGCGCCCTCCCACGGGCGCGTGAGTTGAAACCCTTTGACCTCCCTGATGATTGGAGAATCGGCCCGAGTCGCGCCCTCCCACGGGCGCGTGAGTTGAAACACCAAATCATATTTGGCTCGTCAAGCAAAACTTGTCGCGCCCTCCCACGGGCGCGTGAGTTGAAACAAGAATTCCTGGCAGAGAACAGTCGCGCCCTCCCACGGGCGCGTGAGTTGAAACGTCGTCTTCCCCATTCCAGGGCGAGCGGCCAGGAGTCGCGCCCTCCCACGGGCGCGTGAGTTGAAACCTCGTGTTGTGAAGGAAATTACAGTCGATGCAACGTCGCGCCCTCCCACGGGCGCGTGAGTTGAAACTCAGGTGCAGGGGCCGGATCCATGTATTGAAGCTCGTCGCGCCCTCCCACGGGCGCGTGAATTGAAACACGTTTCCTTCGCAGTATAAAAGATTATCTAAATTGTCGCGCCCTCCACGGGCGCGTGAATTGAAACATTGTCTGACGGCGGGGCATTAAATACCCTTCCACGTCGCGCCCTCCACGGGCGCGTGAATTGAAACATCGTTGAGGGCGCGCAACTTGTTAAGAGTCAGCGTCGCGCCCTCCACGGGCGCGTGAATTGAAACATTGTTGCTTCCATAATGTCGCCATTGCCCTGTGTCGCGCCCTCCACGGGCGCGTGAATTGAAACGCTATCGCCCATATTAGACTTGGCATCTTCGATGTCGCGCCCTCCACGGGCGCGTGAATTGAAACCTCAACTCGAACAGATTACCGGCAAAAGCCGAGAGTCGCGCCCTCCACGGGCGCGTGAATTGAAACTTCTCCAAGGGGGCCTCTTGTCCTGAAACCCATGTCGCGCCCTCCACGGGCGCGTGAATTGAAACACGATCGTTAAACGTCCGCTTGCGGTGTAAGGCTGTCGCGCCCTCCACGGGCGCGTGAATTGAAACATCGATAGACAGCTTCATCGTGCCTGACGCGCCGGAGTCGCGCCCTCCACGGGCGCGTGAATTGAAACGACGACGAAGTCGAGCACTACGCCGAAGAGCACGGGCGCGCCCTCCACGGGCGCGTGAATTGAAACCACGCCCGGAGTCCCCGCACTTGCGCTCACTTGCGTCGCGCCCTCCACGGGCGCGTGAATTGAAACTAGAAGAATAGGATAACTTGTTGGTCTTTCTTGCCGTCGCGCCCTCCACGGGCGCGTGAGTTGAAACTAAAATCCTCAAAAAAAAGAGGGGGAAGGGAAATTGTCGCGCCCTCCACGGGCGCGTGAGTTAAAACGTGTTGCACACCATACGCCGGATACGGGCTTCACTGTACAGTTCGCCGCGCTGAATGCCGCTCCGAAAAATCGGGACATTTTTGAGGGAGGTCAGTGTATTCCATAGTCGAGACCGTTCTACCGGTCGGAATACACCCGAATCAAGTTCATAACGAAAAAAATCAGACGTTTTTTTGTGGGAACAATCAGCCGCAAAGGGGCTTGGCGGTAAAATAATGCCCTGACAGGGGGAATCGCCTGTCAGGGCTGGGGGGAGTCAGGAAAAAGACGATGAGTCGGCAGACGGAAGTTGGGCGAATTCCTTTTCCTGGAAGAACGGACAATCTTCAAAGGTACCGTCAGGGATGCCGTCAGGGTATTTCCGGCAGACGGCGGTACGCCAATCGGGGTCGATTGAGACGGCATGCCAACAC
>PDWJ01013820.1_pt1 | contig 10845 bp, 6 predicted proteins | sample 1430881 | NCBI WGS metagenome assembly PDWJ01 (sample SAMN01162460, study PRJNA174530) | Oral metagenome, whole genome shotgun sequencing project. | biome: Marine environment; feature: Marine mammal; material: Swab sample of the gingival sulcus; isolation source: swab sample of gingival sulcus... | reverse complement strand
TTTGGTGTATGTGCCCCATTTGGACCACTGCAGGGGGTTGTCGTACCCTTTGTGGGCCTTGCAGTTACGTCTTGGGCAGCGCGGTGGCTGGAAGTTTTTACCGTAGATCTCCATGCCCGGAGCAGGGCAAGAAGAGTGCGGCCAACAGTTTCAGGGGCACAACTGTCAACTTCTGCCCGGCCCTGCCGATAAAAGAGGCCAGGGATCGGCCCGTCCACGGGAGATTTCGGGCCAGGCGTATGGGCAAAAAAGGCCCCGGGGCGAAGTATGCGAAAACTCTGGAACAACATGAATTATCTGCTGCGGCACCAAGTTTACCTGCGGGTGCTGCCCGTGGCCCTGCTGGCGGTGGCGGTGCTGGGCTTTTGCAGTCTGGCCATCCTGGAACGGGATGTCCTCAAGCGGGCCAACGCCCATCAGCAGTATGTCCTGCGGGAGTTGTCTTGTCGTTTCCGACAGACGTTGGGACGGGTGGCCGTCACGGCCGAATTGCGGCAGACCCGCCTGGAACTGGGTGGGGTGTCAGGGGATGATCAGTCCGTGGCCAGGGGATTGCTGAGCATCCCCCACTTGGCCGGAGCGGCTCTGGTGGATCCCGCGAACCCGGATGGTTTCACGATGCAACTGCCGCCCGTTCTGGATTCTCCCGACAATCGGGAGGCCTTGCGGCAATGGAAACAGGACCGCTCCCTGGGGAGGACGAAACTTTTCGTGGCCGGCGGGCCGCCGATTGCCGATGGGGTGGTGGTGGATGTGGGCCCGGAGCATACCGTCTGGGAACTGCCGCTCCTCTATCTGACCGCCGGAGGCGGGGCGGACACCCAGAAATCCGAAACCCGGCTCTACCTTCCCCTGCTGGTGCACCATCAGGACTGTCCTCGTGGCCGCGATATGCTGCTGTTGGTCGATACGGGCGATCTGCTGGACGCGGCTAATCTGTTGGGCTGGACCTGCATCTTGAAGAACGACGGCACGGTACTGAGCCGGCGGGTGCCGGGTGGAGACCATTTCCTGAACGGGCTCAGCGGGCCGGAGCTGCTGGCGGTGGCCCAGAGCCCGGATGCGCGCCGTGGGTGCTTGTTGAATCGCTGGTCGGATCCCTGGTTCCTGTCCAGCACCACGTCGGGGGTGCTGCCTGATGTGACCCTGCTGGCGGCTCGCCCGGCGCGGGATTTGCAATCTCTGCTGATCCGTTACCTGGCTTTTATCTGTGGCATGGTGCTGCTGGCCATGCTGGGCGCCACATTGGGCGTCATGCGGGTGATGGAGAGCATCAGCTGCCGGGTGGGAGAACTGTCGGACAACATGGCGGGTGGGCTACTTCAACGTGATGGCCGTGAGCCTGGACGAGGCGCATCGCGAAGTGCGCAAGAAGACCCTGCACCTGCGCGCGGCCCTGGAGAACATGCGCGTTCTGGATAAGGCCAAGGACGATTTTCTGGTGTTGATCAGCCACGAGGTGCGTACTCCCCTGACGGCCATCATGGGTGGGGTGGACCTTCTGAAGTCCCGCGTGGAGCAGGCCGAACCCGACCAGAAGGCCCTGCTGGATGAGTTGAGCGTGACCGAGGTCGTGGACATCATCCAGAGCAGCAGCCTCCGCTTGGGCGGTTTCATGAATGACGCCATCCAGATGACGTCGGTCCAGGCCATGGATCGTAAGCTGGATCTCCAGGCCATTCCCGTGGCCGATCTTGTGGAGGTGGGGCTGGTGGGGGTGCGGGAACGGGCCGCCGTACGGGACATCAGGGTGGAGAACCAGCTTGAAGATCGCCTCTGGTCTCTGCTGGGAGATTCCGAAATCCTGAAGCTGGCCCTGGAGAAAATCCTGAACAACGCCCTGAAGCACAACCGGGACGGCGGGCGCATCATCATCCGCGAGGCCTGGGAGGTGCCGGGGCAGGGAACGGCCGCGCAGCTTGTCCGCGCCGAGGGCCGCCGTCGCCTGAAGGAACAGCCCGCCTTCTCGGCCTGGGAGGGAAAGGGGCTGCGCTGGCGTTTGATCGAGGTCTTCAACAGCGGAGAGCCCATCCCGCGGGAGAGACGGGCCGCCCTGTTCGGTAAGTTCGAGCTGGTGGGGCGCATCGAGAACCACCACAAGGGGTCGGGTCTGAGCTTGCCCATCGCCCTGGGGGCGGTGGCCGGCCACGGGGGACGCATCCTGCTGCACAGTGACGGGCGGGACGGCAACTCGTTTTATCTGCTGCTGCCCACCCTGCTGGAGACGCCCCGCGTGGAGGCCGCCATGTCCGTGTCAGGGGACGAGGCGGGGCAGGGTGTCGGCGGCGCTGCCGGGTACGAAGAGATCGGCCAGGTGGCTGACGGCGCTGGGTTCGATATTGAAATCGATGATGCGGGCGTGGCCACGGCTGGCGGTATCGACCAGAGCGGCGGCGGGGTAGACGGCCCCGGCCGTGCCGACCACGAGGAAAAAGTCACAGTCGGCCGCCGCGGCGAATGAATCGGCCATGATCTGCGGGTCGATTCCCTCGCCGAACCAAACCACCGCCGGCCTTTCCAGCCCCCCGCACCGGGCGCAATGGGGTAGCCCGTCCAGGGGCGTTTGCCGCTCCTCGCGTTCGCGCCCGCATGCCAGGCAGCGCACCCGCCAGAGGGAACCGTGGAATTCATGCACGGTGGTGCTGCCCGCCTGCTGGTGGTAACCGTCCACGTTCTGGGTGACGATGACCACCTGGGCCTTTTTCTCCAGCTCGGCCAGGGCGTGGTGGGCGGCGTTGGGCTGGTTGGTGGCGATGAGCTCTCGCAGCTCCTCGGGGCGGTACCGGCTCCACAGGGCGTCCTCGCCGCTGCGGAAGGTGGGGATGCCGCTGGCGGCGGAAATGCCGGCGCCGCTCAGGACGGTTATCTTGGTGTCGGGTGTGATGATCTTGCGGTATTCTTCCAGAGTCATGGCCACTCCCTTCGTGGGGATATCATAACCCATCCCGTTTCCCGGCAGGAGTTTTTCGTGCGGGCTCCATGGCTGATTTTCCTTTTTCTGATCCTGGTTTCGGCCCAGATGGTTGCGGCGGATCCGGCGGCCGCCCGGACTGGGGAACCAGGTCCGGTGGTGCGTTTCCATCTGCAGGGCCCCGGCGCGCGGCAGGTGGCCGAACAGTGCTTGGCCGCCTGGCGGGAGCAGGGCCCGGCCCTGCTGGCGGAGCTGGATCCCCAGGGCGCCGCCCGGGACACCATCACCTGTCTGGTTCTGGATTCGGACGCTTTCGAGGCCAACTTTGCCGGCCGCCTGCCGGACTGGGGGGTGGGGGCGGCCCTGCCCGGTGGTCGTCTCATCGCCCTGGACTATGCCCGCCTGCCGACGGTGGGGCGGGGGGCGGTGGAAGTCTTTCTGCACGAGATGGTGCACGCCATCCTTTTCCAGGTGACGGGGCGCGTCTGGCTGCCCACTTGGTTGCACGAGGGCACGGCCATGGTCTACTCCGGAGAGTGGAAGTTCCTGGATATGGTCTCTTTGGTTCTGGACGGCCATGTGCCCAGCCTGGAACACTTGCGGGGCCGTTTCCCGGCGCCGGCGGGGCTGGCGGACCGGGCTTACCGCACCAGCCTGCTGGCCGTGAAACGCCTGCGGGATGAGCATGGGCCCCAAGTGGTGGGCCGCATTCTGGCCGAGACGGCCCGCAGCGGAGAATTTCCGGCGGCCTTCCAGGCGGTCACGGGACAGAGCGTGGAAGATTTCACCGGCGCCTTCGACCGCGCCATGAATTTCCGCCTGGGCTGGGCCGTGATGCTGACGCGCTGGCCCACTCTGTTCGTGATCCTGGCGGTGGCTTTTGCCGTCGGGGCGGTCCGTAAGATGATCCTGACCCGCCGCCGTCTGGCGGAGATGGAAGATGCTGAGATGGAGGATGAGGACGCGGAACCGCTGTCCTGATCGTGCAATGCGCATGACGGGCCGAACGGCATCATGCCGGACTTCCCTTGCCCGCCCTTCCTTAGGATTCCCCTCTGTTCCCGGCCGGAGCCGGGCGTTTCTCGCCTTTCCTTCCTGATGCCATGGCACCCGGGTTGCACTCCCGGGCCCGTGGCGCATTTGTCGGGTGGCCGTTTGCCAAAAGGCCGTTTGCCAAAGAGTTTGCCCGGCGCAGACAAGGGGAGAGCCGTGAATCGCAACACACTGACCATGCTGTTCATTCTGATGACCGTTCTGCTCGCCTCGCCGGGATGGGCCCAGAATCAGGATTTCCGTTTCCACTGGTCGCCCGCGCCCATCGTGGATGAAGACAACCAGGCTCTTTCGCCGGCGGTGCAATACGAGGTCTGGCTGAAGAAGGGCAACAACGCCGAAGAGCTGGTCTCCACCGGCCGCCGGGACACCACGTACACCCTGTCCGCCGAACCCGGTGTCGTGCACCGCATCCGGGTGCGGGGGGTGGACGCCCAGGGCCGCCGGGGCATCATGAGCGAGTGGTCCGATCCCATCTATTTCGAGGAGATTCGTGGCAGCCAGGCGCCTCCTCTGGTGGCCGGTCTGCGCGGCAACTACCCCAACCCCTTCAACCCCGAAACCACCATCCGTTACGGCATTCCCCAGGGGATCCAGGCTGAGGATGTGGTCCGTCTGGACATCTACACCCTCTCCGGGCGGCGTGTGCGTTCCTTCGCGGCGGAGCGCGCTCCGGGCTGGCATGAAGCCGTCTGGGACGGGACTGACGACCACGGCCAGGTGCAGGCCACGGGCATGTATGTGACCCGCCTGACGGTCGGTAGCATGGTGACAACCAACAAGATGACCATGCTCAAGTAGCATCCCCGCGGCCCGGCCCTGAACTCTCTTCAGGGCCGGGCTTGGACTAACCCCCGTTTTTGTCTATCATTGGGCCACTTAATGGCACAATGGGCTCTTTTCCAGAGGATGAAAATGACGGAAATCGAAAGCGGGGGACCTTCTCTTATCAAACTTGGCAAACTGGCCAATGCCAAGGATTTCGACAAACTGGAAGGACTGTGGGCCGAGGCTCTTGACGCCACTTTATACACGTGGCGGGAATTGCTCCCCATCGCGGGCCAGGTCGGCCGGCAGGGGGCTCAGGAGCGGGCGGACACCCTGATCGACATGCTCATCGGATCCGTGGAGGAGAAGGAGGGGCGAGAGGAAGCCTTTGCCGCGGCCCTGGAAGCCGCGGGCCAACTCCCCAAGGGGGAGGGGCTGAGGGATGTCCTCTTCCGCCTGTACAGGAAAAGCTATCCGGATTTCGAGGGGCTGGACGGGCTCCTCGATCTTTTGTTGCCCTTCGGTGCGGACCTGAAGCAGGCCGTGCCCCGCATGAACCACTACCTGAATCTGGCCCCTGGGCGCTTCGTGCTGGATCTGAGCTATCTGGTGCCCGGCCAGGTCGATACCCTGGACACGGACAAGGGGCTGGTGACGGTACGCTTCGATGATCGGCGTCAGGACTACGGACCCAGCACCGTCAAGAACCTGCTGTCCCGTCCGGATGATTTCTTCCCCGCCCTGGTCCTCTACAATCCCGACCGCCTGCGCGCGGAGCTGGACGACGACCCCGTCGGCTTCGTGAAGATGGCTTTGCGTAGCCAGCGCGAGGGCCGGGTGACCTATCGGGAACTGAAAGGTCACGTGGTCAATCTGGTGGGCGAGAAGCGGTGGAAGACCTGGTGGCAGCAGGCCAAGCGGGATCTCAAACGCGAGCCCATGGTGGGCATGAGCAGCGGCAGCCAGCCCACCTTCCGTCTGTTGCGGCAGGCCGACAACTACGAGGAACGCCTCCAGCGCGAGTTCGATTTCTGCAAGAATCCTCTGGAGAAGATGCAGAAAGTCATGAGCTATCTGGACGACCTCCAGCGCGAGGAGAAGCGCGCCGACGGTAAGGATTGCGCCGATGAGAAGCTGCTGCTGCACTTCGGCAACGGCGTGGCCAAGGTGGCCATGTCCGTGGTCAAGGAGGATCCCTCCTTGGCTTTGGCCGGACTGAGTCTGCACGCGGAGATAGCCGCGCGCGGCATCCCCGTGGCCAAGCCCAACCCCAAGGCGGCCGAGGCCGTGTTGGCCCGCATTCCGGATGCCGGGGTGCTGGTCGGCGCCTTGCCCGAGGCCCTGCTGCAGCGTGTGATGCAGTATGTGCGGCGGACCGTGTCCCATCGCTGGGGTCAGGTCTGGGCCCTGGTGTTGCGCCGCGCCGGTCGCCGCCTGTGCGATACCATCACCAAGGGTCTGCTGGAGGGCGGTCAGACGGAAGAATTGGAGAAGGCCCTGCTGCAGGCGGTGGATAAGCCTTCGTCCAGCCCGGATCTGCTGGGCTGGCTGTGGCGCACCCGCCACACCTCCGGGCCCAGCGGGAAGTACCTGGCCGGCCTGGACAGCCTGCCCGTCTGGGATATTCTGGAAGCCATGTTCAGCCTGCTGGACAGTATCGGCAAGCTCTATGCCCTCAGCTCGGAGGAGAAGTACCTGAAGGATCTGGAAAGCGCCCGCACCTCGCTGGCCATCCAGAGCCTGGGGCCCATCCTCGCGCTCATCGACAACGCGGATCGGGGCCACGCCCTGCGCCTGAAGAAGATCCTGGAGGACAACCACGGACTGGCGCCGGCCATGCGCACCCAACTGCTGGGGTATCTGCGCAGCCGCCACTCCACCATCTTCATCGAGACGACGCGCGAATGGGATGAGGTGGGTACCATCTACACCACCGAGGACGGTCTGCGGCAGATCCAGGATCAGCTCAACCACATCGTCAAGGAAGAGATTCCGCAGGTGGCCAAGCAGATCGGGGAGGCCGCCAGCCATGGCGATCTGAGCGAGAATTCCGAGTACACCGCCGCCCTGGAGAAGCGCGATCAGCTGGCCAGCCGGGCCACGGGCCTGGAGGCGGAAGTGAAGATGGCCAAGGTCATCAACCACGAGATGGCCGCCAGCGACTTCGTGAACGTGGGCACCCGCGTCACCACCCGCAACCTGGAGCATGGCGGGGAAGAGATCTTCACCTTTCTGGGGCCCTGGGACACGAATGTGGAGGAGAGGATCCTCAACTACCAGGCGCCTCTGTCCATGGCCTTCATGGGGGCCCGGGTGGGGGACAAGGTGGAATTCGGAGAAGACGATGATGTCCGGAGCTGGGAGATCGTGGCCATCGAGGCGGCGGTCTAGCCGGGTCTGATCAGTCTCCGCCCTGCACGGTGAAAAACTGGACGCCATGAGCCCCGCGGCTTTGCTGCGGGGCTTGTCTTTGGGCGGGTTTTTTCTGATTGTGAAAGTATAATTTCTTCCCCAAGCATATAAAAAAACAAAAAATTACGGCTTTTCAGCCCAAAAAACCACACATCACATCTGAATCGGTCCGACCTGAGAATTGGATGCCGGGATGGGAACGGTCCTTGCCGTCTGCCCAGCGGGTTATCAGGCGGCTCCTCATGGGGAGCGGTCAGTGTGTTGAGCTTTTTGAAGGGAAGAATCATGCTGAACGAGGGCAGGAAGGGTTTCACCCTTTTCGAGGTTTTGATTGCCGTGGCCATCGTGGCCCTCCTGGCCGTGGCTGTGGGGATCCCCGTGGCCAAGAATCTGAACCAGGGCAAGACCGCCCGGGCGGCCAGCGATGCGCAGGTCATCGGCAACGCCATCCTGAATTTCTACAAGGATGTGGGCCAATGGCCCACCCAGATGGACGCCGACGCCAGTCCCGAGGCCTTCCGTCTGGTGGGCAACTTCGAGCAGGGTGGTGGCGACAGCGGCATCGCCACGGGGAACGGCCGGGCTCTGGGCGCCAACGCCTGGGCCACATTCGGTTCCAGCACCACCTTGACCGAGCAGCTCATCCGCAACCGGGTGGGCAACGTCTACCCCCTGTACAAAGAGAGCGCGAATCCGCACCAGACGCCCGGCTGGAACGGTCCCTATCTGGATCGTGTGCCGCTGGATCCCTGGGGCCGGCCCTACGTCGTCGAACAGCCCGGGGGCGATGACATCGGATACGTGGTGCACGGGGCCCAGAAGTTCCAACCCTAGAGTCCAAGGCGGGAGCGATCCATGGCGCAGATCAAGACCAAAAAACTGGGTGAGATCCTTGTCGAGGCGGGGGTCATCACGCCGGAAAATCTGGACATGGCCCTTCGGGAACAGAGCCAGACGGGCGAGAAGCTGGGCACCATCTTCCAACGTCTGGGCATCTGTTCGGAGAAAGACATCGCCAAGATGCTGGCGAGCCAGGCGGGTGTGGCCTGCGTGGATCTGTCCCAGGTGCAGGTGGATATCGGGCAGCTGGAACTGGTGGACCGGGATTACGCCGAAAAATTTTCCCTGCTGCCCCTCCAGCGCAAGGGCAGCACCTTGCAGGTGGCCATGGCCAATCCCTTGGACCTGGCCATCATCGATGAACTGGGCGGCAAGACGGGCAAGTACATCGAGGTGGTGCACGCCCCGGACAGCGAGATCCAGGATGCCATCGTGCGCTATTACGGGGCCAAGACCGGCAGCGAGGACCGGATCACCGCGCTCATCGACAAGAGCCAGAGGGCCCTGGCCAGCGGCGTGAAGCTGGGCGAGGGCGATTCTCCTTTCATCCGGTTGGTGGACCAGATTCTGCGCCAGGGCGTGGAGGCCGGCGCCACGGATATCCATATCGAGCCCGAGGAGAAGGTGCTGCGCTGCCGCTACCGCGTGGATGGTCGCCTTTCCCAGGGGCCGATCCTGCCCGCGGAGCTGATGGCCATCGTCGTGACCCGCTTGAAGATCATGGCGGAACTGAATATCTCCGAGAGCCGGGTGCCTCAGGACGGGCGCATCCTCTTCGACACCGGCCGCCGCACGGTGGACCTGCGCGTCAACACCTTTCCCACGGTCAACGGCGAGGGCATCTGCTGCCGTATCCTGGACAAGGAGGCGCTGATCCTGGGCCTGGAGAAGCTGGGTATGGATCAGGAGATGCAGACCCTTTTCCGCCGTGATCTGACCAGGCCCAACGGCATCATCCTGGTCACGGGGCCCACGGGCTCGGGCAAGACGACGACGCTGTATTCCGCCCTGACCTACCTGAACAAACCGGACACCAAGATCATCACCCTGGAAGATCCGGTGGAGTACGAGCTGCCGGTCATCAACCAGGCGCAGATCAACACGGCCAAGGGCTTCACCTTCGCCAAGGGGCTGCGCGCCATCCTGCGTCAGGATCCGGATATCCTGCTGGTGGGCGAGATCCGGGATGTGGAGACGGCCCAGATGGCCATCCGCGCCGCCCTGACCGGTCACCTGGTTTTCAGCACGCTGCACACGAACAGCGCCGCGGGGGCCATCCCGCGTCTGCTGGACATGGGGGTGGAGCCGTTCCTGCTGAGCGCCACCCTGGTCTCGATCCTGGCCCAGCGGCTGGTGCGCCGGGTCTGCGACCAGTGCGCGGTGGAGGTGCCTTTCGAGCCGACCGATCTGGAAATGCTGGGCCTGCCGGAGGATTTCGGGGACCAGGCCATCAACAACGTGGGCAAGGGGTGCAATCTGTGCCGCGGTACGGGATTCCGCGGGCGCATGGCCGTGTTCGAGTACCTGCGCGTGGATAAGCGCATTCGCCGGCTCATCGCCGAGGGCGCGGACGGGGGAGTCATCGAGCAGGCGGCGCGTGAGGCCGGCCGGCGGTCCCTGTTCGACGACGCGCTGAGCAAGATGAAGGCGGGCCGGACCGCCATCAGCGAAGTCATGAGGGTGGCGCAATGAGGGAATACCGCTACAGCGCCCTGACCGCCACCGGCCGGACCATATCCGGCATCCGGCGCGCCGAGAACATGGATGTTCTGGGGCGTGAGCTGCAGGAGATCGGGCTGATCCTGTTGAACGGCCGTCCGACTCTGGGCAGCCTGGGCCAGTTCTTTTCCTCCAGCGGCCGCGCCGGGCGCAAGGAGCTGCGCGACTTCACCCAACACATGAGCACCTGCCTGGCGGCGGGTATTCCGGCGGTGACGGCTCTGGCGGATTTCGCGGCCCTCAGCAAAGGGGACTTCAAGGAAGTCGTGACCGACATCCACGGCGATGTCAGCAGCGGGACGGCTCTGGACGAGGCCTTCGCGCGCCACAAGCACATCTTCAACGGTGTCTACCTGGCCATGATCGCCGCCGGGCAGAACTCCGGTAACCTGGACCGGGTCTTCGAGGAACTGGTCAGCTACCTGGAGTGGAACGACGACCTGCGCAGTCGGACCAGCCAGGCTATGATCTATCCGGCCATGCTGCTGACGGCCGTCATCGGCCTCTTCCTGCTGATGACGCTTTTCGTGATCCCGCGCTTCCAGGCCATTTTCGAGGATGTGGATTTCCCGCTGCCCACCCTGACGGTCAAGGTCATGGCCCTGGGAAGTTTCATGGGGCACTGGTGGTGGCTGATGCTGGGCGTCACCGTGTTGGTCTCGCTGGCTCTGAAGCTTTATTTCCGGACCGAGCGGGGGGCCTACAACCGGGACCGCTTCATGCTGAAAGCGCCCGTTCTGGGGCCCTTCATACATAAGATCGCCCTCTCGCGCTTCGCCAAATCCTTCAGCCTGATCTTCGCCTCCGGGTTGGATCTGATGCGGCTGCTGGATCTGATGCAGGGCGTGGTGGGCAACCAGGTGATGAGCCGTCAGATCGCGCTCATCCGCGAGCGGGTGGCCACCGGCGAGTCCATGGGTGACGCCTTCGCCGATTCTCCCGTTTTTCCGCCCCTCATCCAGCGCCTGGTGACCGTGGGAGAGAAGACGGGCTCTTTGGATCGCTCCCTGTTGAGTGCCAGCCAATACCTGGATAAGGAGATTCCGCGGGATCTGAAGAAAGCCTTCACCATTTTCGAGGGTCTGGTCATCGCCATTCTGGGCGTGGTGATCTGTGTGGCGGCCCTTTCGTTGCTCATGCCC
>PDWJ01005198.1_pt1 | contig 10849 bp, 14 predicted proteins | sample 1430881 | NCBI WGS metagenome assembly PDWJ01 (sample SAMN01162460, study PRJNA174530) | Oral metagenome, whole genome shotgun sequencing project. | biome: Marine environment; feature: Marine mammal; material: Swab sample of the gingival sulcus; isolation source: swab sample of gingival sulcus... | reverse complement strand
TTACCCGTACCTTCTGCCCGGCAGGCAAAGAGCCAGCGTCAAAAGACACATCCAAAAGATCGTCCTCCTTTACCCTATCCTCATGCGAAAGATCGTAAGTCCCTATCTTCACATCAAAAATAGACTCATCAAAGTAGAGAAACTGGGCTCATCGACAGAACGCGTACTGAAGCCTTAAAAACTTCAGGACGCAATGAAAGAAAAGCAGCAACCCAGACAGCCACAGCGTAGTGCCTTCCCCCAGCCATGCAGCGCCCAAAGCGGGAGGGCCTAGCCATGGCGCAGCTCATCATCCGCGATGCGAACCATGCGGCATACATCCGCAACCTGCTGCTCTCCGCGCGCTTGTACCACAAGTCGTACGTGGACGACCAGCGCGTGCTAGACTGCATTGACGGACTCCTAGCGAGAATAGCAAACGTTGGGCAGGAGGGGCTAACCCTGCAGATCCCCAACGATGTAGAGGGTGAGATGCTCTCCCAGATCTGCCACGGCGCGCAGATGGCCATGGAGAAGCTCCTTATCGGGTGCATCCGCTAGGCCATGCGCGCGCATTTCCTATACGTCCCCAACGAGGCGACACGCCAGATCTTTGCCCTCCGCATAAAGAGCATCTACCATGCGCTCGAAGACCCCAACGAATGGTACGGCGAGATGCTCAGGGAGGTCTACCAGCGGCTCTCGGAGGGTAAGCGGCTCATCGCCATGCCGTTCCCCCTGTTGCACCCAGCGTCCACCCGGCCATGAGCGCGGGCATACCGGCGCCCAGGCGCATCCTCCGCCCCGTGGCCATCGCCCTGCTGGTGCTGACCATCATCCCCGTTCTGGTCGTGTACTACACGCTCCGCCTGCCCGGGCATGCGCTCATCGCCACCGGTCAGCGGCTAGTGGGCGCGGCCGGCTGGTGGCGCGCCCACTGGCACCGCCTATTCCATTCGATTAACATTTAAACAGCTATGGGACAATACATTAGGATAGATAGGAATACGACCCTGGCCGATCTCAAGGCCCAGTACCAGGAGCAGAGCCGCCGCCTCCACCCCGATGCGAGCGGGGGGAGCGACCGGGAATTCGCCCGCATGCAGGCCGAGTACAGGGAGTGCGTGCGCACCGTTGAGGAGCGCATGGCCAAAAGGGCGCGTATCGATGGCGTGGTGCGGGGCGTATGCGGCGTGCTCTCCGACGTGATGCAGGCCGTGCATGATGACCCCTCAAGCCTTCAGCGCTTCGCCGAGCGCCTCCGGGACGACCGCCCGGCCGTGGAGCGCGAGGTGGGCGAGGTGGCCACCCGTTTCGGGCGTGAACTCGTCAGAACGTTGATAGGCAGGGAGGAGGCGTAGCATGAACCTGAGCAAGCATATCGAGAAGTTCTACCTCTGGCGGCGCTCTAGGCCCATCAGCTCCACGGCGGCCGACCTGTACATCTTCCTACTCCACGAGTGCGCCAATGCAGAGGGCACCAACCCCATCGAGCTATCCGACCGCTACGTGATGGGCTACCTATCCATCAGCCGCCACGTGCTGCGCAAGGCCCGCACCTCGCTCTTCGAAGAGGGGCTCATCCGCTTTGCGGTCGGGGTTGGCGACCGTAGCACCATCTACCGCCTAACGCAGGTGCGCGCCAAGCAGGGCGTTACGCTCGGGCAGCACCACGGCGAGTCGCCCAGCGCCTACCCGGTGGACAGCGAGATTCCCCCCGAACAGATCGTCGGTAAAGCCCCCGCTGGGCCGACCGCAGCCCCCCCGCCCGAAGCGGGAAGCGCCCCCCCTGCAAATCCCGAAACGGTGGGGGGAAAGCCCCGAGCATCTGACGGTAGGGATGCCTCCGAATCCGCCCCCATCATGCCCCTCCCCTTCGATGCGGTGGAGGCGCTATACCGCGCCCACTGCCCGAACCTGAGCGCTAGGATTAGGCGATCCGCCCGGCTGGTGGAGAACGTGCGGCAGGGGCTGCTCTACCTCGGGCGCGAAGACATGCGCCCGGCGGCCATCCGCGCCCGCCTAATCCTCGCCTTCGATATCCTGAACCGCAACGAGTTCATGCAGGGGAAGAACGAGCGGCACTGGAAGGCCGGCATGGAGTGGATCTTCCGCCCCGACAAGCACGTTTTCCAGAAGATAGCCAGCGGGCAAATCTTCGCCAGGGATGGCGGCGCCGCGGGCGTGGATGCGTATAGCACCGCCGGCAAGGACTACTCCGATGCGGGCGCGCAGCGGGAGGCCGCAATGCTCGAGGAGAAGGCCCGCCGCGAGACGGAGGAGCGCAAGCGCAGAATCGCCGAGGAGGAGCGCATGTACGCCGCCCGGGGCATGTCCTCCAACGTATCCTTCGCCGGGGCGGCGTGCTGTTGAACCAAAATAGCTAAGCCATGAGCGTGGGAAAATTAAGGGATCTGGAAAGATTCATCGAAGATAGAAGGCTGGGGAAACCCGGGTGGCCGGAGGGCGGGACGGCGCCAACGCCCCGGGAGTACATCCAGGAGCTTTTGCAGCGGTACGCCAACGCCAGGCCGCTACCCGCGTTGGAGCGCCCCCCGGTGGCCCCCGAGACGCTCACCGCGGGGCAACGGGACTTTCTCGCCCACCTCGATGCGCGCCACCGGGAGGTGGCGCTACATCCCGAGCGGTTCTGCGCCCTGCCGTGGCAGATGGATAGCTTCCCCGCCACGAGCGAGGGCAGCGGCCGGTTCGGCCTGTACCCGAGCCGGCGCCTCATCCGTAGCCTCCTGGTGCGGGAGTTGCGAAAGCTCATAGCCCAACGGCGCGGCCAGTACATCGTCCGGGAGGAGAACGAGGGGGTGCTGGACTACCTCGTGGGCTACCTCTGCGAGCCAGAGCGGCACCACCCCGGACTAATCATCAGCGCGGGCGTGGGCACGGGGAAGACCACCCTCACCCGCGCGCTCCTCAACCTGCTGGGGCAATCGCCCCGCGCAGTCGAAAGGCGCAATGGAGGGGGCCATCCACCCGCTCACCTCATCGATGCCGACCAGCTGGCCCTCGGCTACAGCCCGGACGACTTCGCCGCCCGCAACGGGCCGCTCTACCGCATCTGGACGTCCGAGCTGCTCATCATCGACGACCTCGGCCTCGAGCCGCTGGTCGCCAAGCACTTCGGCACGGAATTCCGCCCCGTGGAGATGCTCATCGGCATGCGCTACAACCGGATGCTCCCCACCATCATCAGCACCAACCTCACCCGCGGCGAGATAGAGGCGCGCTACGGGAGCCGGCTATTCGACAGGCTGAATGAGCTCTTCCAATTCATCTACATGAGCCAGGAGAGCTTCCGGCCAGCCATCGGAGGGCGCTATGGGCAATAGGCACGGCCGGGGGGCCATCAGCAAGTACGACTTCGTGGCGCGGTACGTGCCCAGCCCCTCTAAGAACAGCGTCTGCTACTGGTTCCGCCGCCACGTGCATACGAACCCCGAGCTGATGCGCCGGCTCGCCCAGCTGGGCTACCGCAAGCACGACCGCTCGCTATCCGCGCGGATGGCCGAGCTCATAGAGCTCCGGGGGGGCTCGGGGGAGGCGGACGTGTATAGGTATGCATTCGGCGGCGGGAGCGTGCGGCTCCTGCCCGAGCCAGATGGGGGGGCATGCGCCGCATCGCCCCGGCCGGTCTTCCGCGAGGAGCTAGAGCTTCTGGGGGTTGAGGATAGCGGGTATTCCATAGCCCCTGATGCGGGGGGACACCCGTACATGTGGGCGGTAGGCAACCGCTACTACCACGCGGGTGGGCTATGCTTTACGCGCCGATACGGATCGCTCCTTCATGACCCCGAATTGACCCGGCGCGGGGCGGGAGGGCTGCTCCCCCTGCCCCGCCTCCACCCCGTGGCGGTAGCCCCCCCGGCGTTGGATGGTCGCACCGTGGGGCTCCTGGCCGATTTGGAGGCCGGCGCGGTGGAGGCGGTAGGGCGCATCCATGCCCAGTACGGGGGGCGCATGCCCACGGTGGTCGCCTTCAGCGGGGGCAAGGATAGCGTGGCGCTCCTAGGCATCGTAGCGAAAGCCCTGCCCCACCGGGCCTTCGAAGTGGTCTGGGCGGACACGGGCATGGAGTTCCCCAGCACCCCTGCGGTTTGGGACTGGGCGAAGGGCGCCTACCCGGGGGTCGCCTTTACGAGGGTGGGGTGCGACCAGCCCGCCATCTCGCTATGGTACGATCGGGGCGCACCGAATATCTACCGCCGCTGGTGCTGCCCCACGCTCAAGAGCGAGCCGATGAACGGGTACATCAGGGGTACGTACGGCACGCGGGATATCCTCCTATTCGAAGGCGTACGCAGGCGGGAGAGCCCGCGGCGCATGCGCTACGGTATGGTGGCCGAGAGCGTGAGGGGGGATCGGATCATCCACGCGCGCCCGCTGCTGGAGTGGAGCACCACGGAGGTGTGGCTATACATCCTGCTGCGCGGCCTGAAGATTAACGATGCCTACCGCTACGGGAAGGCGCGGGTGGGTTGCCTGGTGTGCCCGTTCGGGGGCAGGATGGACGACTACCTCGCCCGCCGCATCGCCCCGGCCGAGAGCCAGCCCTTCTTCGACTACCTGATGGGGTACTTTGCGCGCCTGGGGGAAGAGGGGAAGGTGGATTGCCCGCAGGCCTACGTAGACGAAAGGCGCTGGAGGCTCAGGGCGACGTACCAGCGGATGGAACGGCCGCTGGGAGAGGATAGCAACTGTAACCTAATCCGCTAATCGAATGGCCAGCGAATGCATAGCCCGCCTTACATCCATCGTCCGCATCACATCCCTGCTCACGCTGGTCAACATCGCCATCTTCGCGGCCCTGCTCACGCGGGGTTGCCCGGGCGAGCAGCACGGGGGCGAAGCCCCGCCGCCCGACACGGTGCGCACCGTGGACACCCTCTACCTGCGCGACACGGTGCGTTCGGTGGCCTACGTGCCCACGCCTGCCCGAATCATTACGGACACCGTGCGGGCCACCATCCTGCGGGATAGCCCCGCGCAGCCCCGTACCATCCGGAAAGCCTACTACCACGACGTGTACCGAGACAGCAACCTCTCCCTCCACATACACGATACCCTGCAGGATAGCCGCATCGCCTCTCGCCGCATCGAATATACGTGGGATGCGCCCTACCGCATACGGGCGCAGGAGACCATCACGAAGCACATTGCCGCGCCCCCGCGCCTCCGCCCCGTAGCCGGCATCTGGGGGCTCTCCAACGGCACGATAGGCCTAGAGATGGGGTTGGAATACGGGCGATTCAGGGTAGGGGTGCTCGGGGGGTACGGCGGGCAGTGGGCTGTTGGCGGGCGCATCGCAATAGGGTTTTGAGATATTCCCCCGCAAGGATGATATCACCGATGATGATGGCCCCCCAGAGGATATCCTCCCGCCGCTCGCCGCGGAGGTAGGAGGCGTACATGTCCGCCGTGATGCCATCCCTGCGGTACAGGCCATCCAGGTACTCTTCCGTCTCCGCTTCGCTGGCCTGCCCATCGCGGATCTTCCGGTTCAGCAACCGGAGCCGCTCAAGCGATGTTGCGCCTTCCATAATCTAACCCTCCAAATATGCGCCCAATAAAAAAGGGGTGGTACAGTACCACCCCTACCCCTAGCGTGCGCGGGTCCTACTTCTTCTTCAGCGAGATGCGCACGGTGCCCTTCACCTTCACCGGCGCGGCTTCGCCCACCTTGATCTCTACGGAGATGTTGAATCCGAATGCTAGCTCCTTGTTGGCCTGCATGTAGCTCCCGGAGTACATATCCGTCTTCTTACCATCCACCTCCAGGTAGTACTCCTTGAGGCCATCGTCCGCCTTCATGGTGATCTTGGTCACCACGCCATCATCATCCTTCTCCTCGCTTGCCTCCGAGAACTCGTTCCTGTCGATGTTGAACAGCACCCCGTTGCTCACCCTGAGGCCCTCCACGAGATGTATCTTCCCGCCATCCTTCTCCTTCACGATGAGTTCACCCTTCTTCGCCCCCTCCTCTACGGTCACCTCCCAGGACACCTCCTCCGCCTCGGGATCTTTCCCCTCCTCCTGGTACTCGATCTTCATCTTGCCGGCGTACGCCCCATAGGCCACCGACAGATCCTTTACATCCTCTTTCTCCTTTTCCTTCTCATCATCGCAGCCCACGGCCACAACCATCGCCACGGCCACTGCCACCAGCACACCGAATCGTAGGAATAGCTTCTTCATCACCATGCTTTTTTAATGGATAGATTCCTTGGGGAATACCCCCTTCCGAAGGCGAAATTCAGTTTTTTTTTTTTAGCAAACAAGGATTATGGGGGTTCGTCCGCATTTTTCCAGTTAACCAGCTAGTAAAGAGGTTATTGCACCGCTCTACCTGCTACCATTCGATGCGTATGGGCCGCATCCCCCCGAATCGGTTCTTGATGGCCCGCGCCACCATGCCCTCGCAGCGGATGGTGGTGTCCACGTCGTGCTCGTACTCGAGCGATCCGCGCGCGGTGCCCGCCTTGGTGGACTGGCTCACCAGCACCCAGGAGGTCTGCGGGTAGTAGTGGTAGAGCTCGCGCAGGTCCTGCGGCGAGAGCGCCATGCTGGTGACGCTGTCGAGCACCACCGCGTCGTAGCGCGCCAGATCGCCGGGCAGGTTGGCCGCCAGGTCGATGTTCGGGTGGCCGAGGCGCATGGCCCGGAGCCGCCGCTGGGCCTGGTAGCCGATGCCCTCCTCTGCGGATACGATGAGCACGCGCCTACCGTTGTATCCGGCCAGCGAGCCGGCGATGCGGTAGGCGAGGGTGGTCTTGCCCGAGCCGGGCAGGCCGTGGATGAGCAAGCGGAACGGGTCGGCCGGTCGGCCTATCAGGCCATCGAATGGCGGTTGGAGCGTGAGGGTGTCGAATTCCATGGCCGCCACGAGCTGCGCCCCCACCGGGCTATTCCCCCTGATGCCCGCCAACCCCTGGGCGCATTCCAGCCCGCATATCCCCTGGAGCCCCCGGAGGCTGAGCGCCCCATCGGGGGCGATGCTATCTGTTGCGCCGGCCACGTAGGCCTGCAGGATGCGCTGGGCGGCCAGCAGCTCCTCGGCGAAGTGGGACTTGCAGAGGTGGTACTTCGCGTAGCGGGCCAGGAGACGCTCCGCGCGCGCCTTCGGGGGGCGGCCGATCAGGGCGATGAACGCCTTGAGCAGGAGGACGGACGGGGCCTTCCGGTGGTCGTTCACGATGCCCCGGAGGCGATCGGTGTAGCCCGGTGCTACCTCTATCTGAGCGTTGCTGTCCACCCGCTCGATCAGGGCCCGCTGCACCTTCATCACGTCGTCCGCCCACCGGCTGCTTCTTCGTATCTTCCGGTCCGCAATGAGCTTTTGCAGGGTGCGGAGCTGGAGCTCGCAGGCCTGCTTGGGGAAGCCCTTCCCGACCAGCTGGAGGAACCGGCGGAAGACCTTCACCTCCTCCGGCGGGTCGGCCTCAACCGGTCGCTTCGCCAGCGTGGCACACCTGGCGGGGGGCTTTCCCGCCTTCCCCTTGGTCTTCCTCTTCGCCGCGCCCTTCCGGCCCCCCTTTCCCTTCGGGGCGGCCCTTCCCTTCCCATGCTGCGCCCGATCGGCTTTGCCTTTCTTGACCGGGCCCTCCCCGGGGATGCCGAGCGTGATGGCGTGCCTGCTGAGGAACGCGTTGAGGCTGCCGATCAGCGTTTTCACGTCCGCCTCCTCCCCCCGGTGGAAGCCGTCCCAGCCGCTCTGGTTGAGCTGTTCGAAGGCCTGGAGTACGTCCTCGATGCCGCCCTGCTCCGTGGCCGTAACCCCGGGCGTGGAGCGGATGGTGGCCCGTAGGCGCGCAATGTTGCCGTCCGTGAATAGCCGCTGGATGTTCGCCGCTGTAACCTGCCTTGATGCCATGATCTCCCTGTTTTTACTTTCCTAACTTTTCGAGCGCCCGGCCCAATAGCCCGCGCACCGACACGGTGGGTCGCCAGGCCGCCACCAGCCGCCGCGTCTCCTCCATGTGCCTTGCGATGGCCCTGGCCACCAGCTCGTCGCTGCTGAACTCGTGGAACTGACGGATCAGCTCGTCGCCTGCGCGCCAGATGCGATCCGTCGCGCTGAAGGTGTGCCGCTTGCCCTGCGCATCGTGGAACTCCAGCAGGGCGAGGTACTCGCTACGGATGGATGCAGCCCCCAGACCAAGCAGGGCTGATGTCTCGGATTGGGCTGCATGGGTGCGGGCCTCGCCGATGCGCCGCTGCATCTCCTGGCATCCCGCTGCAGGCGGACCAGCCCGGGGACGTGGATCTGGGCCATGCGCATGAGCGCCTCCTCCACGCTCGGGCGAATGAGCTCCACGAGCGCCTCTTGGGATGCGACGCTATCCATATGCCCGTCGATCTGCCGGCTCAGGATGGCGTACATGTCCTCGGAGAAGGCCTCCTTGCCCTCCTGGATCTGCCGCTGCAGGCTGGTCAGCTCGCTACGCAGCCGGCGCACCTCCCCGCTGGCGCGCTCTGCCCCGGTCACGTTGAGCGGGAGGTCCGGGTCGCCCTTGGCCTTCCACTTCTTATGCGCAAGCCGGCACATCTTCCGGAATTCCTCCAGCGTGCCGGTGTGCCCCCCGTTCTGGAGGTAGCTGAATATCTCCTCCTCGTGCGCACGCTGCAGATCCGGGTGATCCTGTAGGATCGTACCCGTCCACTTGGCGATCACGGTGAGCTTGAGCAGGTCGTCGCTCTCGTGGGCCGCCCTGGCGAAGGCCTCCAGCGTGCGGATCACCACCCCGTCCGGGTAGAGGTACGAGAGGGCGATGATGGTCGGCCCGTTGCTCTGGTGGTCGCGCCGGGCCTTGGCCTTCACCTCGCTGGGCTTCTGCCCCTCCTCCCGGAGCTTTCGGTAGTACTGGGCTCGCTCCCACGGTCGCTCCTCGGTGGAGAGGATGTTGGACCCCATGGCGATCTCGCGCGCCTCGGCCTCCGTGCCCCGGAAAACCTTCGCCGGGATGGTCTGGAACTCCCTGTGCCCCTCTTGGGCTAGCTGGCGGAAGGCCGCCAGGCGGGAATGCCCCGAGAGGACGTACAGGTCCCCCTTGCCGTCCTCCCAGAGGGTGATCGCGTCGAAGCGAACGTCGCTGAATGTGCCCTCATGGGCCGCCCGCACGATGCTGTCGCGGCTGCGCGTGGAGAACTTGTTGCTACGGTTCTGAAACCGCTTCTCGTCCGTGCGTATCCGATCGAGCGGTATGCGCACCACGGAGGTATCCATCCCCCCGGTGGCCAGCCCGAGCACGATGCGGCTCAGGGCCAGGGCCCGCTCGAGCCTGCTGATGCTATCCATGTGTTGATTCCCATTACAATGCTACATATCAACCCACCGGCTCACCCGGTGGATCGTCCGCTTGGGCCGCAGCTTGCGGTAGACCCCATCCCCCTCGCGGCTGCCGCGCGCGTTGGTATTCCCCTCGACGGTTTCGTAGAAGGCGCCGCGCGCCCCGTCGATGAAGCCCACGTGCGCGATGCGCCCCTTGGATGGGAAGTAGATGCCGAACACATCCCCCGGCCGCCAATCGTAGCCCGGGGTTTGCCCCCGGGCGTAGACCACCCGATCCCCGGGGAACCAGGCGGGCGACCACGCGGATCGCGGTGCGGGTACATCGCCCTCTCGGAATGCCCACGCCACGAAGGCCGCGCACCACGGATGCCCCTTGGGGAGCCCAACCGCGCTGAGGTAGGCCTCCACCCGCTCGCCGTCGTTGCGGCCGGTGGCCTCGCGCACGCCGACCTCGCCCCGGTAGATGCGCGCCACGCGCCGGGCCGCTAGCCCAGGAGCGCCAGCGTGAGCAGCACCAGCAAGAGCAAGTATGAGCCAAAGACCCCAAAGGTAACGGCGAGCTTGAGCCATAGCGGTGTTCTTTCGGTGAATACCTCTCCCTCCATCCCGTCGTCGAGCCAGCGGTAGGCCTGCGGGAAGTCTAGCTTGAACAGCCACCACGCGCAGCCCTTGATGATGCTGACCGTGGCGATGGCGTAGGCCACCGGCTGGAGCACGGAGAGGTCGTAGCTCCCGGCCGTGCCGTCGATCAGGCGCAGCGCGCGGGGCGTGCCGATGAATAGCAGCAGCCCCAGCGGGATGGTGTAGAACTCGTTCCAGTTGCGGATGGTGCGCCAGAGGCGACCCGTGGTATTCCTATTCCCCATGGTCTACAGGAGCTTTGCGCGCCTCATCGCCTCGTACTGCTGGGGCGTGATGGGCACCAGCACGTTTTCGGCCTTCAGGCGGGTAACCAGCTGCCCTCGCACCCTCTTGGTTCGCTGGATCTTTGCCAGGTTCTTTGCCAGCTCGATCACCTGGCGTCTTATCTTGGATAGGAGCCCACGCTTTGCGGCTGGGCTTTGCGCTCGTTGGGCCCTCCGCACGAGGCGCCTATGCGCGCGCTTCATCTGTTTCCGCCGCCTGAACAGCCGCTTGAGCCAGCCGTCGAGCTGGCCGAGCCCCTCCAGCCCCTCTAGCCCTGCAAGATCCGATTCGCCGAGCCCCGGCCACATTTTGGGATACCGTATATCAACGGGTCGCGACCCGTAGGGCACGGCCGTCGCCGCGCGCATGTACCCCCTGCGCGTGTAGCGCTTGGAGCCCACCCGGCCTGCCCTTCTCCTGCCCGTGTAGCGGCGCACGGGCGAAAGCCTGCGCTGCTCGTTGCGCTGGGCCACCGTATTGGCCTGGAAATGCATCACCGTGTCGAAGCGCTCCCCGCGGCTGGTGGGGGCATTCGGGCGGGCGTAGCTCGGGAGGTGCTCCTTCAGGAGCACGGGGGCGATGGGATTGGGCCTCGGCCTCGGCTGCGCGAATGGCCCGTAGCTCCGATGCCGAACGGTGGCGGGCGCAAGGGGGACCATGGGG
>PDWJ01008284.1_pt1 | contig 10850 bp, 12 predicted proteins | sample 1430881 | NCBI WGS metagenome assembly PDWJ01 (sample SAMN01162460, study PRJNA174530) | Oral metagenome, whole genome shotgun sequencing project. | biome: Marine environment; feature: Marine mammal; material: Swab sample of the gingival sulcus; isolation source: swab sample of gingival sulcus... | reverse complement strand
CGATGGTGATTCTGTTGCGGCTGCGCCCGGGAGCTATCGCCACTCGGGTCTCAAGGTAGTCGGCCAGCTTCTCTGCCCGAGGGTCGGACTGCGTCAACGTACGAGGCTCGCGAGTGGTTGCTTGGGACTTGCTCTGAGCGGGCGAGTCCATCGCAACCGCCTCCTCAAGACTCCGAACTGACAGTCCTTCGGCTACGGCTTTTAGCGCGAATCGCTCCTGTTCAGCTGGGTCACTCAGGGTGAGCAGTGCGCGCGCGTGGCCGGCCGACAGTACACCGGCTGCCACGCGCTTCTGCACTGCCGGCGGTAGCTTGAGCAGGCGAATCGTGTTAGCTATGTGAGGTCGGGATCGCTTGATTCGCGTCGACAGCTCTTCTTGTGTGCATTCGAAGTCGGTGAGCATCTGGGCGTAGGCGGCTGCCTCTTCCAAGGGATTCAGTTGTGCGCGGTGCAGATTCTCAAGCAGTGCGTCCCGCAGCATGTCTGACTCGTCGGTTTCGCGCACGATAGCTGGAATTCGGGGCAACTGAGCTAACTTCGTGGCTCGCCACCTGCGTTCTCCCATAACAAGTTCGTAACCGCCCTCCTTCAAAGGGCGCACGACTATCGGTTGCAAGACACCAATCTCCTTGATGGAGGCAACCAGTTCGTCCATCTCTTCTTGGGCGAAAACCTGCCTGGGCTGCTTGGGGTTGGCCCTGATTTCATTGACGGGAATCTCGTCGAAACGCGGGCCGGTTGCACCTGTATCGGCGTCCTCCTCCGTCGTGTTCACAAACAGTTCGCCGAGCCCACGGCCTAGTCCGATCTGAGGCTTAACCATCGTTTACTCCTTATACGGCTTTGGCGGCCACCTCTTCGGCCGCCTCCAGATACGCCTGCGCCCCCGCAGATGCGGAGAAGTACGAGATTACGCTTTGCTGGTAGCCAGGCGCCTCCGCGACTCGCACGGATCTAGGAATCACATTCTCAAGTGTTTGCTCGGAGAAGTGTTTGCGCACCTCTTCAGCAACCTGCTCCGACAGCTTGGTGCGACCGTCGTACATCGTTAGCAAAATGGTGCTGACTTCGAGTTTCGGATTCAGGTTTTGCTTGACCAGTTCGATGGATCTCAGTAATTGAGTCACGCCCTCAAGCGCATAATACTCACACTGAATCGGCACGAAGACCTCTGTAGCGGCGACTAGTGCGTTTACCGTGAGCAATCCCAGGGAAGGTGGACAGTCGAAGAACACATAGTCGAATGGGTATTGCTCCAAGAACGTAGCAAGGGCCGACTTCAGTCGAGTCTCTCGTCCGGGCAGGCTCGCCAGTTGCAATTCAGCAGCGGCTAGGTCAATAGTTGCCGGGAGTACATATAGCGTGTTCGCCTCCGGTGAAGGAAGAACCGCGTCGGCTATTGGCAGCCCATTCAGCAACACCTCGTAGGTTCCTGGCACACCCGAGCTGTGATTTATCGACAGAGCCGTGGACGCGTTCCCTTGAGGATCGACATCAATGACGAGAACCTTCAACCCACCTAAGGCTAAAGCTACAGCCAAGTTCACCGCACTGGTCGTTTTCCCCACGCCACCCTTCTGGTTTGCCGTAACCAGCACCCGGGTCTTGGAAGGCTTCTTGAACTTTGTTTCACGTGAAACATTGTGGCCCAGATCATCCGGTTCTTCGAGTTCAGGGACCTCCGGGGGTAGATCTGCCCTGCGAGGGCTTGCCGGAATCGTATCGTCCATCTTTTCAAACACCTTACCCTCGACAACTTACCCGCACCACCGTGGTGCTCTCATATAGCGCGCTCACAGGTACGATTTCTGCATTCAAGCCCAGACTATCAAGTTGCTTAGCCGCATCTTGCACCTCTTGTTCCGCACGATCACCTTTCAGAGAAAGCATCTCCCCGCCTTCGGCAAGCAAGCCCGCACACCGAAGAACCAGCTTCGGAAGGGGAGCAACAGCTCGCGACACGACGCAATCGTATGTGGCGCTATGATCCTCTGCGCGCCCTCGAAACACCTCTACGCGATTGTCGATTCCGAGCTTTTCAACAGTTTCCCCCAAAAAGCGAACCCTTCGCAGCAGCGGCTCTAACAGAACCACCGAGATATCGCGTCTCGCCAAGGCCAAAGGGATGCCAGGCAGGCCAGCGCCAGACCCAACATCGATCACCTTGGCGCCCGGACGCACCATAGAGCCCAACGTGGCCGAGTTCAGGATATGCCTCGACCAAATCCGCTCGGATTCGCGCGGCCCAATCACTCCCCGAACTACGCCATCGGTAAGCAATATATCGACATATTGCTTTATCTCTTTGATGCTGTGCGGGAAGAGTGTGTCCAGGCCCTTCGGCACCGGTTCAATCACTGAGCCGGCTTCACCACAACAAACCGGCTTGGCTCGGCACCCTCGGATTCACTCACCAAGCCAGCAGCCGCGACCGCGTCATGCACGACCTTGCGTTCAAACGGGTTCATCGGATCCAGCGAAACGGATTCCCCGCCCTCGCGCACACCGATCACCGCTTCGCGCGCGATCTCAATGAGCTCCCTCCGCCTTGCCTCGCGATGCCCCGCAATATCCAACATTAACCGTGATCGATGGCCAGACTCGGTCAAGACAGCGAGTCGAGCAAGTTCCTGCAACGCATCCAACACCGCGCCGTCTTTGCCCACAAGCATCGTCGATTCGGTATCGAGTGACAGATGCGCTCGCCCCGACTCGATGTAGGTGTCGAATTCCCCATCCAAATCTGCGATGTCTAGCAGCTCTTCCAGATAGTCAGCTGCTAAGTCACACTCTGTGCGCAACTGTTCGTTGACTGCGGGATCAGTCATTGCTTCCTCCATTTCGAAGCTACCTCCGTAACAAAACTAACGCTTCCGTTTGGCTCGTGACTGTTTCTTTGGCTGCGCACGAACCACTTTCCTCTTGCCGTCTGCGGTTTTCGCGTGAACCTGACGCATCTGTACCTGCTGGCGCTGCACCTTCGGCCGCTCGTCGGGATCCTCGTCCACCTCCGGTGAAACCGGCGCCGTCTTCGGCGCTCGCTTCTGCTTGGCTCGGCGCTCACGTTGAATCTCGTCGGGATCCTTGCCCTTGGCTCGCATGCGATCCTCCCATGCCAGATAGGCGGGCGTACCAGGGGTTGGATTATTTCGAATCAGCAAGTACTGCTGACCTAGGGTCCAAATATTCGAGGTAAGCCAGTAGAACAAAACACCGATCGGCATCGAAACGCCACCTATGGCGAAGATCACCGGGAACAGGTACAGCATCATCTTCTGCTGTTGCGCCATCGGGCCGGTCATCGCCTCGGGCGGCATGTTCTTGCCCATCAGCTGCAGCTGAGTCACGAACATCGTGACAGTCATGAGCACGATCAAAACCAGCGCGACTATCTGCGTTGGCCCAAAGTCATCCACAGGCCAGAACCGGCCAGCAAGTCGAGCACCAAACAGCTTCGCTTCCCGCAACGACTCCACCAAGTGTGGATCTCTGGTTACAAAGTAGCCTCTGGGCCTGTTGTTGGAGGCACCCTCAAGCACCCGAAACAGCGCAAGAAAGATCGGCATCTGAATAAGCAAAGGCAAACACGAGGACGCAGGATTGACGCCCTCTTCTTTGTACAGCTTCATGGTCTCTTGACCCAGCCGTTCCCGATCACCCTTGTACTTCTCTTGCAGTGCCTTCATCTTGGGCTGAATCAACTGCATGTTGCGAGAAGACTGAATCTGCTTCACAAACAGCGGAATCATCAAGGTTCGGATCACCACAGTCAAAGAGATGATTGCGAGGAACCACGTGATCCCTGAATCGGGCCCAAACACCTGCGCCCAAACCCAGTAAAAGGCGACAACAACGCCTGATACAGCCCAGTAAAGAGGCTGCATCGCCGAACTCAGGAATCCCATGATCGAATCCCAGATGCCGAGCGTTGGGATCTGCAAAATAATGTCTAGCAAGGCTCTTCCTCTTTGAGTCTTAGTTCTTCAGCCCACTCCTTGGCTGCCTGAGTCCCTGGCACGGGATCGTAGCCACCCAACGACCACGGGTGGCACCGGCCGATTCGCCGAACTGTCAACCAGCCACCTCGCACAGCACCGTGTACCTGCAACGATTCCAACCCGTAGGCCGAGCAGCTGGGGTAAAACTTGCAGACGTTTCCATACAGCGGCGAGATCAGCGCCCGCCACAGTTTCACGAATCCAATCATCAAATACTTCATACCCCTACCGCCAGCGCACTCTTCAAATCCGACGCCAGTGCTTTCGACGACTTTGCAGCCTTCGGGAGGGCACGAACAACCACCCATCGCGAGCCAAGTACGTCCAAGTTGGCTCTCACCAGATGCCTCAACTGTCGCTTCACCCGGTTTCGCGTGACAGCGTTGCCAACTCTCTTAGACACGACAAAGCCGACGAGTGTGCTCGTCGGTATGTCATAAGAGTGCAACACTAGAGTGCCGCGCACGGTACGCCGTCCCTTTCTCACGCAGAGTCGAAAGTCTTCACCCCTGCGCATTCGAACGGCATCGGGCAACATGGGCTAGCCGGCTAGTCTTGCGCGACCCTTGCTGCGTCGGGCCGAAACAATGCTGCGGCCAGCACGGGTGCGCATGCGGGCACGGAAGCCGTGGGTGCGGCTCCGGCGCCGATTGCTCGGCTGGAAAGTGCGCTTGGTCACGATCAGTTCCTTCTCGTAAAGTCATCTTTGGCCGGCACAGTGCCGACGCGGGGACTCGACACTGAAACACGGGTCTACAGTGCCGACCGCTAACGGTAGCGACCTGGCAACGATACGCAAAATGGAGCGTGAGCACAAGCTGGGGAGCGAAACCCTCGTCCGTCTAGCCGACACGCCGACAGATTGCAAGATCGTTGCCGAACTTCTTGCGTCCGTCCTGAGAATTCGTTAGCGTACGTCACCTGAGCTAGCCCACGTCGAAGCGACCGGTCTAGTTCGCTTTTTGGGTTCTACACAATTGTGGATAACCTTGTGGACGAGACAGCGATGAGGAGGGCGCGCGTGACTGACCAGTCAGAGCTTCTGGCCGCGTGGCGCCACGTTATCGAAGGTTCTGATAAACCAACCCGAGCCTGGTTGGATTCAGCGAAACCGATAACCAGACACGGTTCCACCTTTATGATCGCGGTTCCCGACGAAACAACAAGAGAACGAGTTGAGACCAGGCAGCGTTCTGGTATCGAGCACCTGTTGACAACTTTCTTCACAGAGTCCACACACCTCGCCGTCACCATCGACTCAACACTTTCGGAGCCTCTGGAGTTCGAGACACACCCCGATCCCGCATCTTCGCCGCCACAGAAGCCCGTCGAACGTGCCACCACGATTAGGCTCAACCCCAAGTATTCCTTCGAGTCCTTCGTAATCGGGTCTTCAAACCGCTTTGCGCACGCAGCAGCCGTGGCGGTCGCCGAAACCCCCGGCAAGTCATACAACCCCCTGTTGATTTACGGTGATTCCGGTCTCGGCAAGACCCACCTCTTGCACGCGCTTGGCCACTATGTGCAGAACTATTACGAAAGCGTTCGCGTCAAGTACGTGTCGACCGAAGAGTTGACCAACGACTTTATCAACGCGATCCAATCGAACCGACCAGCAGAGTTTCGACGGGACTATCGGGAGGTTGACGTACTACTCATCGACGACATCCAGTTCCTCGAAAACAAGATTCAGACCCAAGAAGAGTTTTTCCACACCTTCAACGCGCTGTACAACGCCCAGAAGCAGATTGTGATGACCTCGGATCGTCACCCCAACTTCTTAGACAATTTGGAGCCGCGACTGCGCTCTCGGTTTAGTGCAGGTCTTATCACCGACGTCCAGCCGCCTGATCTCGAAACTCGAATCGCGATCCTGCGAAAGAAAGCCGCTGCCGAGCGCCTTACCGCCGGCCCGGACGTCCTTGAGTTCATAGCTTCTCGCATCGTCACCAACATTCGCGAGCTAGAGGGCGCTTTGATCCGCGTCACAGCCTTCGCAAGTCTCAACCAGCAAACGGTCGACATGGAACTTGCGGAGCGGGTTTTGCAAGATCTCATTGTCAGTGACGATCAGATCTCGATCTCGACTTCCCTCATCGTCGCCGAGACTGCCGACTACTATTCAGTCACTCCAGCCGATTTATGCGGCCAATCCCGTTCTCAGGCAATCGCCCAAGCGCGACAGATCGCGATGTATCTGTGTCGCGAGCTCACGGAACTCTCGCTGCCCAAGATTGGTCAGCACTTCGGTGGCCGAGACCACTCCACCGTGTTGCACGCTGATCGCAAAATCCGCAAGCGCATGGCGGAAGAGCGCAACATCTTCAATCAGGTTGCCGAACTAACCAACCGCATCAAGGCTCGCGCCCGCAAACTCACCTGATTGCCGCATTGTCCACAGCCCCCTGTGGGCAACCCGCCACGCCCCTGGGGACGAGGCTGTGAGCTTCGCCCAGCACGGACCACATCCCACAATTAATGCACCGTCTTACACACCCTGTCCACAGCCAACGCCTGCAACGAATTCGTGGTACGACTAGGGCATAAGCCGGTTATCCACAGTATCCACAGACCCTAATACGATTACGGATAGACACATAACTAAACTTCATCTAAATTAACCTGGAGCCCGAGCTGTGAGTAAGCTGAGATCAATCTAAGAGTCAAATCCGGTAGTTGGTAGCCATGATCGGTATCCGCCCACTACCATTGGCGTAAGCTGGCAGCAGCATCCAGGAGGCAAAGTGAGAATCACAGTTCAGCGAGACGTACTGGCTGAAGCAGTTGCGTGGGTTGCTAGGAGCTTGCCCAACCGACCAAGCGTGCCAATCCTTGCCGGCCTACTGATTCAAGCGACCGACGCTGGGGTCGTGATTTCTAGCTTCGACTATGAGACGTCGGCGAAAATCACCTTGGCTGCCGAGGTCAGCGACGAAGGAACCGCATTGGTCTCCGGCAAGCTGCTTGCCGATATCGCCCGTAGCTTGCCGAATCGTCCCGTTGAACTTACCGCCGACGAACTCAAGATGGAACTCAAGTGCGGTTCGATACACTTCTCGCTGCAGACGCTGCCAGTTACGGAGTATCCCGAAATACCTGAAATGCCTTCGGTCACAGGCGTTCTGGAGAGCCAGGCATTCGCTGCAGGCGTCAACCAGGTGGTCGTCGCAGCTGGACGTGACGAGTTGCTCCCCGTGTTCACCGGTGTTCGCGTCGAGATCGACGGCAACAACGTATCGTTGTTGGCGACTGACCGGTATCGCATGGCTCTTAAAGAACTGCAATGGACGGGCCAGTCGGGTGCGGTCGCCGCTGCGCTCATCCCTGCCAAGGTTCTGGCTGAGACAGCTAAGTCGATGACGGGTAGTGACACCATTTCGCTCGCAACATGCCGGTGCGGATGTTGATATCAGAGGACGAAGCGACTCTGGATGCGGCGACGGGAGATCAGGCGCAGGCTGCGGAATCACTTAATGTGCAAATAACCAAACACACGGCTGGTGATCTTGAGATTACAGCCGCCGGGTTCAACCCGCACTATCTGATTGATGCGCTGAACAGTTTCACTACACCATATGTGAATTTCGACTTTACTGCTCCCGGCAAGCCGTGTCTGATCATGGGTGCTAAGGATGCCGAATCTGAAGTTGAAGACGACTATCGCCACGTCATCATGTTGATGCGGCTACCCAACTAGGAGCGAAGATGCAATTAGGTCTGATCGGTTTGGGCAAGATGGGCGCTAACATGCGCGCTCGAATCCGCAACGTCGGCATTGAGGTGTTTGGTTTCGACAAGAATCCAAAGCTCAGGGACGTTGAGAGCATCAAGGAACTTGTTGATAGCATCACGGACGCGCCGCGGGTAATTTGGGTGCAGGTTCCCCAGGCCAGCGTGCGGGAGGTAATCACCGAATTGGCGCAGGTGATGAGCCCTGGAGACATCGTCGTTGATGGCGGCAATACTCGATACCTCGATGATGCTGAACACGCGAAGATCCTTGCAGCCCGACACATTGGTTTTGTCGATTGCGGGGTCTCAGGCGGTGTTTGGGGTCTGAAGTATGGTTATGCGCTTATGGTTGGTGGGTCGAAAGAGAACATTGCCGTCGTCCAGCCGATCTTTGATGCGCTAACCCCCGATGGCCCGCATGGCTTCGTCCGAGCTGGCGAGATTGGTGCCGGCCACTTTGCGAAGATGGTACACAACGGCATTGAATACGGAATGATGCAGGCCTACGCCGAAGGCTGGGAGCTGCTGGAAGCCGCAGATGAAGTCACCAATGTTTCTGAGGTGTTTGAATCCTGGCGCGATGGTGCTGTGATTCGCTCTTGGCTGCTGGATCTTGTGTGCCGGGCGATTGCCGAGGATCCAGATCTGGATCAGATCAAGGGTATCGCCGCAGATTCGGGCGAGGGACGATGGGCTGTCGAGACTGCGGCCGAGCTCGGCGTGCCGGTGCCAGCCATGTCAGCTGCGCTATTTGCACGCTTTACTTCGCAGCAAGAGGATTCTCCCGCGATGCGGGTGGTTGCCTCAATGCGGCAGCAGTTCGGCGGACACAAGACAATCCCGGCCAAATAGGTGTTCGTCAGCTACTTGCAGCTTTTCGATTTTCGCAGCTACGAGTATGCCGAGATCGAGTTGACACCTGGCGTGCAGGTTTTTCTGGGGGCCAATGGCCAGGGAAAAACCAACTTGGTAGAAGCGGTAGAGTATCTGGCTCGTGGTGCTTCTCACCGCGTTGCCACAGTTCGCCCGTTGATCGGCTGTCACGCTAAGACTGCGGTGGTCCGAGCCCGGGTTACCGCCGGCATCGATGATCCGCGTCAAATATCGATCGATGTCGAACTTAACGATGGCAAAGCAAACCGAGCCAAGCTCAACGGAGCGGCGTTGCCCCGTCCTCGTGAAATAGTGGGAGCTCTTCGCGTGGTGCTGTTCTCGCCAAATGATCTCGCTATCGTCAAAGGCGAACCTGCCGACAGGCGCGCATTCTTGGATTCCCTGGTAGTCACCCGCTGGCCCAGGATGGCGCTGGTTAAGGCTGACTATGACCGGGCAGTCAAACAACGGACGGCGCTGTTGAAGTCTTTCGAGGGACGCTTGACCGCTGACGGTGAGGAGATGCTCAAGGTTTGGGACGAGTCTCTGGTTGTCGCTGGCTCTGAGTTGCTAGCCGCCAGATTGGACACCTTGAACGATATGTTTCCGCTAGTGAGGCAGATATATTCAGAGATCGCACCAGTGCGTCACGAGGTTTCGGTGAGCTACGAAACTTCGCTGGACTTGCCGGATTCCACTGCTCCAGCCGATCTCGCCGAGGCGTTGCGGGAGCGCCTAGCTTATCGGCGTCAGGTTGAGGTGGCGCGTGGCCAGTGCGTCGTAGGCCCGCACCGGGACGACCTGAGTCTGCAGATTCGTGGGCTACCAGCGAAGGGCTATGCCTCGCATGGGGAATCGTGGTCATTGGCTTTGGCACTACGGCTTGCTGGGTTCAGGCTACTGTTGGCCGATGGTGTGTCGCCGGTGCTGATCTTGGACGACGTGTTCGCCGAGTTGGACGCCGAACGCCGGATGCGATTGGCCGAAGCCATCACTGACGCCGAACAGGTTTTGGTTACTGCGGCGGTGGCCGATGATCTTCCCCCCACCCTCTCAGGGCAGCGATATCTGGTGAAAGACGGAACGGTTACGGCGGTGGCAGATGTCGAATAGGCCTGAGGAACCGAAAACGAAGCTCGCCCACCAGATTCTTTCGGCGTTGGCTGGCGCTGACCCCGACGTCCTGCCACCGGCGAAGCGAGCCGGTAGGCGCAAGGCGCCCAAGCAGCCCCGCATCGCCGGTGGCTATACGGGTTCCGGGAGTGATCCTCGAGACCCCAAGCCGCTGAGTGCCGCGCTCGCGAACTTCACCAACCGCCGGGGATGGCGCACCGAATTTGGGGTGCGAACCCTGATGCTTCAGTGGCCATCGCTAATCGGGCCAGAGAATGCGACGCATTGTGAACCCGAGTCGTATGCCGATGGCGAAATTGTGGTGCGCTGTGAATCAACGGCTTGGGCGACCCAGCTGCGATACCTTGCGCCACAGGTGCTGGCAGCGATCAACGCCCGGTTACCCGATCAGAAGGTGCGTCGCATTATCTTTCGGGGGCCGCAGCAGCCAAAATCGGGGGGAAGGTTCCGGGTCCGTGGTGGTAGGGGTCCCCGCGATACGTACGGGTAGACCGATTAGTCCTGGTATCTTCGAATTTGGGGCGGCTGGTTCCCAGCGGCACGCTTGGGCAGATCTGCCTGTGCTGGGACGCATGAGCGTGCCGGCTCGAGCAATCGCCACATGTGCCGTCAGGCCGCATTGCCGTAGCATCTTGGGGTACCGTGCTGCCACTAGGTTTGGCCATGTGATCCATGCTGAGTCTTCTCGGTGCTAAGGCTAGGCTCACGCCTCACATCACTTTTGAGCGGCTGGAGTCTCGGGGCTTGTGTTCCCCCTTACGAAGGGGCCCGGATCGTGTAGAAACAGCGCTCTAGGCGCGGCAGGCGCAGGTTTTGCACAGAAACACTGCCTGAGATTGAGAGTTTCTTAGCTGTTTCGGGTAACATTGGGGCGTTGTCTGGCCAACTAGGAGTTCTGTGTCCAACACCACAATTGAACCTGTCACATATGGTGCGTCTGATATTTCGGTACTCGAAGGGCTGGAGGCAGTCCGTAAACGTCCCGGCATGTACATCGGCTCGACCGGGGAACGAGGCCTACACCACCTCGTATACGAGGTCGTCGATAACTCCGTCGATGAGGCGATGGCTGGCTATTGCGACACCATCACGGTGGAGCTGCTTCCCGATGGA
>PDWJ01005197.1_pt1 | contig 10850 bp, 8 predicted proteins | sample 1430881 | NCBI WGS metagenome assembly PDWJ01 (sample SAMN01162460, study PRJNA174530) | Oral metagenome, whole genome shotgun sequencing project. | biome: Marine environment; feature: Marine mammal; material: Swab sample of the gingival sulcus; isolation source: swab sample of gingival sulcus... | reverse complement strand
GGCACACTTTCGTTTTTATAAGGAGTTTTGATCCAACGACGTGATACTTCATTTCCATTCAAATCGAGTTTTAGAAACAAGAAGTCCTTTTTTTGATTTAAAACGGGCAAACTTTGCTGAGGAATAGTTGCGATAACCGTGTAGAAGTAATCGCCAATTCGAACGATTCCTCCAACTTCTCCCGCATCAGTGCTGGACTTTGATACAGCATACATATCCTCATATGGGAGCGCATCTTGATTTGGATGAAGAACGCGATCACTCACTTTTTTTCCATTGCTAAAGCGCGTGAAGCAAATACCAAATGGTGAAGCATCGCCAACAGTGACAGTAACACCTTCTCCAATGCCATCGCTAATGGTATGCGGTAAACTACTGTGACTATGATTCCATGGGGAGCGACCGTTTTCTCGAACGATTCCGTTCATGTCGAAGGTCAAATAGTAATCTGTTTCATGTATGTCGAATTCCAGCGATCCTTTCGAAGTAAAGTTGCCACATGTTTCTACGAGTGTATGAAAGTACGTGCCGTCAAAGGCCAATTCCCCTATACTCGAGTACGTGCACAAGAAGTATGAACCACCTGTTGTCCCTTCGTTACCAAATAATTGTCGCTTGAAGAGCAATCTTCCTGTGACATCGAACTTCAAAAATACGAGCACATTTCCTTCCTCTTCATAATCCAGCGCTCCGTCACCTGTGTATCCAGCGCTTTCCTTTCCTAACACGTAGTAAGCACCATTAATGACTAGAAAATCCATGAAATAAATACCTGGAAGTTCTATTTTGGTACCTGCAGGTTCCCAATTTTTGGTGAGTGCTTGGATGTACGAACCTTCTTTTTCAATTCCATAAATGATGACTGGATTTTGGTAGGAGTCAAAATCTACGTCCATTCGGTTGTCGTACGTTGTTCTGTTTTCACTAAGTGTTAGAACGGTCTTCGTTTCATTCCACGAGTTCGATGAAGCGTTCACTTCAAAACCATTTGCAGTTTGTGCAGCAACCGTACCGCCCACTATGCAAGCGATTGAAAGAAGAAGGAAAGTTGAAAAAGAAAATTTCATAGAAATGGAAATTACGTTGAGTGAAAAAGAGAAAGGGAAGAGCAGATCATTCCCTTTCTCTGGCTAGCTGTGATTAGGATTCTTTTAGCCAGTAGGTAACTTTGTTTCCTTCCGGTAGCGTCATGATTACCTTTCCGTTGTACCAATCAACATTCAATTCATACACTCTTCCAGATTTACTCGACTTTACTCTAAAGTAAGACTCGTAGTAATCGCTATTTTGGATATCTGTTCTCGTCCAACCTGTATCTCCAACTTTTGCGAGGTTAATTTCAGATACTTCCTGGTCCGAACCAATAGTCTTTATTTGGATCAAAAAGCCAGAATTGTCTCCGGCAACGAATTTCCAGGTAGTTGTTTGAGCACTTGCGTTACTGAAGAGCGTAATTCCCATGAATAGCATGAGTAGGGCTGTGAATTTAATTCCTGTGGATTTTTTCATTTTTACTTGTGTTAGATTTGACTTTTATGGGTTCTAGCTTTTCTCAAGCCAGTAGATTACTGTTTGCTGTTGCTCATCGATGGTTTTCATTTTTTTTGTGTTCCATTCGATGAATAATTCGAAGACTTCATTCGTCTCTACAATTTTTACTTTCAGGTATTCTTGAATCGTGTCGATTGAAAGGATTTCCGTTTTCATCCAAGGTGTCCCTTTCTTTTCTTGAAAGTAGATGCTAGAGATTCCGTATTCTCCTTCGATTACTTTGATTCGTTCCTCCGTATTTTTTCCTGATGCATAGATGTTCACCTTCTCTTTAGTGTCTTGCATGAGCATAGTTGAGGAGAGTAGGAAAGAGCCAAAAAGCAAAAAGATGTATGTGAAAATTGAACGTTTCATATCTGTAAAAACAACCCGTTTGATGTGTTGCTGATACAAAGATGGTGAGGCATGAATCGGATTGCCTGTAGCTATTTTACGAATGCAAGGAGATATCTTGCAATGAGGTGTAATTTGCTGTACAAATCTTGCAAAACAACATGTTTAATATGTGCTAATTAACTGTTGTTTAGTTACTTTCTAAAGTGCCCTGGAGGATTCCCAAATTCTTTATGAAATGTTCTAGAAAAGTAGTTTGGATCGGAAAAACCGACCTCATAAGCGACTTCTGAGATGTTCAAATCACTTGTTTGAATCAATTTGAGTCCTTTGTTGAGTCGATAGGATCGAATAAATTGAGACGGTGTTTTGTCGGTTAGTGCTTTTAATTTTCGATAGACCTGCATTTGACTTAAACCTGCTTTTTCGGATAGTTCGGAAACTCCAAAATCGGTATCGGTTAAGTGTGCTTCAATGATGGCGTTTAGTTTATCGAGGAAGGCTTCTTCCACGGGACTAAATTTGGCTTCAGTCAATTCCGTTTCATCGTTCATTTCCGAACCCAATGCAGCGTAGTAGGCTTGTAATTTCTGCCGGACGGAAATTAGTTTTTCAAGACTCAGATTTAATTCGTCTCTGTAAAAGGGTTTGGTGATGTACAAATCAGCACCTGCTTTCAATCCACTCATTTTTTCCTCCTGAGCGGTTTTGGCCGTCAGTAAAATGATCGGAATGTGACTTGTTCGCTCGTCTTGTTTCAGGGTTTCGCAGACTTCGTATCCATCCATTTCAGGCATGGCAACGTCGCTAATAATGGCATCGGGTATAATGTCGAAAGCCATGGAAATGCCGATTTTTCCATTTTCAGCGAGATGTGTACGGTAGGTTGAATTGAAAACGCTGTTCAAATAGTTGGCAATTTCAGGATTGTCTTCAATGATTAATAAATTTAATGCATCGGGATCGTCGTTTTTCACGGAAGGCCTTTTTTCGTCTTGCACGCTTCTATCGGTTCCCCATCCGAATGGTTGGTTGAATTCTCCTGTTCCTTTCTTTTCGGAATCGGTACGAACGGGAATTCTCAACGTGAAAGAAGTTCCTTGATCAACCGTACTTTCCGCAGATATGGTTCCTCCCATTAATTCAACCAAACTTTTCGTGAAGGCTAAACCAATTCCGGAGCCCGTGTTTTGGGACTCATGAATATTATTTGCTTGATAAAACTGATCGAATATTTTATCCAATTCATTGGGCGCAATTCCTACTCCCGAATCCTTGATTTTTAATTGGAACAGTCGCTGATTGTTTTCCGAAACTTCGGATAAATGACAGATAATGCTTCCTCCTTTTGGGGTGAATTTTATGGCATTCGACAAAAGGTTGTAGACAATGGACTGAATTTTTTGTTCATCATAATCCATTACCAAACGCTCTACTTCAGTATAAAAAGTGAGCTTGATTTCCTTGTCGGCTGCCAAACCGTGAAAGGATTCCGTTAAAAATTGGATGTAAGAGATGATGTCGTATTGAATGAGTTCAAGTTTGAGACTTCCTGATTCTAATTTTGACGCATCCAACAATTGATTGATCTGCAACAAGAGCTTTTCGCTATTCCTACGAATGATCGTTTTTTCCTTTTGGTGACCTTCAATTTGTTCATTCATTCCGATGATGAGGGTGAGGGGAGTTCGGAATTCGTGCGTAATATTCGCATACAATTGCCCTTTTACGGCATCCATTTCTTTGATATGCTCCGCATCTGCTTTTTCTTTTCGTCGGATATTCAGCATTCGGTTGATACTCCAGATGAGAGCAATTCCCATTATCGCCCAGATTGTGTACGCCCACCACGTTTGCCACCAGAAAGGAAGTATGGTGAAGGAATAGGAATGTGGCTCGCTCCAAACACCGTTAACCTCTGATACTTTCGCATGTATCGTGTACGTTCCTGCAGGAATTCCGCGGTAATTAGTGGTATTGTCGGATGAGGGAATGCTCCAGCTTTTGTCAATGCCTTCCATGAAGTAACTGAACTTCAAATCGGCTGAAGGTTTCGCACCACGAGCGGAATAGATAAACTTAAGGTCGTTGATTGTTTGTGGAAGCGAAAGTCCGCTCGGACAGTTAACAAATGGATGAACCGCTTTAAAATCGGCATTTGTTAGGTCGATTGGGTCAATTCCTTTCGTGTACCACGGATTATCGTTTTCAATGGAGTCTTGAAGTGATTTAAAATCAACACGATTGTTGACTAAGTTGAGATCTTCGAGTGAAATTTTTAGTGCTTTGTGCGTGAGAATGTTCTTCGGGTGAGTGAGCATTAATGCCATTTGATCCGTTCCCCACCATAATTGATTATTTCGATCTAACATTCCAGAGTTTGCGTAGAACTCAGCGCCTTTCAAGCCATTCAAATCGCAATAGGTGTGAATACTGTATTTCCCGTTCTTTGCTGAGTCGGGGATCAATACGTTGAGGCATTTATCAGCTCCCAACCAAATGTTGCTTTTCGCATCTTCGGTAATTGTCCAAATAGCATTGCTAGATAAGCCATCATCGAGCGTAATGTGCGTAAACGTTCGACCATCAAAACGATTGACACCCTTGTCGCTTGTTCCAATCCAGATGCTACCGTCGCTATGCATCATGAGTGATACCGCGTGATTACTACTCAATCCATGCGCTGTGGTGTACGAAGTGAGATGGCTGCCGTCATATTTCCGGATGCCACCATTTTCTAATGCAATCCAAAGATTCCCCGATTTGTCTTTTTTCAGCGCACGAATATTGGCGGGTTCTTTTTCGTTCAGCGGATAATGAGTGAAGTGTGTTCCGTCATACTTGACTAACCCGCGCGTTCTTGTTCCGAACCAAATATTATGATCTTTGTCCTCTTCCAATGCGAAGGTATGGAAATCAGCACCGTTAAAGCAGTTTATGCGTGTAATGGTTGGAGAAGGACTGTTGACATTTTCAATTTTGTACACTCCGAAATACACCGTTCCTACCCAAATATTTCCTTCGGAATCTTGCAACAGTGAGCGAATCGAGATTTCCTTTCGATTGGGAATTAAGTCGATATACGTGTGCGTGTTTCCATCGTATTTATAGAGTCCAAAACCGTGCGACCCGAACCAAATATTGCCGGATTTATCCTCGAGAATAGCCGATACATTTCCTCCTTTTTTCAGTTCATCAAATTTGAAATGTTTGAATCCATTTGGGTTGTAACATTGCACTCCCTTTCCTGTTGCGCTAAGCCAAATGTTCTCGGATTTATCCACAAAAAGAGGATGCGCCGACGAAAAAACAGGCGTGTTGTCAGCTGAAATGGTTAAAAAACGATCGTTGACCGAGCAAATCGCCATTTTCTTTTGCTCAGTTGCTAGAAGAAAATTATGGTTGAGTCGGAGCGTATTCCGCACATTATGATTCAATACAAAAGTAGCTGGGTAAATGTGCAGAGAATCGTCTTTTAGAACAGAAATTCCACTTCCCGTGGTAATGATCAACCCATTTTCACCATCCATTACCGGATGACATAAGTTATTTTCGGAATGCTCCTCAATAGCATAATACTGCATTTCATCTCCTACAATGTGACAGAGTCCGCCGAGGGCGCTCAACCAAAATTCACCTTTGTCATTTTCTTTGATGATCACATTTAGGTTGCGTAGGTTCTGAAATTGATAGGGGAAGCACGTAAATTTTTTGCCATCAAAACGAATAATTTGAGTCTCTGATTTCAACCAAATATTTCCTTTTTTATCCGTATGAACGATTCCCAAATACTGTTCTCCAAGATCCAGTCCAGCTCCTTCTTTGTATTCATAAAAATGATGTCCATCAAACTTTACAAGTCCACCGAAAGCACCAAATGTCATCCACAAGTTGCCGTCTAAGTCTTCTGTAATCGCGCCAATTCCACGATGTCTATCGGCTTCTGCGAACGAATAATAATGAAAGGAATGCGTATCGTAACGCGTCAATCCACGGCGACTTCCAAACCAAAAATATCCTTTGCTATCTTGAAAAATGGAAGAAATAAACGCTGATTTTAATCCTTGAGAAAGTCCTAGCGTCCGATAACTCAGTTTTTCATTTATTTCATTTTGGAAGGGGAGTGCAGGTATGATTTCGGGTTGCTTGTAACTGACTTCTGCTTTCCCTAATTGAGTTGTGGTAATTGGAGGGAAATTGTTGTGTCCGTAACTGATTTTTTTGGGTTTCCCAACTGCGATAATTTTGGTTTTCGGATATTGGGTAGACTTCAATTGAGGTTCGTCGAGGATATCATTTGTTTCAACTTCCCGAGTGAATAATTGAATATCTTCGGCTGGAATCACTTTTCCTTCGATCGCTTCTTGCTTACCCGAAGTTGTCGCTTCACGATCATCTCCAGACAATTCTATATTTTGAACGGTATCCGACGGAACAGAATCGATTGAAGTTGAATCACATGCTGTAATTAAGAGAGAGAGAATTCCAATAGTGATCAACGCCGTTTTGAGCATGGGAAGAAGGTTGAATACATTAAGTTCCCCCAAAAATAAAAGCTTTTATCGATAAAGCAGACTGGTTGCCGATTATCGAAACAGAAATAGTGAAATATTGTCCCATTACTGACGGAGGTGTTGCGTTCCAAAGTGGAAGAGTCCATGTTTTTAATGGGAAGACTTCCTTCTTTTCAACTTAAACGTCCGAAAATACGGTGAAGAGTTGTCAACTAGTGACTTTTCTGCTTGTAAACATGTACATCCAGATCAAACGAGCGAACCTGAAATTCACAAACCATAACAGCACCATTAACCCGATGATGAAAAATAATAGTCTGGGATCGAATGGATCGTCGAAATAGATGAGGCGCGCCAAAACGTATACGGCCATGCCTTCGGCAACATTTAGTCCATAACTCACATACATGGCTCCGAAAAAGAAACCAACTTCCTTTTCAAATTTATGGTTACAAACGGGACACGTCTTGTTCATTTTTGGGAATCGAAGCGTGAATATGTTCCCTTTATCTTGAAAAGGTTCTCCTTTGTAACAACTGGGACATTTTCCTTTGAAAAGACTGATTAATCGATCCATGACTTTACGTTTTTTGTAGTTACAAAGTTTCAGAATTCAAGCCAGATACTACAAGAACAAACGATCCATAAATTAGGACTAATCAGACATTTTTATACTTTTGAGAGAAATGGTTTTACTTCCCATACTTAACATTAATGCGTTTCAGTTTCCTGAAAACATTGCCAATTTCTACGCGAATGATTTTGTTAGTCATTTGGAGGATCACCACAAAGCCATCACGAGGCCACACAAGCACGATTTTTACCTTGTAGTGCTTTTCACAAAAGGCAGTGGAACACACGAAATTGATTTCAATAGTTATCCCATTCACGCGGGAAGCTTGTTTATGTTACGTCCTGGACAGACGCATAACTGGACACTTTCGGAAGATATCGAAGGATATTTTTTTTTTCACAACAAAGAATACTACAACCTCGTATTCGCCTCAAAACAAATCGATCAGCTTCCGTTTTACTATTCGAACCAAAACAGTCCATTTCTGACGCTCACTAACGAAGATCTTCCTTCAATTGAAGCGCTTTTTTCGGATATTCTGTTTGAATATCAAAATCAAGAAAAGTTGAAAAATCTCAGACTACACAGTCTCGTAGATTTGTTATATGTTGATATTTCTCGAATTTACCTTTCGACAAGTGATTCAGAGACAGTTGTAACGGGTAGTTATTCTCAGAAGTTGCACAAGTTGGAAAGCTTGATTGAGCAGAACTACATCAACGAAAAGCATCCGAGTAAATATGCAGAATGGATGTTCATGAGTTCGAAACACCTCAATCGAATTGTTAAAACACTTTTGGGAAAAACGACGTCTATTCTTATCGCGGAAAGGGTTGTTCTTGAAGCAAAGCGTATGCTGATTCACTCAGAAAAAAGTATCGATCAAATCGCTGAATCTTTGGGGTATGATGATCCATCTTATTTTTCGCGGTTTTTCAAGAAAAAGTGTGGGGAAACTCCAAAACAGTTTGCGAAGCGGTATTTGTAGGGGGATATTAGTTGGGAAGATGATCGGAAGTTGAATAACTTGTTAAATCACATTAATTCTTTGATTTTGAGTGTTTTGATGCTAATTTTACGCTTGAATTCGCGAACGGATATGACGATATCAGCGGCTAATCAAGACGTATACGATTATATTCGAGACGTGACTCACTTCGTAGCGGCGACGCGTTATTCAATATCAGCAATTGATTGATGGTTTACACAAACCTTCGAATGCTCATCGTGTATCCCAAGTGCAAGCCTTCGTGATAATTGTTGAACTCGAATGCATCCGAGATTGAACTTAGATGAAACCCTGTTCCTGTCATTCGTGCGTTGTAGGTTTTGAAATCTCCGTTGTAGAAATCCGTTTCCGTTTTTTCGATAAGGGCGATTAGCAAATCTTTTAGTTCATTTGCTTGAGCTTCTGTAATTTTTCCTGTCGGTTTTGTGCCCGGCTTAAAAAGCCCGAATAATTCATCAGAGACATATCCATCCAGGTTTGAACCTTTGTAAATCAACGCTTGTTGCGCAACGATGATGTGTCCAATATTCCAGATAAGATTATTGCTAAACCCATCAGGTACTTTGTTCAGTTGTTCGAGCGTGTATTTTTCGAAATACTCCAAGTACAGATTTCGACTTGTTTTCCACGTTTTAAATATTGATTCCATTTCGCTTTTAGTTTGATGCCGCTTTTCGAATATAGGGAATAAAAGAAATGAAGCATGAGGTGATGTGGTTATTTCAGAATGTGCTCTTCGATCATTTTATTCTGTGCTTTGTTTTGAACATGCTTCGAGTTTTCAAATAACTTACTCTCCTTCAACGAAGGGAATATTTTTGAAGCGCGTTTGATCATTTTTTTACCTGGAAACAAAAGGTCTTTTCCTGCTGCGAACAGGGTAATAGGCGTTTGGGTGTTTTTCGCTTTTATGGAATCGATAACAGGTACGGGCGCAAAATCCATTTCAAATCCTGGAATTACTTTCTGAAGAAATGCACATGCAAACTCATCCCGTTCGGTGAAAAGATTGGCCAAAAATTTCTCTACATGTAGCGTTTTTCTCGATTTCATAAATCGTTTCATTGGAATAAAGACCTTGAACAATGCTTTTATGGGATTTCCATTCACAATGTAAGCTGGTGCAGACAGGTATACTTCCTTGATTTTACGTTCATCACATTCCAGTGTTTTTAAGATCACCAATCCGCCAAAAGAAAATCCTGCCATCGTAACCGAATCCAGATTGAGTTGATCAATGATTTCATTCATCCATTTCCCATAGGAATCATCTTTCATACTCAAGCGCGTCTCGGCACTTTTGTTGGGTTGAGCCAGTACGTCAACCGCGTACACCCTGAAGGATTTATGTAGATTGGGATATGTTTCCAGAGAAATGGGCGCACAGCCATTAGAGCCATGAACGAGAATGATTGGTGGGTTTTCGGGCGCTCCCGTCACGATTATGTTGGTTGTACCGAACTTCGTATTTACCTTCATGTAATCGTAATCAATGTTGAGGCTTGCTAGCTTTTCCTCATAGAGTTGAAGAATTTCTTCCTTCACTTTTTCGGACTTAAATAATGATTTCATTTTCTTTCTTTTTAGATAGGTGTTTGATCTTCATCGTTTTGTCATGCTATCTGACTCGTCTGATGAACTAAGCAATTGCCTTTAAGACCACATTTCCTTTCTTGTGACCTTTATCGATGTATAGGTGAGCTTCTGCTATTTGCTCTAACGGATAACTTCGGTCGATCACTCCTTTCAGGTTTCCTGCTTCAATTATTTCGAGAAGTATCCCAAGTAAGCGCTTGGTTTCTTTTGTTGATAGCGTTCCTGTTGCAGAGAACTTTGCCTTTTTCTTTCCGAAAATTGAAGTCATCATCATGGCTCCCAACAACGGCATTCCAAGAACAGGGGAGATGTACTTTCCGTTTTCGGTTAACGCGCCACAACATTCTCTAAATGAGCGTACCCCAACGGTATCATAAATAAGGTCGTAGCTGTTTTTATTGGTGGTGAAATCGTACTTGGTGTAGTCAATTACTTCGTCACAACCCAATTCCCATGCGAGTTCCGAATTCTTGCTGCTACAAACACCGGTTACTATTGCGCCAAAATGCTTTGCAATTTGAACTGCTGCCGTACCCAACGAACCAGATGCTCCATTGATCAAGACTTTTTGACCTGGTTTCATTTTTCCGAGGTTGAGCAAGAAGTTGAGGGAAGTGATGCCACCATCACACATACCAGCGGCTTCGTCATAACTCATGTTTTCTGGTAGATGTGTTACAATTCCATCTTCTGAAACGGTCACATATTCGGCATAGGTTCCCATCGTCTCGATGTTCTCCCCAAAAACGTTATCTCCTGTTTTGAATTGAGTCACTTCGGTTCCCACAGATTCAATTACTCCAGCAAAGCCTGTTCCCCAGATTGGGTTTTTGGGTTTTCTTAATCCCAACATTAAGCGCCCGATGTATGGTTTCCCTGTACGCATCATGGTGTCTGCTTTGGTTACTGAAGAAGCGTGAATTTTGATTAAGATCTCGTTTGGCTTGGGTAATGGCTTTGCTACGTTATCTACTTTAAAAACTTCTGGTGATCCATAGGCGGTTGTGATAATTGCTTTCATGTTTCTTAACTTTTGATGATTACTAGGACAAAAGTGCAGACAAGGAACTCCACGAAGGTTCGCAATCTCAAGTATGGGTTCTGAATTACATATCCGAACCAAAAAGCATGAAAGCTTGATTTGTATAAGTCGTTTTGAGTAGGGTTTTGCCCTTCTGATCATCCATTCCATTGCTTTGGAGTCGTGAAGGATGATTTGGTTTATGATGAGAATTACAAAAGGGAATTAGTAGAAAATAGAGGGAATGTTTGG
>PDWJ01005196.1_pt1 | contig 10850 bp, 7 predicted proteins | sample 1430881 | NCBI WGS metagenome assembly PDWJ01 (sample SAMN01162460, study PRJNA174530) | Oral metagenome, whole genome shotgun sequencing project. | biome: Marine environment; feature: Marine mammal; material: Swab sample of the gingival sulcus; isolation source: swab sample of gingival sulcus... | reverse complement strand
AATGCCTGTTTTGCCACCCACAGAAGAATCCACTTGAGCGAGTAAAGTCGTTGGCACTTGAATAAAGTTCACCCCTCTCATATAGCTTGCGGCAGCAAATCCTGTCATATCCCCTATCACACCACCTCCTAAGGCTATTAGGGTGCAATCTCTGCTAAAATGGTGTGCTAACAATTCATCATATATTTGGTTAATACTCTGCTGGTGTTTATATTCTTCACCATCTGGTAAAATGATTTGTTTTATTATAAACTTATCTGAATCATCATGCTTTTCGAAGGAATCACAAAATTTTTGCAAATATAATGGTGCTACGACATCATTGGTTACTATTAAGATGTGCTGTCCCTTAATGAATGGGTAAATCTCTTTAGCAAAATCAACCTCAGTAGTAATTTTAATCGGATAATTATGACTGGCAGTGTTTACAATCATTTGTTGCATTGCTGTTTGCGTTGGTTGCATTACTGGTTGTATTGGTTGCTGTACAGTTGGTTGCATTGTTCTTCCTTAATTTAGATTAAGCTTAATACTTGCCTTGGATTACTTGATTTAAGTTGTTTGATTTAAATTGCTTTACTTAAGTTGCTTGATTTGAGTTGCTTGATTTAAATTGCTTTACTTAGGCTTACTCTGAATAAAATATCCAAGTGATTCAATCTTTGAGATGACTTCCAGTGCCATCTTCTTTGGGTATAAGCGACCTGACACTACTTCAATATCAGCAATCTCTTTATATAAAGGATTTCTAACCTGATATAACTCTCGCAATACTTGTTCAGGATTTTCTGTTTGTAACAATGGGCGATTTTTACTTTTTCGAGTACGTTGTAGTTGAACATTAACATCTGCGTTTAAATACACCACTAAGCCACTCTCAGCTAAAATCTTACGGTTTTCTTCACGCATCACCACACCACCACCTGTTGCAATAATAAGGTTAGATTTTTGTGTCAACTCTTTTACTGCCTTAGTCTCTCTATCACGAAAGCCGGATTCACCTTCCATGTCAAATATCCAAGGGATATTGGCACCTGTTACTTCTTCAATATACCAATCAATATCAATAAATTCACGCTGAAGTATTTTTGCCAATAGCTTGCCAATGGTGGTCTTACCTGCCCCCATGGGCCCTACTAAAATAATGGACGGTAACTTTTTTAATTCGACAGAATATTCCATAACAATCATTAATCACAAATTAATTATAAAGGCATTAATTATACCATTTTCAAAAATTAAAGTACCGAAATTAAGGTACCGAAATTAAGTTAGTGGTACAGTACTAAAGCAAACGAGAGATAATGTACATTGTAATACTTTAAATGAGTTTAACAAAGATAATTTATCTTTTGGCACTGGTACTATACCAAGCCCAAAAAGTAACGTATCGAAGAAAACGAACGAAAATGTACATACTAGTACCTTGAGCGAGTTTGACAAAAATAGACTATTTTTTGTGAAAGGTATTGCAAGGGATAACATGGTGGGTGTTGGTTATGTAACTCAGTGATTTTGATGGTTTTTAAAAGCAGTATAAAAAAAGCAAGCCGAAGCCTGCTTTCTTACACCACAAAACGCTAACTTACTCAAACACCCATTCCATATCAGGACCGCTTAATACTAATACCAATCACGTCTAGTACTAATTAAGTGCTGATTAGAATCTACTAACACCATCATTAACAACACGAGTGGTGATAAAGATAAGTAACTCTTGCTTGTTATTATAACGAGTGTCATTTCTAAATAGCTTACCAACATAAGGCAGATCACCTAAGAAAGGTACTTTTTTTACACCATTACCAGATGTATTTTTGAAAACACCACCAAGGACGATGGTTTGACCATCCTCAACCAATACATTAGTCTGAATTTCATCAGATGAGATGGCAATCTTATTATTGATAATAGTTGGGGAACCATTTTTAATATTCAAGTCTAAACCAATTTTACCATCTGGAGTGATATTTGGTGTTACTTCCAGACTAAGTCCCGCATCCTTAAAGTCAGTATCAGTACCATCAGAAGATACCGCTTCATAAGGAATCTGAGTACCAGATGAAATCTTCGCTTTTTGTTTATCAGCTGTCAGAATTTTTGGTGTAGAAATTACTTCACCTTTATTATCTGCCTGCATTGCTGACAACTCAAGATCAAGCATTAGATCTGACATAGTCAACAGACTAAAAGCGATACTACCGGAAGGATTAGCTGCACCTAAATCTACGTTTAAATTATTAGGTCTGGTTATTTCATATTTTGGATAGCTTACCTTCTGACCATTAATTGTCTTCGTCTCTATATCAAACTCTTTTAGATCCCAAAGGGCTTGATCACTACCACCGACCAATAGAGTATCATTAGTGGCAGCACCATTTGATAACACTCCCCATTTCACACCTATATCTTTACTAAAATTATCGGTAGCACTGACAATTCGAGCTTCAATCATTATCTGCTTAACGGGAATGTCAATCTTAGAAATTAAGGCTCGAATATTTTCAATACTTGCCGAAGTGTCTTTAACAATTAAGGTATTGGTACGCTCATCAACACTGATAGAGCCTTGCACAGACAGCAAGCTACCACTATCATTTTTATTACCACTCGCACCACCACCTGAGTTTCTAGCTTCAGAAATTAATTTAAAAACATTCTTGGCATTAGCATAACTTAGACGAATATATTCAGTACGAACTGGATCAAGACCTTTTTCCTTTTTTAAATTTTCCAGCTTTTTAATTCTATCAGCAACGATTTCTGCTTCTGGTTTTATAAGAATTACATTACCGTTAACAACCTTACCCAATCCTTTTGATTCTAGTACGATGTCTAACGCCTGATCCCAAGGAACATTAATCAAACGAAGAGTAATATTACCAGATACATTATCAGCCGCCACGATATTCATATCTGTGTGTTCTGCTAGGACTTGTAACACAGTACGAATACTCAAATCCTGAAACTCCATTGATAAGGGCTCACCAGAATATACTTTTTTCTCTAGAGATGGCGGGGTGATGATTTTTGCTGGTGTTACAGAAATACTTAAATTATTGCCTGTTTGATAAGCCTGATATTCAAAGTCATTTTTCATATTAATGGTTACAATACCACTCTTACCACGATTTGTAGCATCAATATTGGATACCAAAGCACTATTCACATTCATGCGACTTAATAAGTGCTTAGGCACAGTTGAGCCTGTCATACGTACAACAATTTTATTACCTTGACGAGACACATCTACAGGAATAGATTCATTTGCTAGTCCAATACTAACTGTTCCACCCTGACCATTTCCAGAATAATCAACTGAATTTAAACCATCATAGCTATATTTTTTACTAATATAAGTGGAATGAATGCTTGGGGCTAACAGTGGATTAACTTTCACTACCATTTCTTCATTAGTAGGTTGAAAGCTAGGTTGTCCGACCGGCGTTGTTGTTACAATATTGTTGTTTACAGAATTACTGTTTGCAGAAACGTTGACTGGAGATCCAGTGCTCGCTGTACCACTACTAACACTTAAGATAAGATCCTGACCATCTAAAAAAGAGGTGTATTTCGCATCAGAACTCAACCCAAGAATCACTCGAGTATTATCTCCATTTACCAGAGTCTGTGCTGAATTTACCACACCATTGGATAGATTTTTTGTTTGATCAGGTAATGTACTTGAAACTGATTTAAAGTCTAGAATCAATCTATCACCAAATTGATATGCCTCCGGCATCACCGGCTGCCCTGCAAAGCTAAATCTCAATTCAGCCGAGTTTTCACCGGACTGAGAGCTTGATAAGTTGGTAATCTGAGCATTCTCAGCCATTACAGACTGGGAGAGTGCAAGCATACCTATGGTCAATGCAGATATTGTAAATTTTGCAGACTTAGAACTCATCTTCATTTTATTTTTACCTAAATTCATATGTTATTCCTCAAAAATGCCATCATATTATTAACTGGTTACTGGTTTGATTAAATTAACAACAATTAACTAAACAACAATTAACTAATTGGAGAAACCAATGATTCTGGTTTTTCAACAAATCCAGAGCTACTATCTGGTACAATTTGAATTAAGTTAATCTGAGTTGGTGTAATTTCAACAATACGACCATCATTTGCACCAATATAATCACCAATTTTTACATTTGTTACAATACCATCAGGACGCTGTACCAATCCAAATTCTTCACCTGAAGGAGCAACAATAACACCTCGGTATGTAAGCTCACTCAACTCATAGTCTTCCAAAGGTTCTTTTTCACGAGTCAAGTCAGGCTTAACACCATTATCATCTTGATTCACTACTTGCTGATTTAACAAGCTAGGTGGCATAAAGGGACTACGCTCTTTATTTGCACTATACACAAAGTCCTCAACAAGTTTTGGTGTAGGTGGTGGTTCAATAGGCTGAGACTTAGAATTACGGATATCAGTCATGTCTCTTTCTGCAACCGCTATTCTATCAGCACAGCCAGATGTTACTCCTATTAATAAAGCACTTATCAATAAGGTCACATGGTGCTTTACAGGACTTTGTAGATTACTTAGCTTTATCATTAGTTTTTTCCCCTACATCATCAGCTTTAATATCCTTAGAACGATAAGTTTTTGTTACTAAAGTTAGTTCTAAGTTATCAATCTCTTCCATGTTAATATCATCAGATTTACCTTCTTTGACAGTTACATCAAAATCATGAATAGTCATGATTCTAGGTAAGCCTGCAATACCACTAATAAATGTACCAAACTGATGATAGTCACCGACTGCCTCAATTTCTATTGCTTGTTCAATAAAAAATTCTCTTTTCTTTTCTTCTTTGACAGTAATCTTCCTAAACCTAATGTTAGAACCAACACCTGTCATATTAAGACTACGAACCAACTCAGGAACTCGTGTGTCTTTTGGTAATTGATCTAGTAGAGAGTTAAATTCTGTCTCCATTTGAGCAATTTGGTTCTTATATTCATCGAGATGACGAGCTTTAGACTCTTTCTCTCTATAAGTATCTAAAAGAGCTTGTTTCTCATTTTCAGCTGCCCTGATGTCATCCATTTTTGGACTAACTAACAAAAAGTATGTCAGCACAGCCGCTAAAATAAGGATCAATAGCAGAATAGTGATCTTTACAACCACAGGCCAACTACCATAGTTATTATTATCAAGTGACTGAAAACTTTGACTAAACTCTTTAAAAGACATCGACTGTTTTTTCTTGATGGCTTTTTTTGACTTTTTGCCTTTTTGTGGCTTTTTACTTCTACCTTTAAGTGCCATTAGTTACTACCTCCAGCATCAGCTTGCCCACCATCTTTTTTCGCCTCATCATCCTTTACCTTGTCAACAATTTTAGTCGTTACTTCAAATTTGACATAGTTACTTTCAGGATAGACAGCCTTGTTTGAGTTTTTGTTTGGCAGTTTATCTTCATTTTTCTCAATAAACTTAACCGCCGACTCATTCATCCATTGACTAGCATCAAGGTTGCGGAGCAAGTTAGAGACAACATTAGGGTTATCAGCCCTACCAGTTAGTGTGACTACATTGGCATCTCTGCCATTACCATCTCCTCGTTTCATCTCAGTGAGATAAAGCGTATCAGGCATGGCTCTTGCCATATCATCCCAAACTCGGACAGGTATAGGACGACGACCCTGTAAGTTTTGAATCACTTCCATACGAGCAATAATCTCTTCACGGCGTTGCTCTAAGTCTTCAATTTCCTTCAACACGCCATCAAGTCGCTCATTTTCTTGAGTAATGAGCTGGTTTGCCGCACGTTGATCGGCCAGTTGTTGGTCAAAAAAGAACCATGTAGCAAATGCGCCGGCGGCGGCTAACAGGCAAACAACGAAAATAATTGTCATAAATTCTTTGTTTTTTCTCTGTCTTTGTTCTTCACGCCAAGGTAATAAATTAATACGAGCCATTAGTCAAAGCTCCTTAGTGCTAATCCACAGGCAGCCATCAAGCTTGGAGCATCGATTGCCAGTTGTTCGTTATCAACACGTTTATCTACAGACATATTCGCAAAAGGATTCGCAACAGTCACCATCGTACCTAGTTTTTGCTCTACCATATTTACGAGACCAGGAATAGCAGCACTACCACCACACAACACAATGTGGTCAATGTTATTATACTGGCTAGAAGAGTAATAGAACTGTAGTGAACGAGTAATTTGTTGAATAATATTATCCATAAAAGGGGTGAGAACTTCACCAAAATAATCATCAGGTAAAGTTTGTTCACGCTTATAAGTGGTGGCTTCTTCATAAGTCAGTCCATAACGAGACTGAATGGTCTCTGTTAGCTGTGCACCACCAAACAGTTGTTCACGACTATAGACAAATTCTCCATCTTTAGCGATATAAAGCGTCATTTGTGTATGACCAATATCCACTAAGGCAACCAACTCTGGTGTATTGGGCAAAGAATCAACCATTAAACCAAATGCTCTTTCAATAGCATGTGATTCAATATCAATCACTTTGGTATTTAGCCCTGCAAGAGCTAAAGTATCCACACGCGTCTCTACGTTTTCAGAACGAGAAGCCGCTAGCATAACCTGTACCATTTCTGGATCAATCTCTGATTGCCCCATTACCTCAAAATCAATATTGACTTCATCGAGTGGATAAGGAATGTACTGTTCTGCATCCAAGCGAATCTGAGCTTCACGCTCTGTATCACTCATAGCTGCATCCATATCGATAATTTTGGTAATCACAGCAGCACCAGAAACAGCAGTTGCTGCTTGTTTTGTGTCAATGCCTGCTTTTTTGGCAGCAACACTGATAACTTCAGCAACAGCCTCAGAATCAGCAATACTCCTATCGACAACCAAGCCAGGTGCCAAGGATTCAATGGCATAAGATTTAAGATGGAAGAATCGTCCTTGACGTTGAAGCTCAACCATCTTAACAGAGGTCGCTGTTACATCGACGCCGACGAGTCGTTGAGTTTTTTTTGAAGAAAATAGTCCCACAGACCCATTCCTTATATAATTAATATAATCACAATAATTTTTTAATAATGTTTCACATCTCTAACAATACGTTACTTAACGGTTATATTCAAGGAAAAATGTATTTTTTTTGATATTTTTAACTTTTTCTAGGACGGATGGTAGTCAACCCTGTATAATGTCCCTGTATAATGCATAGTAACTCAATGTATTATACACTCTTTTGAGTTATACTTGAATAGGTTGAATTAAATATTATCTTGAATTTTACTAACATTAGTAGAGAAATTAGTTTTATATGTCTCCTTCAGTTACCCCTCTTCGTATTTTACGTTTTTTTATTGGCTTGATTTTGGCTTTAGCAGCTTTGGCAGCCATCATGCTGATTGCTGTTCCTGTTGGTTTTTATGGTATGGCTCTTTATTTAGAGCCAGATTTGCCCAGTGTGAAAGAAATAAAAACGCTACCTCAGCAGATGCCTTTACAAATATATAGCCATGATAATTTGTTAATTGGTCAATGGGGTGAAAATCGTCTTTCTCTTCCTGTCACTTATAATGAGATTCCTGAACATATGGTTCATGCCTTGCTGGCAGCTGAAGATTCTTCTTTCTTTGAACATTCTGGTATTAGTGTCAAAGGATTGGGCAGAGCCATTACTCAGTTAATGACCGATGATGATTCGCAGACGGGTGGTTCAACCATAACCATGCAGGTGGCAAAAAATTACTTCTTAACCCCAGATCAGACATTTAAACGCAAACTAACTGAGCTGTTCTTATCTCGTAAAATTGAACAAGAGATGAGCAAAGATGAAATTCTGACACTTTATGTTAACAAAATTTATCTTGGTGAGGGTGCTTATGGTATTAAGGCCGCCGCCAAACGCTATTTTAGTAAGTCATTAAATAATTTAACCATTGCTGAAATCGCTGTGTTGGCAGGTCTTCCCAAAGCACCTTCAGACAATAATCCAGTTGAAAACCCTGAAGAAGCCAAAATTCGCCGTGATTGGATCTTAAAAAGAATGTTTAATTTGGGTTTCATTACTCAGGATGAATACCAAACCGCTATTGATGAGCCGATTACTCTTAATCTCTACGAAGACAGCATAGATCATGATATGCCTCATCTTGCTGAAATGGCACGTTACTCATTGGTCAAGCAATTTGGTAAAGAGGTGATGAATAGTGGTTGGCGAGTACGTCTAACCATTGATAGTAAGGTACAAGACAAAGCAGATGCCATCATGCGTAAGCGTCTTATCAGATATGACCGACAGCATGGTTGGCGTGGTGCTGAGGCAAAGGCTGAAGATAATAAACCTTTAAGTAGCTTTAATACTTTTTACAATATGCACCCTGTGAAAGTTACTAAAGTTGCTGGGCATAGCTTTACCGCAGAGACCAAAGACGGCAAAGAGATAAAAGTTTACTGGTCGGGGATGAAATGGGCTCGTAAATATTATAGTGCCAATCGTGTCGGACGTTATCCTGCAAATGCCTCTCGCATCGTATCAGAAGGTGATATTGTACGAGTAACCCCTTATAACGATGGTAAATCATGGCGATTGGTACAAGTACCTAAAATTCAAGGCAGTTTGGTTTCTATCAATCCTGAAACTGGTGCCTTGATTGCGGTGGTTAGTGGATTTCATTATGGTCACAGTAAATTTAATCGTGCGACCGATGGTTGGCGACAACCTGGTTCTACCATCAAGCCATTAATATATTCAGCGGCTTTAGAAAAGGGCTATCGTCCAAACAGTATCATCTCTGATAGTCCACTGCGTATTGGTAACTGGCGACCTCGTAATTCAGATGGTCGTTATTATGGTCCAATGACATTACGTCGTGCCCTGTATCTTTCTCGCAACCTTGTTTCCATTCGCTTACTACGATCAGTCGGTATGGCAAATGCCCGTAATCTACTAGATCAATATGGTCTGGATAAAGATAAACTTCCTACCACTTTGTCATTAGCCTTGGGAACAGGTCAAGCGTCTCCACTACAAATGGCAACCGCTTATTCAACGTTTGCCAACGGTGGTCATCGTATCCAACCCTATTTAATAGACCAAATTTATAACTTTGACCATGAGTTAATTTATCAAGCCAATCCAGTTCGAGCTTGTGCTGTTTGTTATAACGATAACCTTGAAGAATTAAACAAACAACAACAAAAGAAAATTGATGCCTATATTGCTAAAAATATCGGTAATGATGCTTTTGTAGATGTCCAAGGTTTAAATACACCAATAGCAACAACCCTATCAGATTTGGCAGAACTAGAGAAGAAAATTAAAGAAGTAGATGCCAAAAACTCTCAGCTTACAGAAGAGAAACCAGAAGGAAGTGAAAACGGTGAAACTGAAATAAAAGCGAAAGATGAAGTGAAAGATGAAGTAACAAGCACCAAGAAAACTACTGCTGATGCCAATGCCAAACTTGATCGAATGAAAGTGTACCCAACACTCTATAGCCGTGCAGAACAAGCACCACGCATACTTTCACCTTATGTCGCTTACGAAATGGCAAATATTCTAAAAGATGTTATTCAGCGTGGTACAGCGACTCGTGCAAAAAAACTGGGGCGTTCGGATATTGGTGGAAAAACTGGCACAACCAACAACTTTCGTGATGCCTGGTTTGCAGGCTTTCATCCAACTAATGCCACTGTGGTTTGGATGGGTTTTGATACACCATCAACCTTAGGACGTCGCCAATATGGTGGACGTTTGGCTCTGCCTGTGTGGATGGACTGGATGCGTTATCAATTAAAAGGCGTACCAACACAATGGGTCAGTCTAAACAACCAAGCAAAATCAAAAAAAGAAAAAAAACACACCATCGACATTACCGAAGATGGAACGGTGGATTCTGAAGACAGTAATGGCAATAATAACGAAAATAAACCCAACTTACCAGAAGGGAAATCATATCGTCGCAAAGCACCTATGCCTGCTCCTTTTACATCAAACAACAGTTATTTTAACAACCGAACAAGAGCACAACAAACAGCACAAGGCAACCAAAGGATTCAAAGACAATCTCTTGGTCAACCACAATATCACTCCCAATACCAGTACCAACAAAAGTCGCAAGCTCAACGACAAAGAGAAGCGATCGCAAAAAGGCAGGCACTTGCAAAAAGACAAGCTCAAGCTCAGCGTGCACTTAGAGCCCAACAGTCTCAAAAAGTGCTACAACAAAACAACAACAGACAATTGCCAAATACAGCAACAGCCAATACAAACAATATGAGTACTCAAGGTACTGCAAGCATACAATGGACTAATACCAATAATACACAAAATACGCAAATAAAATCAGCAAGACAGGTAGATTTAAATGTGACTAAAGTCAATGAACTGCCACCAATGCCTGGAAGTAATAACTAATTGACTACTTTACTGGTTAATGATTGTTTATACAGCATTTACCATGCTTGTCATTAGAGTCACGAAAAAGGTGTAATAATTTATATTCTTACTAAAATATGCTGATATTGTAAAATTTTTGTATAATCTATCGACTTTGGTCTTGATTATTGGTAAAGTGCTGAAAATAATATTACTTTTTGACTAATACGGATGCACCATATCGTAGATTTATTGGACACGGATTTATTGAGTATAGAATCATTAATGAATAAATTCATTGCGGTTATAAAAATCAACAATTTGAGGTCATGATGAAAAGAACAACCACCAAAACAACCTTATTCAAAAGCACATTGAAACAATCGCTTATTTTATTATCCCCGTTACTAGTAATTTCTTGTAGTAGCAATCCTCCTACTGTGCATGATAAACAAAACTCAAAGTCTGTCATAAAAACAACACAGCAAAACAAACAGGTATCCCGTAAA
>PDWJ01005194.1_pt1 | contig 10855 bp, 11 predicted proteins | sample 1430881 | NCBI WGS metagenome assembly PDWJ01 (sample SAMN01162460, study PRJNA174530) | Oral metagenome, whole genome shotgun sequencing project. | biome: Marine environment; feature: Marine mammal; material: Swab sample of the gingival sulcus; isolation source: swab sample of gingival sulcus... | reverse complement strand
GTGTTCATTGATTATCAAATATTTGTTAGAAATTGATTAGAAATAAATGCTTATTGTATAGGCAATTGATAGATAGCTCAACTGGCGAATGTGATAATTGCTAAAGAAGTTGGTCAGCTTAAATTAGAGTGGACTTTGAGGTGAATGCAAGATTAAGATTATCTTTTATTGCTTGTTAACCAAAAATATGAGAATGTGAGCCAATTTGATGCAATTCTACTACTTCATCAACAATGCGATAAATCAACACCAAATCAGGCTTAACATGACAGTCTCGAAATGATTTCATATTTCCTGTGAGTGCATGGTCTCTATATTTCGTAGGCAATTTTTCATCTTTGATTAAACAATAAAGCACTTCAATAAATGCAGGATTAATCCCCCCACATTTTTTAAAGTCTTTTTCAAATTGGCGACTGCGACGAATTTCACGCATGCTCAGCCCATTGCAAAAACTCGGCAAGGTCGCCTTGAGTGTATTGTCCGTCTTCCATTTCTTTTATAGACTTCAACAAGTTAGCATGGGCAATGGGTGTTAATTGTTGTTCTTGTTGATAATCAAACGACAATGGCACAGCCTTTGTTTTTGCGACTTGCTTTAAAAACAGTTTAAACGCTTGCGAGGGTGATAATCCATAACTATCAAGTACAGAAAATGCCTCATCTCTTAGTTCTTTATCTAAACGTATATTGTAGCTAACAGCAGACATAATACATCCTTTTTTACGCTATTTATCTGTTGATTATATGTAAAATAGATAATAAGTTCAAGGGAGTTTTATAATCTATTTTTAAAAGTGACATCTAAACCCTGTCCTTACTTCTTTGATTTTATCCTGTATTTTATGATAATCTTTGTTTTTTCTCCCTCAAAGCCCTCCAAAATATGAAAAATTGATGAATTTTTTAACAATTAGTAACTATTGTCCATAAATGTATAAAAATAACGTATAATCTATCGGTTAAATTTTTATAAATACATATTCCCTCTTTTTCCTCTCAAGGAGCAAATAGTGCTAGTTTGGTTATTTGAATGGCTTAGTCAATTTTATTCCCCTTTTTCTGCAATTTCCTCCATTACCTTACGCATGATGTTGGCGGTGCTAACGTCATTGGTGTTTTCTATGGTATGTGGTAAGCCTGTTATTAGCTATTTACGTTCTCTCAAGTATGGACAGGCGATTCGTGATGATGGACCTGAATCACATCTGAAAAAACACGGTACACCTACCATGGGAGGCGTGCTGATTTTGACTTCCATTGCCGTATCTACCTTGTGTTGGGCAAGGCTGGATAATCCCTATATTTGGATATTGATGGTGGTGATGACCATCTTTGGAGCTGTCGGTTGGGCGGACGATTGGCTAAAAATCAAATACAAAGATCCAAAAGGTCTTATCGCTCGCAAAAAATACTTTTGGCTATCAGTAGGGGCATTGATTGCAGGGGGCTCCATGTATTTTATTGCCACTCAACAAGCCGATGTTGCCACCACCAACGCCATGCAAGATTTACTGTTACCTGTCTTTAAAAATTGGGTCATTCCCTTTTCTAGCATTCCTTTTGGTATTGGTTTTATCATCTTTACTTATTTTGTTATTAATGGTGCCTCCAATGCGGTGAACTTAACGGACGGCTTAGACGGTTTGGCAATTTTGCCTGTGGTATTAGTGGCAGGAGGCTTGTGTGTCTTTGCTTATGTCTCAGGTGATGTGCGTTTTGCCGAATATTTGCACGTCCCTTATATCGCTTATAACTCAGAAGTGACCATTGTTTGCTCTGCTATTGCAGGGGCGGGATTGGGCTTTTTATGGTTTAATGCGCATCCTGCTCAAGTATTTATGGGAGATGTTGGTGCCTTGGCATTGGGAGCCTTGCTCGGTACCATTGCGGTGATGACAAGACAAGAGCTTGCTTTTGCAATTATGGGCGGTCTGTTTGTGGTTGAGGCGTTATCCGTGATGCTACAAGTGGGTTCCTATAAAATGCGTAAAAAACGGGTATTTTTAATGGCTCCGTTGCATCATCATTTTGAAGTGTTAGGCTGGAAAGAGACGCAGGTTGTCGCTCGCTTTTGGATTGTTGCCATTATTTTGGTGGTATTGGGCTTGATGACGTTAAAATTGCGTTAAAATTGCGTCAGAAACTGCGTTAAAAGTTACGTTAAAAGTTGCGTCAAATTTTACAATGAAGAAAAAACCATGAGTATAGACAATCTATTCGATGAATTTCAGCAAGGCTATTATATTGGTATCATGTCAGGGACGAGCCTTGATGGTATGGACGTGGTGCTTGCCTCTTTTACTGATGAAGTGCAATTAATTTCAACGCATAGTAAGGATTTTAATAATGACTTGCAAGCGGTATTGTTTGCGTTATGCCAACCCAATGGCGTAGCTCAATTAGCAGACAAAGAGATGAAACGCTTCAATGAGTATGATAAAGCAACGATGAGCGAATTAGACTGGTTTGGTTGGGCAAGTCGTGTCTATGGTCATTTTGCAAGTGAGGTGGTTGCTGAGTTGTTAGGGAAAGCCAATATTTCTGCTGATGAAGTTATCGCCATTGGTTGTCATGGACAAACGGTACGCCATCGTCCCGAATATGGCTTTAGCCTACAACTGCTTGATCCCAATGTGCTTGCTGAACGTACAGGAATAACGGTAGTCAGTGATTTTCGTCGTCGTGATATGGCAGTGGGAGGGCAAGGCGCACCACTTGTACCTGCGTTTCATCAAGCCCTATTTGCCAATACTGAAAAACAGCGTGTTATTCTTAACTTGGGGGGGATTGCTAACATTACCGTATTGGGTAAAGAAGTGATTGGTTATGATACAGGACCTGCCAATTTATTAATGGATGCGTGGGCATGTCAGCATATTGATTGTCTTTATGATAATAATGGTGATTTTGCTCGCTCAGGGACGGTCATTACCGAACTGCTTGAGCAACTGTTACGCCATGACTATTTTGCTAAGCCTGCACCCAAAAGCACGGGGCGAGAAGACTTTCACTTATCTTGGTTAGAAGAACAGTTAGAAACCTTTAGTCATCATCACCCAACCGCTCGCTTCTCGCCTGCCGATGTACAGGCAACTTTAGCCGAATTAACAGCCGTCTCTGCTACGCAACAGATTGCACGCTACGCTGATGACAAACAACAAGGTAGATTGGGGGAATTGTTTGTCTGTGGCGGTGGTGCCTATAATGGTTATTTGCTTGAGCGGTTACAGGCCTTACTCACGGATAAATGGCAAGTAGCCACGACAGATAAGTTGGGACTTGCCCCCACTTGGGTAGAAGCAACTGCCTTTGCATGGCTGGCAAAACAAACCTTGATGGGCGAAGTTGCTAATCTCCCTGCGGTAACTGGAGCCGATAAGGCAGTGGTATTGGGGCAAGTGTGTTTTGCTTAGGAACAGTCGGAAAAAAACAACTCAGTTCTGATGTTGGCATAGTTCAATATCAATCTTGCCGTCAAAGTTTCCCTCCCTCCTTAATCTATGTTAAGATATAGCGACCTTTATTTCACTTAAACACTAAAAGTAGAGATTAAAAGACATTAAAGTTGAGTTACTAATACTCAACATAACAATTTAAAAACCTAAAGTAAAAAGTATTAACAATGACAAAAAAACCAAATTGGACAGACCCTAACGCCCAAAATGAGGCAGATAAGTACGATAATCCCATTCCTAGCCGATTGCTAATTATGCAGACCTTAGCAGAACTCAATAAAACACAAGGGGCAATCAGCCACAAACAGCTAGCCACCGCCTTTGATTTACTTGATGATGAAGAAAAATTTGATGCCCTTGCTTACCGCCTAAAGGCAATGACTCGTGACGGTCAAATTAGCCGAGATAATAGCCGACCCTACCGTTATCGTGCCATTGTCGAGAGCGATATCGTTACAGGTATTGTCTCTGCTCATGCTAAAGGCTTTGGCTTTGTGGTATTAGAAGATATGCCTGACCTGTTTTTATCCGATAAGCAGATGCGTTGGGTATTTCATGGCGATACTGTACAAGCAGTAGCGACCACAACCGATAATCGTGGACGTATGGAAGGACGCATTATCAAGGTGGTGGAACGAGGGCAAGATAACTTTATTGGACAGCTTGACAAAGATGATGAAGGCTATTTTGTTAGCCTTGCTAGCCCAAATAATCATCAACCAATTGCCGTCAGCGAAGATAATGTGAGGCAAATGGGGGCGATGCTTGAACACCCTGTAAAAGTGACTATTAACGATTATCCAAATCAACATGAATTTGCGACAGGGACCATTACCGAGGTGATGACTGATGATAACGATCGTGAAGTCATTATCGAAACTACCTTGTTAAATTATAGTATTCCTCATGAATTTAGCAAAAAAGTGCTAAAACAAGCTAATAGTTATCAAGAACCCACGCCAGCTGATTATAAAGGGCGTGTTGATTTGCGTGAGTTACCATTAGTAACCATTGATGGTGAAGATTCACGAGATTTTGATGATGCCGTTTATGCTGAAAAGCGTTCAGGCGGTAATTATCGAGTCGTGGTAGCGATTGCCGATGTTAGCCATTATGTCACGCCAAACTCTGCCCTTGATCATGAAGCCTATGAGCGAGGGACTTCTGTGTATTTCCCTCATCATGTTGTGCCGATGTTGCCAGAAGTGTTGTCTAACGGCTTATGTTCGCTTAATCCAAATATCGATCGTCTCTGCATGGTTGCCGATATTAAGGTCTCTCGTCTTGGTAATGTGACAGGCTATGAATTTTATCCTGCGGTCATGCACTCACAAGCACGCTTGACTTATAATCAAGTCAATGAATATTTTGATGGCAACTTTGACAAAGTGCCAACCAGTTTGACCGATAATAAAGCAGTAAAAAAATCCATTGACGTGTTGCACCAACTCTATGGCGTACTGATTAAAAAACGTGAAGAACGTCATGCAATGGAGTTTGAGACACCAGAAGTGTATATCAAGTTTGCCGATGATGGACGCATTGATAAAATCATGCCTCGCACTCGTGGCGATAGTCATAAACTCATTGAAGAGTGTATGTTACTTGCCAATACAGTGACAGCAAAATTTGCCCTTGAGCATGAATTGCCGGTGCTTTATCGCAACCATGACCGACCAGACTCTGAAAAATCCTTCCGTGTGCATGAGTATGCGAAAAACTTCGGCGTGAGTTTCCCACAAGAGAATCCAACGCAAGCGGATTATCAACGTATCATTGAGGCAACTCGTGAACGCCCCGATGCGATTAGCATTCATAGCATGCTATTGCGTTCGATGATGCAAGCAAATTATTCCCCTGATAATATTGGACACTTTGGCTTAGCCTACGAGGAATACAGCCATTTTACCTCGCCAATTCGTCGTTATCCTGACTTGATGTTGCACCGTGCGATTAAAGCAAAAGTGCTCAATAAACGCCAACCCAAAATGGACTTCACCATTGATGAGGCAGGCACGCAAACCTCAGATACCGAACGCCGTGCAGAAAAAGCCAGTCGCCATGTAGAAAGTTGGTTAAAATGTCATTATATGCAAGACCATTTAGGCGATGAATTTATCGGTACGGTGTCTGCGGTGACGAATTTTGGGCTATTTATTACCTTAAATGATTTGCTGATTGACGGTTTATTGCATATTTCTAATGTTGGTAATGATTTCTTTGAATATGATGAGCAACAACAACAGCTCATTGGTAAAGACAAAGGTACCTTATTTGGTCTCGGTGATGTGGTGCGTATTCAAGTCGCAGGCGTGAACATGGATAACTTGCAAATTGACTTTGAGCTAGTGGAGCGTATCAGCTCTAGTGAATTAAATCTGCAAAAAAAGCCAGCAAAATCCAAAGAGAAATCATCAGATGGTGACAATGGACAGACTGCCAGTAAAAAATCTGCTAATAAAAAGTCTGAAGATAGCAGGTCGACTAAGAAAAAGTCTGCCAATAAAAAGCGAAGACCAAAAAGCAATCGCAAAAAATAAATGAGTAAATTAATGAAAGTAATTTTAACGATAGCAACGCTATTGAGTTGTTTTTTGTTGTTTATTTCTAGTGCGACAGCCAAGGTTGCCTCAAAGATAGATAAGCAACTTTATATGGTTGTAAAAGAAACCCCCATTCGTTTAGGTGATGCAAAAGCAAAGTTAATTAAGCAATTGGGACAACCCCAACACAGTGAATTAATCGACTTGACTAATGACCAAATTAAAAATCCTGAACAAGTCAATAAATGGGTTTATCCAGATGGATTAACTTTTATTGCTGTTGTAGATCCCAAAAGCGAACAACTAACAGAAGCAACCATTTCTAGTTTCATGCCTCTAAAAGATAGTTATATGGTCATTCATGGCGATGTGAATTATCTTAATGCAATGAGTATTGAGAAGTTAGAAGAAACCTATGCAGAAACTTATCGCTGTTTGTCTTTTTTTGAGCAAGATGGATTGGGTTGGCTAGATTATACAATCAAGGATAATAATAGTTCTAATAGCCATATTACCTTTTCTGCTTTAAATTATTCAGACCACTCATTGAATACCCTAGAAGGACAAATTGCGAGCAAAATTAGCAATGTTGATAGCATTACTCTAGGTAGCAGTAAAGCGAAGTTTTCTAACGAAATTTATTGTAAACAATGGTTTGAGAAGTGATTTATTTAATAAATCAAATAGCACAAGTAATGATTTATACGAAGCAGGCAATGATTTAAACAAAACAAGGTACAAGGGTCATGACACTAAATACAATTCCAGAAATTCTCGACGATATCCGTGCAGGCAAGATGGTTATCTTAATGGACGATGAAGACCGTGAAAATGAGGGCGACCTCGTCATGGCATCGACTCATGTTCGTCCTGATGATATTAACTTTATGATTACTCATGCTCGTGGTTTAGTTTGTCTAACCCTAACTGAAAAGCGTTGTAAGCGTCTGAATTTAACGCCAATGTCTGAGGATAACGGAGCAAGATTTGGCACGGCATTTACTCAGTCGATTGAGGCAAAAGAGGGTGTAACCACAGGTATTTCTCCCGCTGATAGAGCCTTAACTATTCAAACCGCCGTTTCTGCCTCAGCGAAGGCGGACGATATTGTCAAACCGGGGCATATCTTCCCGATTATGGCACGCAATGGTGGTGTGTTGCATAGAGCAGGACATACTGAGGCAGGTTGTGACTTGTCTCGCCTTGCAGGATTAGAACCCTCAGCAGTCATCTGTGAGATTACCAATGCTGATGGCTCAATGGCTCGTCGTGATGATTTGGAAGTATTTGCCAAAGAGCATGATTTAAAGATTGGTACGATTGCTGATTTGATTAACTATCGTATTGCCAACGAACAGACTATTGAAGAAGTAGAAACTCGTCCTTTCAATACAGAATTTGGTGAATTTACCTTACATCGCTTTACTGAATATGGAGCGTCTGAGACTCATATCGCATTGGTAAAAGGGGATTTAACTCAAGGAGTTAGCACGGTTCGAGTGCATGGCTTTCACCCATTACGAGACTTATTTGCCATGCAGAGCGAAGGCACAGGGCGTAGTGGCTGGAGCGTCCAATCGGCATTAGCAGAGATTAGTAAACAAGACAGTGGCGTATTGGTATGGATAGCGGACGATTCAGTAACCGATCTGGGTGAGGCGTTAGATAAACTCGATAATAAACAATCTCCACATCAAGCAAAACAACCGTATCGTAGTATTGGTGTTGGTGCACAAATTTTACGCCATCTTGGCGTGCGTGATATGCGATTATTATCGAGTCCAATGAAGTTTCAAGCCTTATCGGGCTTTGAATTAAACGTAGTAGAATTTGTACAGTCGCCGAGTGTTTAAATAACGGTTAATAAAAATTAACTGAGAATGACTAACAAGTAACTTGCTATTTTTTGGTAACTTGATAAGATAACTCTTTAGGCTAGCTAAATAAACACTGCTCACACAATTGCAATTCTTATAAGATTCTTATCTTATAAAATGCTAGCCCACAAAGTTATTGGTATTGTGTGAGTAATAGGAGTCATTAAAATGCAAGATACAGAAGTCAATCAGTGGAACATGCTTATCCATTTATCACAATTAGTCGGTTTTTTTATTCCTCTTGGTAATGTCATTGCTCCGTTGATATTGTGGCAAATGAAAAAAGATGAGGATCCTCGTATTGACCAACACGGCAAAGAAGTCATGAATTGGGAAATCAGTTTGTTCATTTATGCAGTTGTCGCGGGGTTGTTGTGTTTTGTTCTTATTGGGTTTTTGTTCGTTGCTATTCTTGCTTTAATGTATCTTATCTTCGCTATTATGGGTGGTGTTAAAGCGAATAATGGTGAGTTTTGGCAATATCCAATGACCATTCGTTTTTTAAAGTAGTTGGCAAATGATTAAAATTTTGTTATAATCTTGCGTTCCCACCTTTAGGTGTTGTTTTTGGTGAATCGCTTTAAAAAAGTGGTTTTTAGATAAAGCAACTGCCGAAGAGGTTCAAAATATAACTAATTATGTTGATGAAAATCAAACATGATTAAAGAAAAAGAGGCTATCTATCATGAAAGTGAAAATGAAGAGCAAAAGCGGTGCTACTAAACGCTTTAAAAGAACAGGTAACGGTTTTAAGCGTAAGCAAGCGAACAAAAGCCACATCCTAACCAAAAAATCTCCTAAGCGTATTCGCCAATTGCGTGGTTTGACTATGGTTGCAAAATCTGACGAAAAAGTTGTTCGTCGTATGTGTCCATACATCTAATCGTCAATTATCACAATACATTTATTTAACATTCTAGGAGAATATCATGGCTCGAGTAAAACGTGGTGTACAAGCAAGTCGCCGTCACAAAAAAATTCTTAAACGTGCAAAAGGCTATTACGGAGCTCGCTCACGTGTCTATCGTGTAGCAGTGCAAGCGGTAACCAAAGCAGGTCAATATGCTTATCGTGACCGTCGCAACAAAAAACGTACTTTCCGTCGTCTATGGATTGCCCGTATCAATGCCGGTGCTCGTTTAAATGGTTTAAGCTACAGCCGTTTCATCAATGGCTTGAAAAAAGCAAATATCGACATCGACCGTCGTGTACTTGCTGACATTGCTATGCATGATGCAAAAGCATTTACAGCTTTAGTAGAAAAGGCAAAAGAAGCACTATAATTTTTTAAAAATTAGTGTGTTTCCTTCTAAAAGAGCCATCAGACTTTGAGTTTGATGGTTTTTTTTATGGGTATTGATATTTATAAAAAGAAAAACCCATTCTTATCAAAATCAAAGAATGGGCTAAATAAAAAAATCAATTTAAAATTATTTTATTTTTAACGGAGCAGACCAAGAGTTTAACTTCGCTTTACTCCAATAACCATAAGTGCTGTTTGGAAAGACGATATATTCAGTGCCAAATTTATCGCTATTTTTTTCAACTAATGCTCGTGATTTTTTCATATCACGCTTTACTTTGGCAAAGTCGCCCGAAAAGTCATGCAAAGAATCACCAAGTTGCATAATCAAGATATGGTCTTTTTTTACAGAGGCACGACGCTCAGTTTTTGGTGGACCATATAGTAATACATGCTCATCATTGACTTGAGGTAAGTTAAGCTTTTTCATCGTTGCCATGGTTGAGGCTTTGTTCTCTTGATAGCGGTTAGACACATAATAAATGCTTACCCCAGTTTTATTCACATGAGATAAAAATTCTAAAGCACCAGGGATTAATTTGGGCTGACCCTCACGCTCCCATACTTTCCAAGTATCCCAAGTGGTAAACTCGTGGCAGGCATTCATATCACGCACTAGCAATTCACTGTTGTCTATTACTGTTTCATCAACATCACTAATAATTGCTAATTTTGAAAGGTCAGCATTTTCACCTTTAAAGGCTTTGTAGCTATTGACATAATCATCAAAACGAGCCCTTGCTAGATTATAAGATTGCTTTTGTAGGGCAACAATCTCAGCAGATTGTTGAAAATAACGCAAACCCATTGCATATTCTTTTTGAGGGCAAGTCGCAGATTTCTCTGTACTTTTTGTCATATCATCAGCCTGTACTGCGATGCTTGCCGTTAGCATGATGGCGATTGCGGTTAGTTTTTTCATCATAATATTATCTCTTAAGTTTAAAAAATGAATTAATTATAATAGTATATCCCATGCGTGAAAGCAACTATCTATCAAAAACCATTTGCAAAATAACGATAACAGGTTAAAATCACTCTATCTAATTAATTTAAGAAAAAACAGGCAATTTTATGACAGATATTACCCTACCAACACTTAACGCAGAACTTGCTCAAATCACTGAAAACGACTTGCAAAACTTTAGCACAGTAGCAACCGACTTGATTAAACAGGCGACTGATAGCAAAGCACTTAACGACTTACGAGTAACCTTAACCGGAAAAAAAAGCCCAATTAATGCCCTTTCTAAGCAAATGGGCAAACTTAGCCCTGATGAGAAAAAGCAATATGGCGGTTGGTTACATCAAGTGCGTACGTCAATTCAAACTGCCCTTAGCGAACGCCAAACGTCATTAGAAAAAGAGGCGCTTGAGGCAAAATTAGCCAGCGAACGCATCGATGTAACCTTGCCTGCACGAGGTCGCAACCGTGGACAGCTACACCCTGTGACCATGACCACTCGCCGTATGCAACAGTTTTTTGTACAAGCGGGCTTTAATGTGGCGACAGGTCCTGAAGTTGAGCATGATTATTATAACTTTGAGGCATTAAACATTCCCTCACACCACCCTGCACGAGCGATGCACGATACTTTTTATTTTGACGCTCATTATTTATTGCGTACTCATACCAGTCCTGTGCAAATTCATGCAATGAAAGACGGTGAGCCA
>PDWJ01009446.1_pt1 | contig 10856 bp, 9 predicted proteins | sample 1430881 | NCBI WGS metagenome assembly PDWJ01 (sample SAMN01162460, study PRJNA174530) | Oral metagenome, whole genome shotgun sequencing project. | biome: Marine environment; feature: Marine mammal; material: Swab sample of the gingival sulcus; isolation source: swab sample of gingival sulcus... | reverse complement strand
TGGTCAAAATATTGATGATAAGAAACTAAAATCAATGTTTGAAAACGTTGGTTTTAAAGTGGAATACTCAAAATTAATCGGTGTAAAATCAAAAGCAGCATTTGGAAAAGGAATTAAAATTTAATTGTCAAAAAATAAAACTATTAAGAAGCAATATAATAATGGAAAATAAAATAAAGACTAATCTCACTAACGTTCCCGAAACAATGTTAATACCGTTAAGGGCAAGAAGCAACGAAACAAAATTGCAAAATGGAATCATCAACGACCCAAAATCGACAGAGATTATTGATAAAATAGAATCAAATGTTTCACAAAAAGGGGAAGTATCTATAAGCTCACAAAAAGGAGTTGCCGTACGAACCGAAATTTTAGATGAATTGACAATTACTTTTCTGCAAAAATACCCTGATAGTGTTGTTGTAAATTTAGGCTGTGGGTTAGACACTCGGTATCATCGTTTGAATAATCAAAAGGTACAATGGCTTGACTTGGACGTTCCTGAGGCTATCGCATTGCGAAAAAACTTTTTTCAAGAGAATGAAAGATTTCATTTTATAAGTAAATCTGTTTTAGACTTCTCGTGGAATGAGTTAATTCCAAAAGATAAACCGATTTTATTTATCGCCGAAGGTTTATTGATGTATTTTACCGAAAACGAAGTAAAATCTATTTTAAAAAACATAGCTGATAATTTTCCTAATTCTGAGATTATCTTTGAAGCAATGTCGCCATTTGTGGTTAAAAACTCTAACAAACACGCTGATATCAAAAAATACAATGCCGTTTTTAAGTGGGGTATTAAAAGTGGGAAAGAGATAATGAATTGGAATATCGGAGCAAAATTTGTCAATGAGTATTTTTACAATCGTCATTTAGATAAAATGCCTTTTTCTATGCGTATGATGTATCGTTTATTACCCTTTTTCAGAAAATCAATGAAAATTGTGCATCTTAAATTTGAAAAGAGAACTGAAATAGCTAATTGCTAACAGCTAAAAGCCAGATAATATGAAAAAAGCCAAACAATATTGGGATAAGAAAGCCAAAAGTTATGATAAAATTGTTAAAATTCTTTCGAATAATCAATACAAAATAATGTATGATTTTATCAGAGAGCCTTTGACGAATAATATGCACGTTTTGGAAGTGGGAACAGGAACGGGGCTTGTAGCAAGAGAAATTGCTAACAAAGTTAAAAATGTTGAGGCAACAGATTTTTCCGATGAGATGATAGCACAAGCGAAAAGTATTGAGCATTCAGCTAACATCCATTTTTCTTGTGCTGATGTTTTCTCTTTGCCATTTGATGATAATCTGTTTGATGTGGTTGTGGCAGCTAATATTTTGCACATAATTCCCAATCCTGAAAAAGCAATGCAAGAAATAAAACGAGTATTAAAACCCAATGGTTTGCTTATTGCTACTGTTTATTTATGGAAAGAATTGTCGTTGTTGGGGAAAATAGAAAAGTTTTTTATGATGAAAAACAACTTTCCAATAAGTATGGAATTGAATGAAAAAGAATACAAAGATTTTATAAATAACAATGGATTTTCAGTTACAAAAACAAAGAAAATAAAAGCAAGTTTTGCTATCGGCTGTGTGATAGCAGAAAGTAAAAAGTAAAAAAGATGATAGACATAATTATTATATCAATAGTTTTAATAGCAAGTATCGCCAATATGATTGCAGATATATTCTTAGTATCAGGTAAAAATCATAGAATAAAAAAACAAAGCCGTATCGATATTATAAAAAATACACCGGATAAGCATTTATTTTTATCAGTATTTATTGGTTCGGTATCTATCAGCTTATGGTTAACCGTTCTATATTACTTAGCTAAACTTGAATATACCATCGGTAGTATAACAATGTTGATATTTACCATGTACATTGCATTTGTAATGCTTTATCATTCAATGTGCTCGTTTGCATTTTATGTTGTAAAATATGATGAAAGCAAATATGATCAGGCAAAAAAACTACTTGTCTTTTTCATGATAATTACTTCTATACTTTCCTTATCCTATACTTTATTGATGATATATCTTTGGAGGATAGAAGTAATAGAAATGAATATTTATCAATTATTAACACTACCGTTTTTTAGTATGATAATCATTCAATTTGGATTAGGAAAGTTATTTAATAAAATTCCTCATTTTAGTTCAATTGCAGGAACTTTAGGGATGTTAGTAGCATTATTATCAACAATTAGTATTTTTATTTAAAAAATAAGTTGCAAAAGGAGAAACTAAAAAACAAAAAAATGAAACTAAGAACAATAATTATTGCTTTGTTATTGCCACTAATGGCATTTTCACAGGAAGAAGAAAACGAACTTCAAATTAACGGATTTATAGACACTTATCATGCCGTTAGAATGAAGTCTCCCAACGATTTTATGAGTTCTCGGACACGATTTAGAGGTGAATTACAAAAAGCCTTTGGAAAATCGTCTATGTTTGTATCGTTCAATCTCAATCAGAATAGTCTTTTAAAGGAACAAAATGGTTTTGAACTGAGAGAAGCCTATTTTGACTATTCCACAGACAATTGGAGTTTACGAGCAGGTCGGCAGTTAATCATTTGGGGGTCTGCGGACGGAATGCGAATTACCGATTTAGTTTCTCCTATGGATTTAACAGAATTCTTGGCACGAGATTATGATGATATTCGAATGCCTGTAGAAGCTCTAAAGTTCAATTATTACAAAGGTAATATGAAGTTGGAATTGGTTTATGTGCCCGTTTTCAAAGGTTTTATTCTTCCGATGAATCCAAAAAATCCGTGGGCAATACCAATGATAGCTCCAAAGGGTATGGAGTTAATATTACAGCCGGAACAAAAACCTGATTTTACATTAAAAAATAGTGAATTTGGCGGACGATTAACTTTTAATTTACCCGGAATTGATTTTTCATTAGCAACATTACACACCTACGATAAAATGCCGGCGTTTACAAAGGAAATACAAGCCAATAAAATCATTGTTACACCAAAATATAACAGAATGACTTTTGTTGGAGGTGATTTTTCAAAACCTTTAGGTCAGTTTGTCATTAGAGGTGAAATGGCTTTTAACCTCAATAAACACCTAATAACAAAACAGATGCCTACACAACTACAAAAGCATAATACTATCAATTCTTTGTTAGGAATAGATTGGATGACTTTTAACATTTCTAAAAATTTACTAAACAGCACCTTAAAACTGTCTAATTTTACATACAGTGATTTAGACGGAGGCTTTTTCAACCGTTTTTCAACAGATTATTCTCTTAGTGACCAAATTCATCTACTAACAGGTTTTGACCTTTTCAAAGGGAATAAAGGAATGTTTAGTTATTATAAAGATAATTCTGAAATGTGGATAAAAGCAAAGTATAGTTTCTAATAAAATGTCAGGTAAAAAACAACCTAACACCATAAAACAAGGGCATGAGATTCTAAGAATCTCATGCCCTTGTTTTTATAAAGTTTTAAAAAAACTTCTACTTTATATCAGATAATTTATCATATCCCATATTATACAATGTAAAGCTAAATATATCAGCATATTGCTCTATAATTTTACTTACAGGTGTACCTGCACCGTGACCGGCATTCGTTTCAATACGTATTAATGTAGGATTGTCCCCTATTTGCTTATCCTGTAATTCTGCAGCAAACTTAAAACTATGGGCAGGAACAACTCTATCATCGTGGTCTCCCGTAGTAATTAAAGTTGCAGGATATTCAACGTTTTCTTTTACGTTATGTACAGGCGAATATTTGCGTAAATATTCAAACATTTCTTTGCTATCTTCCGCAGTTCCATAATCATACGCCCAACCTGCTCCTGCTGTAAATGTGTGATAACGCAACATATCCAAAACGCCTACTGCAGGCAAGGCTACTTTCATCAAATCAGGACGCTGAGTCATTGTTGCCCCTACCAATAAACCTCCGTTAGAGCCTCCGCGTATTGCTAAAAAGTCTGATGAAGTATATTTTTCTTTGATTAAATATTCCCCTGCGGAAATAAAATCATCAAATACATTTTGTTTTTGCATTTTTGTTCCTGCATCATGCCATTTTTTACCGTATTCACCACCACCTCTTAAGTTAGGCACAGCATAAACTCCTCCTAATTCTAACCAAACGGCATTTGCCGTACTAAACGCAGGTTTTAGGCTAATATTAAATCCTCCATAACCATATAAAATCGTAGGATTTTTACCATTGAGTTCCAATCCTTTTTTATAAGTAATAATCATTGGAACTTTTGTTCCGTCTTTAGAAGTATAAAAAACTTGCTTGCTTTCATAATTATCTGAATTAAAATCAATCGCAGGTTTCCAATACAACTCATATTTTCCGTCTTTTGGATTGAATTTATACGAAGAAGTCGGCGTTTTGTAATTTTGGAATGAGAAATACAACTCTTTATCTTCTGCCTTTCCTCCAAATCCACCGGCTGTACCTACGCCCGGAAGTTTTACTTCTCGAATTAATTTTCCGTTATAGTCGTACTGTTTTACTTTTGAAACAGCATCCACCATATATTTTGCAAAAATAAATCCACCTCCTGTTGAAACATCAAGTACATTTTCAGTTTCAGGAATTATATTTTCCCAATTTGACGATACAGGTTTCATTAAATCTTTTAATGGAAATGCTACAAGTCGTCTGTTTGGAGCTTGATAATTTGTGATAAAATAAAATTTATTATCCTTAAAATCAACAAAATCAAAGTCATTATTGTAACTATTAGTATCCTCAATTCGATTTTTATGAGTTTTCAAAAAATCATAAAACTTCCACGTATAAGGATATTTTTTTTGTTTTACTTTATCTATTTCACCTATGTATGTTATAAAAACTCTATTTCCGGAAGTTGTTTTTGCTGCTGAGATAATCAAAAAGTTTCCATCATCAGTAACTTGTCCTCCTACGTAACGATGCTTTTCACTTTCTTTTCCGCCAAAAATAACCTTATCCTCTTTTTGAGGTGTTCCGAGTTTGTGATAATACAATTTGTGTTGGTCGGTTTTTGCCGATAGTTCACTTCCTTTTGGTTTATCATAACTTGAATAGAAAAAGCCTTCGTTGCCCTTCCAAGCAATTCCTGAAAACTTAACATCAACCAAAGTATCTCCTACAATTTCTTTATTTTCGGTTTTCATTACAATGACTTTTCGCCAATCACTCCCCCCTTCTGAAATTGTATAAGCCACCAAACTTCCGTCTTTTGTGAAGGATACATTTCCAAGTGAAGTGGTACCATCTTTAGCAAATGTATTTGGATTTAAAAAAACTTCTTCTTTTCCATTTTCACCTTTTCTATAAAGCACTGCCTGATTTTGCAATCCGTCATTTTTATAGAAATACGTGTATTTTCCTTCTTTAAATGGAGTTCCTACTCTTTCATAGTTCCATAATTTTGACAAACGCTCCTGAATCTCTTTCTTATATGGAATTTTATTGAGATAATTGAAAGTTACCTCATTTTGTACTTTTACCCAATCTTCTGTTTTTTTACTTTTATCATCTTCTAACCACCTATAGGAATCTGTTACTTTAGTTCCAAAATAGGTGTCAATCACTTCTTCTTTGGAAGTTTCAGGGTAATTTACTTTCATTTTTTCTTTTTTTTGTTGACAGGAAACAAATAGTAAACCTATCAAAACCATTTTTAAACCGATTTTTCTCATGATATTATAATTTATACAAATATACGCGATAATTTTTACTTGTTGCTATATATAACTATTGATACAACCTTACCCAATCAATAGTCATGCTAATAGGCAATTCTTCGGGGTTTGTAATCATTCCCGGCCATGAGTGTTCCATTTGTTGGTCAATAATAAGATAAAAAGGTTGGTCAAAAGGCCATTGATACGTTCCTGCATTCGGCAATTTTGGATATTCATATGATTTTACGCCATTAATGGCATAAACCAATTTATCAGGATACCAACTTACACTATACACATTGTAACCCGTTGTATCTATGGCTGCCGTCGCAAATTTTTTAGGCACTTCTTTTCTTAGTGTTATAGTATGATGGTTGTGCGTAGTTTGATAGGCAAAGGCATCATGATTTAACTTTTCCATGATGTCCATTTCTCCATTATGCTGATTAGGATATATCTCCTTTTCAGACAACATCCAAATCGCAGGCCACATGCCATAAGCTTGGTCGAGTTTTGCACGGATTTCAATCCTACCGTATTGGAAAGCAAATTTTCCAAAAGAATAGATTCCTCCGGTCAAATAGGGGCGAGGGTCTCCTGAAAGTGAATCCGGATTGATGATACCTTTTAGGTGAATATTAGTTTCATCAAAAGCAACAACTCTTGGGTCAGTAGCTGTTATATATCTAAAACAGCTTTTTACCTCTCTCCATTTTTCTACCGGAACTTTCCATTTTTCCGTTTCAAATAAACCAATACGAGTCCACATATTTGTATCTAATTTTCCTTTATCAAAATTATCCTCCCATACTAATTTCCATTCCGTAGAATCGTTACGTCTATCTTCCTTTTGAACATATATATAGTTCTCAGATAGTCTATATGGCTTTCTATCACATGAAGCAAAAAATATCATTAACAAAACCAACATCATTAGTAATAATCTATTTTTCATTTAATTATCGTTTTATTTAATATTACACATTATAAAATCATATAAAAAGTCACATCAAAATCGTCTATAAAAAACGATTGACAGCCTATAACAAAATTACAAAATCATTTTAAATTTCACCTTTAAAAACCAATAACATAACATTAAGTTAACATATATATTAAATCACTAAATTATTTTTGCGTCAAACTAATTTAACTAAAAAAACAATTTTATTATGGGAGATATTTATTTATTAATGATTATTGCTCTTGCGGTACTTGCAGTTACGGATTTAGTTGTAGGGGTAAGTAATGACGCAGTGAATTTCTTAAACTCAGCAATAGGTTCTAAAGCATTGTCTATTAGAAATATTATGATTATTGCGAGTTTGGGAATATTCTTTGGAGCTGTATTCTCAAGTGGTATGATGGAAGTTGCACGTAAGGGAATTTTCGTTCCGGGTGAGTTCTATTTCAATGAAATTATGATTATTTTTATGGCAGTAATGATTACGGATATTCTGCTATTGGACTTATTCAACACCCTTGGAATGCCTACATCAACAACTGTTTCTATTGTATTTGAATTATTAGGTGCGGCAGTGGCAATGGCACTTATAAAAATTGGTGCTTCTGATACTGAAACGGTTTCTGATTTAGGAAATTATATCAATTCAGGAAAAGCATTATTAATTATTTCAGGAATCTTACTATCTGTAGTGATTGCCTTTTCTGTAGGGGCTATCGTACAGTTTCTAAGCCGTTTGGTATTCTCATTCCAATATGAAAAAAGAATGAAATACTTTGGAGCTATTTTTGGAGGAATGGCTTTAACGGCAATTACTTATTTCATATTTATGAAAGGTTTAAAAGGAACTCCTTTCTACAAAGATGTAAAACACTTAATCGTTGACAATCAGACATATATAATTTTAGGAAGTTTTGTTTTTTGGGCAGTTATTTCTCAACTTTATATGATGATTTTCAAGAAGAACAGCTTGGTTCTTGTTATTATAATGGGTACATTTGGATTGGCATTGGCATTTGCAGGAAACGACTTGGTAAACTTTATTGGAGTTCCGATTGCAGCTTGGAATTCTTACGAGGCTTGGGTAGCTTCAGGTGTTCCTGCTAATGAGTTTTCAATGGGAATTTTAGCTAAAAAAGTACCTACGGAATCTACTTTATTATTTGTAGCAGGAGCTATTATGGTTGTTACTTTATGGTTCTCTAAAAAGTCGAGAAGTGTTTCAGAAACAGAAATCAACTTAGCACGACAAGGTGAAGGTAAAGAGCGTTTTGAAGCTAACTTCTTATCTAGAATTATTGTACGTTCTGTTATTTCAACTATTAGAGTAGTAGAAAAAGTGTTACCGGATGGTCTTCTAAAAACCATTGATAAGCAATTCCAAAAGCCTACCTTAAAATTACCAAAAGACAAAGTGTATGAACTTCCTGCTTTTGACTTGGTAAGAGCCTCTATTAACTTAATGGTTGCCGGAATTTTAATTTCCATTGCAACTTCGTTTAAATTGCCATTATCAACAACTTATGTTACTTTTATGGTAGCCATGGGTACTTCATTGGCAGATAGAGCATGGGATAGAGAAAGTGCTGTTTACAGAGTAGCAGGTGTAGTTAATGTGATTTTAGGTTGGTTCTCAACCGCTTTAATTGCCTTTACAGCAGCAGCTATTTTCGCATACTTCATCCATCTAGGAGGAGCTATTGTAATTGCTGTATTACTTATTTTAGCTACGCTTTTAATTGTTAGAAATTATATTGCACACGCGAAAAAAGAAAAAGAGAAAAAGGAAAAAGCATATATAAAAAGAGCTGAATTAGTGACTATAAATGAGGTTGTTGAAGAAAGTTCTAAACACATTTCTGAGGTAGCAAAACGAGTGCGTAAATTATATAGCAACGTAGTAAAAGATTTATCTAATCATGATTTAGGTAAGTTATCAAAAACTGAAAAGAACGTTAAGAAACTAAAAGGAGAAATCGAAGATTTAAAAAATGATGTGTTCTACTTTATACGTTCATTAGATGATTCTTCTGTAAAGGCAAGTAGATTTTACATTCTTATTTTAGGGTACTTAGAAGATGTTTCACAATCTATTGATTACATCATTAGTTCTAGTTATAAACACGTGAACAATAACCACAAACCTCTTAAAAAGGCTCAAATTCATGACTTAACAAGCATTAATAAGAGCGTTGATAAATTGTTTAGCTCTATTCAAGACAATTTTGCTAATAAATCTTTCGAAGAATTGAATGACATTATCACTTCTAAAAAGAATTTATTAGAAGGAATTTCAGAGTCTATAGACAAGCAGGTGGGCAGAATTCGTACCGAAGAGACAAGTCCTAAAAATGCGACTTTATACTTAGGTATTCTAATAGAAACAAGAGATTTAGTATCTTCTCAAATGAATCTATTACAATTATTTAAAGACTTCAAAATGTCGAGATAAGTCTCAAAATAATATTTTAAAAAACGGGCTAAAGTTTTAAAACTTTAGCCCGTTTTTTATGCTTTTCTTTTTTAATAATACCAATATAGTTTATTAAAGTCGTATATAATTAATTTATATAGACTGCTTCGTTCCTCGCAGTGACGGATAACGTCATTGCGACCAAAGGGAAGCAATCTATTTTTATTATTTATCTAAAAAGTGTCATTTATACGGCAAAATAAATACAAAATAGTATAATTACCAATTACATCAAATGAATTTGCAAGGAATAAACAAATTTTTTATAACAATTCTCGATATAATTTTCTTCCTATCGTCAGAAAATCACTCGAATTGACAGTATGTTCTATTACCTCAGTTAGATTATTAAAATTCTGATTAACAAGCGCATTGAGCGTCATTTTGAACTTGATTCAAAATCTCATCAACATTATAAGACGCTGAACTAAATTGGCTACGCCGAACTCATGTTTCAGCGTGACAGAATGATGAACATTTAGAAAACCCTAATAAACAACAAGTGATTAATAGAACTCTCATGTTTATAGCATATTCAAATAAAAATTGGTATTAAACTACTCTTACAACCTCTTCTTTTTGAGCTGTAATTTTTCCAAAAGATTGTGCAATGATGCCTTCTTTTTCCAATAATTTCCTAACTTCTTTTATACTATCAGGTGCTACAGCAATCATCAAACCTCCACTTGTTTGAGGGTCACATAAAATGAGTTTATCTCGCTCATTTTTTAATTGAATTTTATCCCCATAACTACTCCATCCAATGTTGCTAATTGTTGTCCGATTTTATTCAGTTTCATCATTGTTTGAGGGGCAATATCAGCATCTTTCTCTTCTAATTTTCCTTGTTTTTGAGCCGTACTTAAAACTCCCACTCCCAAAGGTTTTGTCAAAAATAATTCACAGCCTTCCTCTGCAGTATCATTACGCTTTAAATTCGCTATTTCAATTCTACCTGTAACAGCTAATCCAAAAATAGGTTCAGGACTATCAATACTATGCCCTCCCGAAAGCGGAATACCTGCTTCCTCACAAATACTACGCCCTCCTTCTAAAACTTGTTGTGCCACTTCAGGAGGTAATTTATCCAAAGGCCATCCCAAAATAGCAATTGCCATCAAAGGCTTCCCTCCCATCGCATAAATATCACTAATGGAATTTGTGGCAGCAATACGTCCAAAAGTAAAAGCATCATCTACAATGGGCATAAAAAAATCGGTCGTGCTAATAATGGCTGAACCATCTCCTAAATCGTAAACAGCTGCATCATCTCGACTGTCATTACCTACCAATAGATTCGCATCTATTCTTTTAGGCAATTCTGTTTTAAGTATAGTCGTTAAAACTTGTGGAGATATTTTGCAACCACAACCTGCTCCGTGACTGTATTGTGTTAATTTTATAGTGTCTATCATTTGAATTTTAATAGTTTTTGTGCATTTTGAGAGGCATCTACCGTACGAGCTTCTACAATAACAACCTTATTTTTATCGCGTTTTTCTGCTCCGTATTTATAAAACTTATCATAATACTGTAAAGCAATCATCGCTGTTTGATAATAATCTTCTTTAGATAAAGCCTCCAATGCTAATTTTACATTCTGCCCTCCCAAACGTTTCTCTATTGCTTTTAGAGCCGAGGCTAAATCTTCTTTTTTATATTTTGCATAGTCCTCCACCAAATGCTTGGAACGTTCTTCTTTGGATATTTTCAGAAAATACATTGTATTTTC
>PDWJ01005193.1_pt1 | contig 10858 bp, 11 predicted proteins | sample 1430881 | NCBI WGS metagenome assembly PDWJ01 (sample SAMN01162460, study PRJNA174530) | Oral metagenome, whole genome shotgun sequencing project. | biome: Marine environment; feature: Marine mammal; material: Swab sample of the gingival sulcus; isolation source: swab sample of gingival sulcus... | reverse complement strand
AGTTTCTTTTTCAACCAACCCAATCGTTGGACAATTCAAGCGTTAACTGATACAAAATTACTCACCATTGATAAAGAAAATTATATCAAAGTTTGTAAAGAATTTCCAAAATGGAACGAGGTTGAAAAAAGGTTTATTGCTAAATGCTTTGCAATGCTTGAAGATAGAGTATTCTCACACTTATCAATGTCCGCAGAGGAAAGATATAATTTGTTTTTTCAACAAAATAGAGAATTATTTAATCAAGTTCCATTACAATATATTGCTTCTATAATTGGAATGTCTCCGGAAACTTTTAGCAGAATACGAAAACGACAATTTGAAAAATCTTGATTTTTGTCAAGAGTAAACTAAAATGATTTGTAGAGTTTTGTAGTATCAATTAGTGCTACAAATATGACAAAAGAGATTAAAACGGAAATTATTATTCATTCAACACCAAAAAAAATTTGGAAAAAACTCACTGATTTTAAAAGTTATCCAAATTGGAATCCGTTTATAAAAGAAATTTCGGGAAAGTTGAGAGTTTCAGAAAGGATTAAAGTTAAAATTCAGCCTGAAAATTCGTCGGCGATGACTTTTAAACCAACTATCTTAGATTATAAAAAAAATAAACGGCTTATTTGGAAAGGGAAATTTATTTTTAAAGGACTATTTGACGGAGAACATAAATTTGAACTTATAGATAATAAAAATGGAACGACAATTTTTAGGCAAAGTGAGGAGTTTTCTGGCATTTTAGTGGGAATTTTTAACCTTAAAAACATCAAAAAAAGCTTTGAACAAATGAATTGGAAACTAAAAGAAATTTGTGAATAAAATACTACTGCCAACATAATAGTGTCCTATCCTTAATAAAGACAAAGTAATTAAACGTTGAACTCATCTTGATTTTTTGTTTTTAACCTAAAAAATTGAACTCTAAACATTAAAAAAAATGGACTTTAAAAATAAAAATGTACTAATCACAGGAGCTTCCGCAGGAATTGGAAAGGCGTTGGCCATCATTCTGGCAAAAGATGTAGCCTTGATAGTACTTGTGGCAAGACGGCTTCAAAAGTTAGAAGATCTAAAAAGAAACCTGTCTGACGTTAACCCAAACGTCAAAATTATTCTATTCGGTATTGATATTTCAATAAGGGAAAATCAAATCAAAATGCTAAACGATTTAAAAAATCAGCAAATTGAATTAGACATCCTTATAAACAATGCCGGAATGGGGGACGAAAGTCTTTTCCACAAAAGCGATTGGGAAAAAGCTGAACAAATAATGGAACTGAACAACAAGAGCGTAATTAGTTTAACGCATCTTATTGTTCCCAACTTCCTCAAAAATCCAAAAAACAAGGGGATTGTGTTTATCGGTTCGGGAGGTGGAATTGCCTGGATGGCAAGCAGTCTTGTTTATTCAGCTTCCAAACATTTTATTACCGCAACAGCTATGATTTTAAGAGCCGAACTAAAACCAAAGGGCATTCAGGTAAATTTAGTCTGTCCCGGGCCAGTGGACACAGAATTTGACAAAGTAGCGGGAATTGACAAAGGAATGAGCGGCGGGCCATCACAAAAGACACGAATATCGGCAGAGGAATGTGCAGAGGACATCATTAAAGGAACTTCAAAGGACAGAGCGGTAATTTTTCCCGGAGCAAAGATTAGTAGGCTTATGAAATTATATTTATTACTGCCGTGGTGGCTTCGCAGAAAGATTTTGGAAAATGATGCCAAAAAGTTATACAATAACTAAAATATGATAACCCTATTAGAAATTTCTACTTTGATAATTGCTGACCGGCTCTCAGGTGTTGAAAGCAAGTCTTAGTCTTGTGTCCATCCTGTTATTGCCAAACTAAAACATGGGTACGAAAACTAAAATATGGCGGTTTTTTAAAGGCTATCGGTCAATCATTCTGATTATTACGTTTATATTATTGACCATTGCACAAACTAAACAAATCTAAATCTATCTTATGGCAAATAACGAAACAATTTTAATAATAGGCATCACAGGATTACTTGGCGGCATCGCAGCAAAACAGTTTTTACGTGATGGATATGCGGTCAAGGCATTGGTTCGCGATGTCAATGCCAGTAAAGAAAATTTTTCTGATGAAATAGAATTTATCCAAGGAGACATTACCGATAGCTACTCAGTGGAAGAGGCGTTAAAGCATGTTGATTTTGTCCATATCAGCGTTAGCGGTGGTAACGACCCTAAGAATATCTTTGCGGTAGAATTTGAAGGCGTAAAAAATATCATTCAGGCGGCACAGAAATCTACAATTAAGCGGATAACGTATATATCAGGCATGAGTGTCAATAAAAAAAATCAAGCACATCCATCAGAAAAAGCGAAATTGATGGCAGAAAACGCCTTTAGAAAATCACCTATAGGCTACACTATTTTTAAACCCGGCTTTTTCATGGAGACCTTGGCAAGGTTTGTTCAAAAAGACAAAGCATTGCTTTTAGGGAAACAACCACACCCCATGCACCTTATAGCTGCTAACGAACTTATGGCCAATATTTCAAAATGTTACCATATGCTCAAAACAAAAAACAAATCCTTTTACGTTATTGGTAAAGAGCCTATACGTTTAAAAGATGCTCTAAAGGCTTATGTTAATAAGTTACACCCTACAATAAAAGTAAAAGTAATACCTTTATGGTTTATAAAACCAGTAAACAATTTGTTTATGGGAGGTAAACTGACCAGAGTTATTGGAATTATGCAACTTTTACAGCAGCATGGAGAAGAAGGGAATCCACAAGAATATTTTGAAGTTTTTGGAAAACACACTACAAGTTTTAAGAAATGGTTAAAACAACAGAATTAATTTGACAAGTTTAAAGCCCGTAATCGCCTACTTTGCATATAATCAACGTTGTATAATATTAATAACCATAAAATTATAACTAAAATGAAACAGAAAAATATTATTTTGATCTTCATATTTTTAGTATTTGTCTTTAATCTAACTTTCGCTCAAGAACTTACACTGAAAGATTTAAGGATAACACCTTTTTATACAGAAAAAGAAACTCAAACAAATTTTATTAGCGAATTAGGTCAAATACAAGTTTATTTAAACGAAGATGTAAATTCAGATTTTTCAAATTTTTCTGATTTAGATTTTTTACGAAAAATTCCCAATGATAACAAAATGGTTATGATTGGAGAAGCTCATTACTCAAAAAGCATATCTTATTTGCGTAATAGAATTTTCTTTGCTCTTAATTCATTTGATTATTATCCACTTATCATAATAGAATATCCTTATTCAACTACTGAGTTTTATAATTATTATGTTCACTTGAAAAATGATAATGAAGCAAAAGACTTTTTGGATAATGAACTGTCTGATTTTATTTATACCGAAGAAGATTTATCCTTTCTTGAAAATTTGAGAAGATGGAATAAAAATAATAGTAAAGAATTAAATATTGGCGGAAATGATTTGGAATTTGGATATAATGTTATCATTGATAAAATTTTAAGACCATATTTTCATAAGTTAAAGAATGTAGAAAAAACAACAATTGATACAATTATTGATATTGGAATCAATCAAGGGAATGATTTTTTTGTAAGAATAAAACCATATTTGCATCAAGCAAAACAAGAAAATCTAATAGGAAAATATCCATTTATAACGCCCCAATATATAGAAAATGTAATAACAAATTTTAGTTCTACTAACAATGCGTTTAGATATTCATTTGATTATTACAGACAACAGGCAATAATTAGAAACATAAGCGATGACAAATTTTATGGTAAATTTTTAAAGAATCACAAAATAGTAACTTATGGAGGTAGTACACATATGAAGAATCATTTTGTATTTCCCAACAATGCTAATTTTTTAAGTGAAGGCTCTTATTTTAACCACAATTTTGATGTTACCAAAAACAAAACTTACTCAATTAATATTGATTGTTTTTCTTATTCTTATGGGGAGATGGTAAATCGGAAATTGTCTGATTGCTTACGACAAGGTAATCAGTATAGTAAAATGATAAAAATATTTCAAAAAGGCTTTGAGAATAATTTAATAAAAAAAGAACAACCCTATTTCTTTTATGAAGGTAAAAATAGGATTTTGAGATTTATAAGCCAATTTTACTATCAAAATAAATTAATATCATTCTCAAAAAAACAGTGGGATAAAATTACAAATTCTTACTCTAAAAGTGATAATAATGAAAAATTATTTATTGACTCTAAAAAAGAAAATTTCACACATTATGACAAATATATAATTGTACCTGCCTCTGAAATTGTAACAGCAAGACTGAAAAGATGACATTGCACAACAAATGGCTATAATGTAATGCAGGCTTATTATCATAAATTGAAGTTCTGTACATTTTGTCCGCCAAAACAAGTTTTGGCTCACGCGTTGGTTATTTCAGGCTTTAATTTTTCAAAATCCGGCACTCCATATAGCCGTGCCTTTGTACACAATTCTCCATAAACTTTAGTCCTCTGGCTAACGTAAAATAGAAAAAATTGAGAGCTTAAAAATGAAAAACATTAAAATATAAATAATTAATTATCAGTAAATTAATTTTAGGTTAGTCAGAACACAAAACAAACAACATTAAGTGAATGGAAAATGAGTGAGTATTATGAAAAACCAGAAAAATGGATAAAATAAAATTACTAGGATTATCAACAATCAGTTTTTATGCAGACGAACACGAGAAAACAAAAAAATGGTACAGTGAAATTTTAGGAATGAAACCCTATTTTAACGTTCCAGGCTACTCAGAGTTCCGCCTTGGCGATTACCAGCACGAACTGGGAATTATTGACAGCAAGTACGATCCTAAAAATACAACAGAATTATACCATGGCTATGACTTTCAAAAAGTGCCTTATCTAAACAAATTTTATCTCATACCAAATCTAATGTATAATAATATATTGGATTGGGGGTAAATTTTTATTTATACAAGGCGAAAAACGCAGGTATAGCCTTAGCTATGGCGAGTATTTTAACGTAGTAGAAGTGAAAATTTATCCAATTATTATGTAGCATTATATATTAGATTTGGTATCATTTGCGGTTAAAAACAAAAAGTCAAAACGAGTTCATTTAAAATTGGTGTGCATAATCCAATATTATATCTAATGTTTCAATATTATTGTTTAATTCTACATCTTTTATAAAGATTTTTATAAATTCATTACTATTTATTTCTTCTAAAAAAGGCAAAAAGTTTTCAACAACCATTACTCTGGCCATAATTAATGCCTCAACTTTTTTATTAAAAATACTATATGGGGCTCCGATTTTTTCAAATTCAATATATTTTTTAATCGCCTCATTTAAAAGATCTTTTCTTTCAGAAGGAGCTAATTGTTCTATAAAAATTTTCTGTGCTTGTATCATACCCATGTAGATAAAAAACAAGCTGTAATCTGCAATATTGGTATTATTAGGAGGGCAGGAAGGATTCATCAATTTAAAGCGATCAAGCATTATACGAGCGGCTTCATCTCTTGACTCAAGTGCAATAAAACCATTAAAATTATTCATTTGACTTTCTGTACCTTTCTGGATATTTTCAAATGCAAGCATATTTCCTAACAGAGGGTAGTCTAAGCATGTTTCAACTAGGCCATAAGTACTTATAGTTTCAAGTTTATCTTCAGGTATCTGAAGGGTGTCTATCATCTCTTGCCCACTATTCAATTTTTCCCATCCAAGCATTCCTGGTCTTAAAGGAAAAATATATTGATCTGATGGTTTAGGAGTGAAAGTCAAGCAAATTCCCTCTTCTTGCTTATTGCAAGCCATTAACAAAATAAATATTAGCGGAACTATCCAAATTAAAACTTTAACAATATTTTTTTTCATTGAAGTGGTTTAAAGTTAAATAATAAACGGCAAATATTCAATTTTAAAATTTACGAAATATTTTTTATTTAAGGTATAAAATTTAAACATTTTTATTTTAATCAAGCTACTCCGTTACCGCAGGGGCGTACTACAAATCATTTATTTTATTGTATATTCCGTCCTTGTAACGAAGATTTGATAAATAATGCGTGTTAATTCCATGTAAACTGTAATAAAATTAGTTTAATTAATACTATTGCTAAGTACAAACTGAAAAAATTCCCGAACTATGACTAAACATTGTTTTATAACCATAATACTTCTTTTTAATTTAACCATTGTATTTGGACAAACAGAAACAAAAATAAAAGTTCCTGAATTTGATGATAATTACAGTAAAACCGTAAAAATTCTTGAAAATGGAAAAACTAATATTGACTATAAATCATTCAGAGAAAGTTTTATTGAGAGTGAACAGTTCAAAATTGCATCTAAAAATAGCTCTGAATTTAGAAATTTAAAAAAAGAAATGTATCGGCAAATGTCCGAATCTAAATACGATAGCATCATTATAACAACGAAAAAAATGTTGAGTATTGATTATACAAGTATGACAGCTCACAAAATATTAAGGCGTACCTATGAAATTTTAGGAGATACCATAAATGCTAATAAATACAAAGCAATTCAATTCGGACTTTTAATGTCTATAGTCAATAGCGGAGATGGGAAATCTTGTGAAACAGGTTGGTCTGTAATTCAAGTTCCAGAGGAATATTTTATTTTAGAAATGCTCGGAGTTAAATTAAGCAAACAGAATATAGATAATGATGGTGGAATTTGCGACCGAATAGAAGTTGTAGATGAGAATGATAAAAAGAAAGTTTATTACTTTGAGATAAGTAATGTTTTCAAAGGAAGAGAAAATTTAAAAAACAAATAAAGCCAGTATATAACAATGACTATAAGTAATTTATGCTGCTACTCGCCTACTTCTGAAAATTCCTGCGGAATTTTCAGTTTGATGTGTAATTGCAAAGTTTAGTGCTAACTTAAGCAATTACTTATAGCACAACCGGTATAACATAAAACAACCCCATGAATAAAAAATTATCCACCGGATGTATCGTAATTCTCGGAGCTCCCAATGACAAGGAAGGCAACCTCTCTACAATTGCAAAGCTACGGTTAGATAAAGGAGCTGAGGAATGGTCAAAACATCCGGATTTTAAAATTCTGTTAACAGGTGGTTTTGGGAACCATTTTAATGAAACTAACCAGCCGCACTGGATGTATGCAAAAAAGTATTTACTAGAACAATATCTTCTTCCACCACAAGCATTTTTAACAGAAACTATTGAAAGTAGCAATACAGTAGAGGATATTGAAAAAGCAGAACCTGTATTTAAAAAATACAACTTTAAAAAAATAATTGTTGTTACCTCGGCATTTCACCAAAAAAGAGTCCGATTTATTATTAATAAAGTATTGGATAACCATAACAAAATTGTGTATTCTTGTGCGTCAGACAAGGTATTGCCACAAACGGATTTAGATAAATTACAGGCACATGAAAAAAAAGCCATTGCCTATCTAAAAGCCAATTATGGCAAAAAAGAATAAATCTAACCACTGATAAAATATGCTTTAAATTTTTAGTAATTTTACCCAATGTTTTTACCAAAGCCTTTTTATTGCCTTATAGTGGTATTTCTCGTGTTTTATTCATGCAAAAAAAACGAGAAAAAGGAAATTGTCGTCCTCCAACCATCGGCTATCCAATACGCAAAGGGCTTTAGTCTTTACAAAAAAGAAGATTTTACTTTACTTTCTATAAAAAATCCATTTTCAGAAGAAGATAATGCTGAACATTTTGTTTTGGCCAAAACAAAATTGGTTTTACCAGATTCATTAAAAACCTACACAAAAATTACCATCCCTATAGAACGAGTAGTTCTCACTTCTACTACACACATACCCATGTTAGAGGCCTTGGAGGAAACAGATAAATTGGTGGGATTCCCTAATACAGAATACATCTCCTCTACCCTAACCCGAAAACGGATTGAAAATGGCCATATTACAGACTTGGGCAAAGAAGAACATATTAATCTGGAATTGCTGATTAATTTAGCTCCCGATGCTTTAATCGCTTTTGCCATGAAAAATGGCAATGCTGTAATATCTAATGTAAAAAAGTCGGGAATACAAGTGTTATTAAATAATGACTGGTTAGAAGAAACACCACTGGGCAGGGCAGAATGGATAAAATTTTTTGGAGCCTTATTTGACAAAAGCAAAATGGCAGATAGTATATTTAGCCAAATAGAAACCGATTACTTAAAAGCAAAGCGTATAGCTAAAAACGCCAAAACCAAGCCTACAATTTTGGCAGGTGTTATGTTTAAGGATACTTGGAATTTACCAGCAGGTGATAGTTTTGTGGCTCAGTTTTTAAAAGATGCAAACACAAATTATCTCTGGAACAATACATCAGGGACAGGAAGTCTGCAATTTAGTTTTGAAACCGTTTACGACAAAGGCCATAATGCAGATTTTTGGCTGGCTCCCGGACACTATAATTCTCAATCACAATTGTTAGAAGCAAATGACCAGTACCAAAACTTTAAGGCTTTTACAAACAACAAAGTGTATTCTTTTACACTTAAAAAAGGCCCTACCGGAGGTACTGTCTATTACGAATACGCACCATTAAATCCGCATATAGTCTTACAAGACATCATAAAAATAACGCATCCGGAATTATTAACAGATTATCAACCTCAGTTTTTACAAAAATTACCGGAATAAATATGGTGCAAAACGGAAAATATACCACGGTATTTATTGTGTTGATTTTGTTACTGTTGACTGCTTTTATCATAAATATTAGTTTAGGTTCTTTACATATTCCTTTTTCGGATATTTTATCCAGTCTATTTTCATCAGAGAGCGTAAAAGAAACTTGGGTAAACATAATAGTCAATTATCGCATTCCTAAGGCTTTAACCGCTGTATTGGTAGGCATAGGACTATCGGTAAGCGGCTTGTTAATGCAGACTTTATTCAAAAATTTATTGGCAGGGCCGTTTGTACTGGGTGTGAGTTCCGGAGCCAGTTTAGGAGTAGCCATCTTAATTCTGGGTTCAGGTATATTGGGTACAGCTACCTTTATCTCCAACACCGGGATTTCTATCGCTGCCAGTCTGGGAGCTTTATTGGTACTCGGCGTTATTATGATAGTGGCAAAAACCATCCGGAATACCCTATCTATTTTAATTATCGGGTTAATGTTTGGGAGTTTTACCGGATCTATAATTAGTGTTTTGGCTTATTTTAGCAATGCAGAAAAATTACAACAATACGTATTTTGGACTTTCGGCAGCTTGGGCAATCTCAGTTATTCCCAAATCGGGCTTATAGCGGTTGTTTCTCTGGTGTGTTATGTTTTTTTGGCGGGATTGCTCAAACCGTTAAACAGTTTATTATTAGGCGAAAACTATGCCGTTAGTCTGGGGGTTAACCTTAGAAAAACCCGAAATAGCATCCTTATCATCACAGGTATTTTAACCGGGGTTATTACCGCTTTTTCCGGCCCCATTGCTTTTATCGGCTTAGCCGTACCACATATTACCCGTTTGTTTTTTAACACCACAAGGCACCAGATTATTTTACCGGCAGCAGCCCTAACAGGAGCCATAGTTATGTTAATTAGCAACACCATTGCACAATTGCCTTTGTCTGCCTTTACGCTACCCCTAAATGCGGTTACCACCTTGTTTGGAGCACCTGTTGTCATCTGGCTGCTGGTAAGAAAAAAAACTTTTTAAAAAATGGAAAACCATTCGACAAATACTGTTATTTCGGCAAAAAATTTAAGTATTGGATATTTCCAGAGAAAAAGGACAAAAATAGTGACAGAAGCCATTAATTTTTCGTTACCAAAAGGAAAATTGGCTTGTTTGTTGGGTAGAAACGGCATTGGTAAATCCACTTTGCTCAGAACATTGTTAAAATTACAGCCCGCTTTAGCCGGCGAAATGTATATTGAAAATAAAAACAGCACTGCTATATCTACTACACAACTGGCTAAAAAAATAAGTGTGGTTTTAACCGATCAACTGCCAAACAGCAACCTAAAAGTAGATGAGTTAATTGCCTTGGGCAGACAACCCTATACCAACTGGCTGGGCAGTATGACTGTAGCCGACAAAGCACAGATAGAAAATGCTGTTAGAAGTACCAATATATCACACCTACTCTCTAAAAAAACCTTTGAGTTGAGTGATGGCGAACGACAAAAAGTAATGATTACCAGAGCATTGGCTCAGAATACCCCTATCATTATGTTAGACGAACCTACCGCCCATCTTGACATAGGTAATCGAATAGAAATCTTTAAAATTTTAAAAAATCTAGCCGTAAAACAAAATAAAACTGTGGTCATCTCTACCCATGAAATTCATCTTGCTTTGGCTCTGGCCGATGAATTATGGCTGATGGATACCCGTAGGTTTATCAGTGGTGAGACAGAAGAAATGATTAATAATAACCGGATAGCGGAAGTTTTTAACACGGATACAGCCATTTTTGACAAGGAAAGTAGAAGATTTAAGATTACAGATGATTAATATTTTTTATTTTTGAAAACTATAAATATCCTGATATGAAAAATCTTTTATATTTAATTCTAATATTACTTTTAACGACTTGTGGCAATTCCCAGCAAGATACGCCGGTTAAAGAGCATAAACTCAACAAAGAAAGGGTCTTGAGCTTTGGTCAATTTATAAAACAGGACAGCCTAAAGAAATATCTATTTGCTCTGGCTTCTGAAGATTTTGAGGGGCGGCGTACAGGAGAATCCGGGCAAAAAAAAGCCGCTAACTATCTGGCAGATTTTTATAAAACAAATGATATTGCTGCGGCAAAAAGTACCGGAGAATATTTTCAAAACATCCCAAAAGATTATTTTAAGGGCAAATCCAAAGCGGATTCAGAGAATGTAA
>PDWJ01007700.1_pt1 | contig 10860 bp, 5 predicted proteins | sample 1430881 | NCBI WGS metagenome assembly PDWJ01 (sample SAMN01162460, study PRJNA174530) | Oral metagenome, whole genome shotgun sequencing project. | biome: Marine environment; feature: Marine mammal; material: Swab sample of the gingival sulcus; isolation source: swab sample of gingival sulcus... | reverse complement strand
TATGTATAATAGAAAAGAAGGTATCATACGTATTTCAGAGGCGTTTTCAGACCGTTATACACTTATAGTAGATAGTAGTATGATGGCAGTAAATATGACAATGAATTCTAAAACCCGTATGCGTTGGGATTTACAGGTGCATAAAGTTAATGAAGCTTTTGTTGAACTGTCATTACTACAATTAGAAAATGTACTTTTAGAGAGTGACAACCCGATGGTTAAAGATATAGCTGCCATGAGTCAGGCTTTCGGTAAAATGTATTCAGAGTTGCATTTGATTGTATCCCATCAAGGTGAGATACGAGAAGTATTAAATATGAATCTGATACGAGACAAATGGAAAGTGACTAAGGCAGAAATGGAAAAAGCCATCGCACACTCCCCGGAAGCCAAGGATATTATAGTGATAAATGATGAGATTTTTAATGATAAGGAGAAAGTAAAATTAGCTGTCGGGGCTAATGATTTTATAAACCTTTATTTCCCTTATGCTTTTGGAAGAAAATTGCCTTACAGACATGGAGATATAGTGGCTAATAACCTGTTTAACTCCAACTTGCTTCAATGGAAAACAAGAGCCAAAGTGGTAGAAGTTCCGGAATCTGACAATCTGATTAAGGTAAATGTAACCTCAGAACCCAATGGGATATTAACCAGAAGTTGGCATAATAAAACCTATAAGAGTTTTGAAAAAGTAATTGATATATCTAAGCTGGAAGCTGATATTAACAAAACTATGGATTACACCATTAATAGTACCAATGGTAAGCTTATAAAAGTTCAGCAAAGCAATGCTGAAATTGCACATGAAACCCTTTTTACCAAAATGAATTATACCATGTTGGCAGATAATAGTACTAAGCCGGCATACAAGGAAAAAGAATTTACGGAACCTAAACATAAAAAAGGAAGGTGGTCCTTTTTAGCAGACGACATGTATAAATAACTAATTATGGGTAACAAGATAATAACCGAAAAAGATTTTTGGATATGTTCTACGGGTTGTGTACCGGCACCATTTCAGGGTACTGCCTCCCGTCCGGAAACTAAATCGGGGGATACTTATATAACCGAGCGTGATACTTCTACAGCCAGTTTTATAGATTTTGGTTGTAGTAAATACATGTGGATTGCTGCTTTGGCAGCTGCAGCTGTGGTTGTAGGAGCTATAGTTGTTGGTGTTTTAACGGTAGCAACCGGTGGCGCAGCTTTGCTGGTTATTGGGGCTATTGCCGGTGCCGCAGGGGCTGTGTTTGGAGGTGTTGTTGGGGCGTTACTGTGTGGTCAGCAATTAAGTGGTAAACGTATATGGGAGAAGACTAAAAATAATTTTAAAATAATTGGAACGCCTACTATAACAGGAGACAGTACGATGACCTGTGCTGCAGGAGGTAAGATTACCTATGCCCCTAATATTAAAAACTGGTGGCAAGCCATCTCATTAGCAACTGCAAATTATTTAGGCGAAGTTTTTAATGGGATGATGATTGGTGCTACTGTAGGTGCTGCAGGCATGGCCTATCTGGGCGGTGCCGCTGCTTATGCAGCAGGCGGTTTAAAGGGTGTTGGTAGTGCAGCCTTACGTTTTTTGGCAAGTACCCCAAAAAATTTATATATCAATGCAATAGAAAGTGTAAGTAAAGTGGGTTTAGCGATGAGAGGTGTAGGCGGTGGTATGGGAGCTTTACAATCTTACGGACAGACAGGTCAGCTTGATCTTCGTGCAGTAGGAGAGGGTGTTTTTGGTGGTGAAATAAGTGCCTATAAAGTCGTAACCGGACAAGGTTCTATGCAAGATGTATGGGGTGTGGCAATGATGCTGTTGCCGGTAGGGCAAGGTAAACGCGATATAGAGAATAGTTTAAAGAATTCAACAGATATTGATGCGCCGGTTAAGGATGTTGATGTCGTTAATATGGATGACGCGCCAACAACTCAAATGGATGACGCGCCGGCAAGTAAGATTGATGATTCGCCAACCAATCAGCCTGACGATACACCAACTAATCAACCGGATGATACCCCGACCAGTCAGGCGGATGATTCGCCAACCAATAAGGCAGACGATTCTCCGACTAGTCAAGCAGATGATTCATCAACCAATCAAGCAGATGACCCGGACAACCCCGTACTTAAAAATACCGAACCGGAAACACCAACAAAACCAACAAAAGACGGGCAGGCATTTGAGGCAGATACACTGCCATCACCTGAATTTGAAACAATCACTTTGTCAGATGGGAGAAAAGTAAAAAGACTTAAACCTAATTTTGAATATGAGGCTAATGGCTATAAATATAAGACTGATGCACAAGGTAGGATTATTGAAGCGGAAGGTAGTTTGAAATTGGAAAAAGGGAAAAGAAACCCTTACGCACAGAGAACATCAGGTAAGGGAGATGGTCGATTAGCGAGTGATCAAGGTGGTCATTTATTTGGAGATCAATTTGGAGGAGCTGGAGGAAAAGAAAACCTAGTCCCAATGGATAGTGAAGTTAATAATTATCATAAAGGTGAATGGGGAAAGATGGAAAAAAATTGGGCACAAGAATTAAAGAATGGGAATACTGTTGATGTGAAAATCGAACCAAGATATGGAGATAATACAATTAGACCTACACACTTTGATATTACAGAAACTATTAGTGAACAAACTCGAAATATAACAATATTTAATTAAGAAACGTATTTGTTTAGTGATAAAAGAATTAGTACATTTGTTTAATCATTAAAACAAACATTGCAAGATGATGAAAACGAAATGTCATTTAATCCAAAATATCCGGGGCAAGTGGATAGAAATAATGACTTAACCTTTCTTTTTATGGATTTGAGAAAGTATATGTATGAAGTTTCGCCGAATAAAGGAGCTTGGTATAGTTGTCGTATTATTGTGTATCCCAATGGTAAGTTTGATACTCATTTTGATTATGATAATAAACCCGGGTTTAAGTATGAACCAAGTAAAGAAAAATTTGAGGATGATTTAAAAGCATTCCCTCGTGAAGAATCATTAGTTCCTGTTTGGTTAAAGGAAATTATAAGCTCTTAAAAAGCAGGAAGCCCTCTCATTTTTATAAATGAGAGGGCTTCTTAATTTTATATAAAAACAAGTTCCGGAAAACAACTTGAAAACAATTCAGAAACTGAAAGTGTAGAAAAAGCTGTCCTTAACAAGGTAGATTATTATCCAACCAATCAGGCAGATGACCCGGACAATCCCGTACTTAAAAATACTGAACCGGAAACACCTGCAAAACCAACAAAAGACAGACAGGCATTTGAAAGTTCTCCTGAAACAAAACCTAATGCTAGTTTAGTAGACGAAGTTTGTAAAAAAAGCTGAAAAAATGATTAGTAAAGCTAGGGGCAAAGTTGAAGGTAGTTGTAATAGGAAAAATGGATTGTGTTTGTCAGGTGTGTTTAATCCTGTAACTGAAAAAATTTCTATTTTTGAATTTTCCAAATATCGAGAGGCTTTCACATTAACACTCTCTTAAAAAATACATCCGTGAATTACATTTACACAAATTATTTAGGAGAAACCTTTCAGTTTAAAGATATTGAGAGTATAAAAGACATTATTGATAATACGCCATTTACTGAATGGGAAAAAGGAAGTGGAGATGCTTCTATATCTATTGCAGATTTAGATGAGCAGTTAATTTTTTTTAAGATAAATAGCGGTGTTTTTATAATGCAACACCCTGATTATTTAGCGCCGATTATTAAAGAAAATTATAATAAAATAAATACTATAAAACATTATGTCGGTGGTGAACCAATGAGTATCCCGGATGTATGTGTATGCTCTGATGATGAAGCCTTCAAAATCATCAACAATTTTATAATCCACAGAACTTTAGATAAGGATTATACTTGGACAGATATCTATGAATTAGATTTTGATCATGGTTTTTAATCTGTTTTTTTCAATAAATTTGTTTGTATATGAATAATGTGTTGAAAGTATTGAAAGCTAACCTATATCGTAGTATTTAAAAATATAGTTTCTTAAGAATTGACCAGATTTAGAAATAATATTTATGTTGTAATTGTAAATACGCCAGCGTGTGAGAGAGTTTTCAGAGGACACTGGTGATGTTGAAATGGAGATAAGTTTTATAGGAAATCAAAAGGTGACAAATGGCAAAAGGTATTGTAATAAATACAGAGGAGTTGCGAGAGTTATTGTACGCGTCTAAAATAGCAGAACGAAAAAAAGCTATAAAATATATTGGTAAAAACAAAATTGATCAGTTGAGTAGTGAAGTTATTAGTTTGCTAAAAAAAGAGTATGATAAAAAGAAGTCCTGGCAGTTTATAGTGGAAATTATAGATGTTTTAGGTGAAATGAAAGTTGCAGAAGTAAAAGATTTCTTATATGACATTTGTAAAAATAACGTTAATCATGATATGATTACTGCAAGTGCGGCTATGGCTTATTGTAGGATTTCAAGAACAACTGCAAATGATGTTAGTTCAGTTTTGGAGTTATTGTCTTTTGGCGGTTTCTCGGTCGTAAATGGGGCTTTAAAGTCTCTGGCTATAGATAAGATTGTTCCTAAGGCTGAAGATATTAATATTATCATTGAAAAAGTTAAAAATTTTGAACCCAAACATGAAAAAGGTTATGCGGATGTCAGAGTCGGTTTGGTAGTGGCATCAGCTGGTTGGAGAGGCGGGAATGTGAAAGATTTTCTTGAAAAATGTATGCAAAACACCTCATATGAACCATTAAAGAAAATGGCTTTGATGTCTCTTAAAGGCAAATATTATAATCTTTGAAAAAGAGAATGGCTTAGTAATTGGGGTGTTCAAAAAAATAGGTTCTTAAAAATTGAACTGATTCAGAAACAATATTTATGGTGTAATTCTAAACACGTCAGTTTGTGGGTTGCTTTCCCATTACTTTCATATCGTAAATGTTTGTTATTCAGAGGCTTAAACGCTTATGACGAGGTTTTGATATTTCATTAACATTATGCGTATGTTAAGAATTAAAAATAAAAACCTGAAATTGAGTGATATATATTTGGTTTTTTTGATGTTCTTGTAAAAACATTGCTGAAATTCTTATTTTTATTATTTTTGCCAGATTGAAAGGATGGATATATAAAATAATACCGGATTTAGCATATCTACAAGATGTACGATGTTTAGACTTTATTGTTTTATTTAACTTTCTTCAATTGCCCTCTTACCATATAAATTTTTCTAACTAATCATATTTTATTTATGAAACATTTTTACTCCGGAAGAAATACAAGGAGTTTTGTCAAAAGCAGTATTTTTATGGTGCTTTTTACTGTCTTGTATTTTAGTTTTAATTCTCATGCTCAGGTTAATTTTAACGGAGCGCTACAATCCGATGATATTGCCGTTTGTGATGGTTCTTCACAGCCATTAGAAGTGGATATCACGGTAACCCAGGCCACAAACAATGCTATTAAAGTAAGTGTATTGCTTGCAGATGGTATTGAGTACGATGGCGGATTAAGTATTGTCAGTTCATCACCGGCAGGTGTTTATACCATTACCGAAGATGATGTTACAAATCCGGCAAATCCAAAATTTGAACTTAAACATACCGACGGCTCGCTCATTGACCTGGCAGAAGGCATCGTGTTTACTTTTAATCGTAAAGCGGTTTGCACGGCCTATAATAATGCTTTATCGGCAAATGACACCGGTTTTGAGTTTAAGGACGAAGTAACGGTAGATATAGATGGCACTACCAAAAGTAAAGTGTCTCTGGCATATAACGCAGTCTATCCTAACTTTGTACTCACAGCACCAAATGAGATAAACAATGCCAGTGTGGGTGACGATATAACCCGTACCTATACCCTGAAAAATGGTGGGTTGACAAGTGCCAACAAAGTATTTCTTACCATAGACTATGGTGATGCTGCTTATTTCCAAGGACCCGGTGTGGCTACTTTGGAGGTTAATGCAGGAAATGGCTATACAGCGCTTACAGCTGTAAGTACTACCGGTGGTAAAGTCACCTATGTATTGCAAGGGGCAGATTTAGGAGCTAACGAAGAGTTTTCTAATGGTGAAACCATTAGCTTACGTGAAACCTTTAGATTAAAAACATGTAATCTTACTACACTTTATACTGCCGGTTGGGGATGTGATGTTTCAGCACCCTGTCAAGAGGTTGCAAAAGAAAGTTTAATCACCATGGAGCCTGGTGCTCCTAACTATAACGGAATAACTTTTGAACGTTCTAATTTGACGAGCCTTTGTCAGGATTTTACCATGAAATTAAGGTATAAAAACACAGGGACTTTCCCTGCGGGTGGCTCAGGAAAAAATGCTGGAATGTACGATGTTAACCCTATGGTTATAAATTCAGGAGGAAGTATAACAGGCTTAGACCTTCAGGCGCACACCCTTTCAAAGTTTAAAGTAGGAGGAACTGAAATACCGGGATTCCAAGGAACTGTAAAACATATTAATATACCATTAAAAGATGTATTTACCACAGATCCTGACGGCACGGGTGGTTTAGATGATTTAGATGGTGACGGTTTTTATGATGACCTGCCTGCAGGAGAAACGCTTGAGTTGGAAATGACAGTGCAATTAGAACAAGACCCTGCGTGTGGAGAGAATTTAATTGATTATGGTATCTATGCTATCATAAAGTACAAAGAATCATGTAATGCCCAAAGTGACGACCCTGCCGTTATTAAGGAGCTTAAGAAAAAACAAGAAAATGTGAGTAGTCCATTCTATTATTATAGAAGGAATTTAGTGGGTGCTGCTTATGCTCCGGCTAATGTAGAGGATGGGGTGGTTTTTGATGGCCGAATTTCTATTGGTTTTTATTATTTAAACAGTGCTTATAGAACTAATGACACCCGTTTTGTCTATGAAGTAGAGATTCCTGCAGGATTTACGATGAATGATATTCAGTGGCATGAAGGAAAGTATCCTGCGAATATAGATAATCCTGTAGCACCACAAAGTATCAGCCAAAACGGAAATACTTTAACTGTAGTATCACCTAATAAAAAATTTGGTTACTTTACTTTTAAAGGATCGGCAACATGTGCCAACCCCAATGTAGAAGTCAACTACAAATTACATGAGGTGGCAGATTATGCCAGCTATCCTGATTGTAAAGCTGTAGGAGCGAATATTGTTTGTGATAAATTGAATATAACGGTAGTAGATTGCCCTAATCCTTGTCCGGAAGGACCTTCTTTAGGATTGCCAATTGTAGAACGTGACGACAATTCTTTGGGTTGGACAGATGCTACAATGACCACGCTACAAGACCGTAACAATATCTCTGTCTTTGATTTGGCAAAATCAATGTATAAAGATGAGTTTAAAGTAGAAACTACCGCTACGCAAAACGGTGCAGCTGCTAACTTAGGATTGCACCTGGTCTTAGACAAAGCAGAGGATGGTATAGGTGTAACACCTTTAACCGCCGAAATACAAATTACAAGAGGTACGCAAGTGTTTAATGGTACAACCACTACCTTTAACGATGCCACTAGCGCAGCGGGAGAACAAGTGATAGATTGGGACTTTACTGATCAGTTACCCGCAGGCGGCTTACTGGACGGTGATATTATAAAAGTAAGTACCCACTATCGTGTGGATAGTGAAAAATATCCAAAATCTGATATCAATGCCGGTAAGAATATATATGTATATAATTCTGATGCAACAGCAGGTACTCCGGTATGGGAGGGTACACATGTCTATTGTAGAGACTTAACACCAGAAATATACTTAGTAGGCACTAGTGGCCTCTTAGGTGTTTCCGGAACCTATACAACGGCTTGTAATGAGAGAACTGTAGCTGTTTCTGTAGCCAGACGATTTAATTCGGCAGGTGTGAAATATACTAATGAATTCCGTCCAAGTAGAAAGCTGAATAAAATATCTTTCAAAGTTCCAAAGGGAAGTTTGGGTGTAGAATCGTTTGTTTATACTACGAACGACCCGTTAACAGCGAGTGTTGATTTAACTTCGGCGTTAACGACAACCGATTTAGGTTCAGAAACGCTTTATGAGGTCAATATTCCTGATGAAAATTCGCTCATTAATACAACCGTAGAGAATAACTATGGAGCTACTATTAGGATATCATTTGTTCCTACTTGTGCTACTGATGAAGATGGTACAGGCTATGAAGTAATAAGGATTAGTGCAGATTATATAGACTATTATTATTATGCAGCCAAACAAACTCCGGTGCCTCAGGAGTTTATTGTTACCAATGGAGACCCTGTTGGATTAACGTTATATTACTCTAAGAAACCAAGTATTACCATGGTTGATCAAACAGGTATTGTTGACCTGCCGGGTCAAACAGGCGAATGGGTTGTACGTTATAACAATGCTTCTCAAGGAGCAGCCCCTTATAACTGGATGGCGCTCGAAGATGTGTCAGGTTTAACAATTACCAAACTAACGCGTCTGTCAGATGGTGTTGAAATAGCACCTACGGCCTATACTGGAGGTAAAATGTATCATTTAAGTGATACAGGAGTAGCTTCGGGGGCAGCAGAAGACTATAAAATAGAATTTAAATACACAGATTGCAATCCTTTTGAGTTAAAAGTACAAGGAGGTTGGAATTGTAGTGATTATCCTGCCACGCCTGAACAATATAATTGTGATGCCAAAGAATTGGTGTTAGAGGCAAGACCTTTGAAAACATTAATAGAGTTCGAAGAAGTAAGTGTGCCGTCTACAGATCCTAAACCTGACTTGTGTACAGATCTGAATTATGAATACCGTATTCAGGCTTCTGATGCGGCCAACTTATTTGATGTTCTATTTCAAATTGTTCCGGTAGAAGGCTTATCTTTAGTGGATGGAGAAGTAGAAGTCGAATATCCTTCCGGTTCAAATAATTGGGAAACTGTTACGGTTCCGGGATTACAAAATGGAACATACAATATCGATGTACTTCAGCATTCGGCATTGGCTGCTTTGGGTTATTTACCCGGTATCAATGAAAGTGGTGCCAGTAATGACGACCGTCAGGTTAATGTACGTATAGTGCTTACGACTTCTTGTGACTTTACCTCAGGAAAGAATTTTAAAGTAAAGGTAAATGCTAAGAGCTCGTGTGGCCAATTGGTTCAGGGATCCCTTATTCCTTCGTCAGCACCGGCGATAGAAATTGAAGGTGCTGATCCACCTTATCTATTAGTAACAGATTTGACTTGGGCAAATGGATTACCCGGTGGTTCAGATTGTAAAGTTGCTAAAACTATTCATGTAACAGAGGTTGTCTCTGCAGCCAATGGTGTTGTTACAGGTAATGAAGGAAAGATTGAAGTGCTTATTCCTATTGGTTTCAAGTATGTAGATGGCTCTTATACGCCTGTTACTTCTGCAGCACCTGATGTTAGTTCTTTAGCAACAACAGTTCTACCTACTGGAGAGCAAAAACTGACATTAGACGTACCGGCAGGTTTAGCCACAGGTACTAAGATGGAATATACATTAGATATTCAAGAAGATGATAGTGGTGAGGCTGTTTGTGGACTTTCAAGAATAGAGATTAGTGCCTTGGATGTTATTACCGGTTTAACTTGTGGTACTACAACTTGTCCCAATACTAATGTTATAACCGGTGCAGGTTATTTGGAATTCACATTAGAAAAGTCGGCATTAGTTATGTCAACTGTATCAGCTACTTCTACTTATACTGATTCAGGCGAAGAAATTAATGTAGAATATACAGTGGAAAATACATCAGCTATTCCATTAGCAACCGGTACTGTGGTAACACTATTTGATGATAAGGACGATAATGATGTGTACAATACCGGAGATGTTGTAGTAGGAACACATACAATAACTGCTGATGTTACAGATACTACTTCTTTTACCGGCACATTGACTGCAACAGGTGCTAATCCGGCAGATTTATGCCATTTAAAAATTAGCATATTACCATCAGATGGTTGTTTCTGTAGTATAGCACCTGCTGAAGTTACCATTGAAAAGGTAATCGGTCTGGCAGGTGATGATGTTTCGGTATGTACCGATGACACACAACAAATTGGTGTAGCCTCAACAGGCTATACATCTTACGTATGGACTAGTATAGATAACAATGCACTGGATTACCTTTCTGCTACAGATGCAGCACAGGTGGATTTCACCTATACCGGTGCAGATGTTAGTGTAGCCACTTCTTTTACTTACACCCTTACAGCAACCAGATTAGGTGGTTGTACTGTTACGGATGAAGTCGTGGTAACTGTACAGCCAAATCCAACGACTCCTACGGCAGGTCCGGTCACTCAACCGACTTGTACCGAGCCAATGGGAAGTTTCCAAATTGTTGATTATGTAACTGGTGACACCTATACGTTTACTCCTGATACAGATGTTAACATTTCAAATACAGGTTTGGTTACAGCACCTTCAGGTACATATACCTTTACCCATACTAGTGCTGAAGGTTGTACCTCAGAGGCGAGTGCAAATATTGTCATCAATGAACAACCTTCAACACCTCCGGCTCCTATGGCAGGTTCGGTCACTCAACCTACTTGTGCCGATCCAATGGGAAGTTTCCAAATTATTGATTATGTAGCTGGTGATACTTATACATTTACGCCCGATACAGGAGTCAGTGTGTCAGGTAGTGGATTGGTTACAGCACCGTCAGGTACTTATACCTTTACACACACCAATAGTTTAGGTTGTACTTCAGAGGTAAGTGCTGCGATTGTTATCGAAAATGTTATTTGTGCTACAGATGATACCGCAGGTCCGATCAATGGCTTGACAGGTGGTGATGCCGGTATCAATGTCTTAGACAACGATACCTTAAACGGTGATCCGATCAATCCTGATGATGTAACG
>PDWJ01005191.1_pt1 | contig 10865 bp, 7 predicted proteins | sample 1430881 | NCBI WGS metagenome assembly PDWJ01 (sample SAMN01162460, study PRJNA174530) | Oral metagenome, whole genome shotgun sequencing project. | biome: Marine environment; feature: Marine mammal; material: Swab sample of the gingival sulcus; isolation source: swab sample of gingival sulcus... | reverse complement strand
CCTCGAGGCGACGTATGGCGCGATCGCGAAACCCTCGGCAACGACGACCACGCCAAGGGAGGAGAGAACCGCTTCTCCCTTCACCGATCAGGTCTGGCAGGCGCCCGTTTAGGGGTTGCAGAACGCGCGGCATCTCCTAACATGGCGCCGGATCCGGGACGGTCACGCCCGTTCGAGTCACGCCGAGCGCCGCGCACTGGCGACGAGCGGACAACCAGCACGCACCACGGAGGGACACTATGAGCGCCAAGCTCGTCTACATGTTCGACGAAGCTGACGCGTCGATGCGGAAGCTCCTCGGCGGAAAGGGAGCCAACCTGGGTGAGATGACCCGCCTCGGCCTGCCCGTACCACCCGGCTTCACCATCACCACCGACGCCTGCCGCTACTACTCGAAGCACGGCGAGATGCCCGCTGGCCTGATGGACCAGGTCCGCGCGGCGATGACCAAGCTCGAGCAGAAGATGGGCAAGAGGTTCGGCGACTCCAGCAATCCCTTGCTCCTGTCGGTGCGCTCGGGCGCCGCGGTCTCGATGCCGGGCATGATGGACACCGTCCTCAACCTCGGCCTCAACCGGGAGACCCTCGCCGGCCTCGTCAAAAGCAGCAGCGACGAGCGCTTCGCCCTCGACGCCAACCGGCGCTTCATCATGATGTTCGCCGACGTCGTGATGGGCATCTCGAAGAAGCGCTTCGACGCCCTGTTCAACGAGCAGAAGCGCGCCCTTAGGATCAAGCTCGACACCGAGCTGCCGGCCGCGGCCCTCAAGACGATCAAGAACGACTTCTTGGCCCTGGTCCTCACCGAGACCGGCGAAGGCTTCCCCGGCGACGTCTGGCGTCAGCTCGAGATGTCCATCGAGGCCGTCTTCGCTAGCTGGAACAACGACCGGGCGATCGTCTACCGCAAAAACGAGGGCATCCCCGACGACATGGGGACCGCCGTCAACGTTCAGGCGATGGTCTTCGGCAACCTCGGCGACGACTGCGGCACCGGCGTCGCCTTCACCCGCGACCCCGCCACCGGCGAGAACGGGCTGTACGGCGAGTACCTGATGAACGCCCAGGGCGAGGACGTGGTGGCCGGGGTCCGCACGCCGCAGCCGATCTCCTCGCTCAAGACGGTGATGCCAGCCGTCTACGCCGAGTTCGTCAAGGTCTGCGACACCCTCGAGGCCCACTACCGGGACATGCAGGACCTCGAGTTCACCATCGAGCGCGGCAAGCTCTACATGCTTCAGGCGCGCACCGGCAAGCGCACCGGCCCCGCGGCCGTGCGCATCGCCGTCGAGATGGTGGGTGAGGGCCTCATCACCCGCCAGGAGGCCATCGACCGCGTCAGCGCCTCCCACCTCGACCAGCTGCTTCACCCCCGCATCGACGCCAAGAAGCTCGAGGCCAGCGGCGTCACACCCATCGGCAGCGGCATCGCCGCCTCGCCGGGCGCGGCCGTCGGGCGCGTCTACTTCGACGCCGACACCGCCGCCAACCACGGCGAGACCGAGCCGGTCATCCTCGTCAGCGACGAGACGACCCCCGATGACGTCCACGGCATGCTCGCCTCCAAGGGCGTGCTGACCGTCCACGGCGGCAAGACCTCACACGCGGCGGTCGTTGCGCGCGGCTTCGGCATCCCCTGTGTGTCCGGCTGCGAGGCCCTCGACCTCGACGAGGAGGCGCTCACGGCCAGCCTCGGCGGCCAGCTCATCAACGAGGGCGACTGGATCACGATCAACGGCTCGACCGGTGAGGTCTACAACACCAAGCTCGACCTCGTCGTCCCCGAGGTCTCGGGCAACTTCGAGCAGCTGATGAGCTGGTGCGACGCCGAGCGCAGCCTCAGCATCCGCGCCAACGCCGACAACCCCCGCGACGCCGCCCAGGCCGTGGCCTTCGGCGCCGAGGGCATCGGCCTGTGCCGCACCGAGCACATGTTCTTCGAGCGCGACCGCCTGCCGATCGTCCAGGACATGATCCTGACCGAGGACGAGCAGCAGCGCCAGGCCGCCCTGCAAAAGCTCGAGGTCGTCCAGCAGACCGACTTCGAGAGCATCTTCCGCGTCATGGACGGCCGCCCGGTCACCATCCGCCTCCTCGACCCGCCGCTCCACGAGTTCCTGCCGAGCTACGACGAGCTGGTGCGCGAGGTCACCGAGCTGCGTCTGGCCGCCAACGTCCTCAAGGGCACCGCGCTGCAGGGCGTGCTCGACGACAAGGTCGCGATGCTCAAGGCCGTCGAGGCCATGCGCGAGGCCAACCCGATGATGGGCCTGCGCGGCGTCCGCCTGTCCGTCATGCTGCCGGGCCTCGTCGCCATGCAGGTCCGCGCCATCATGCGCGCGGCCATCCTCGTCAAGGGCAAGGGCATCGCCGTCAACCCGGAGATCATGATCCCGCTGGTCGGGCACATCAACGAGCTCAAGACCGTCCAGTCCCAGCTCGAGGCGGTCGCCAAGGAGATCCTCGACGCGGCCCACATCGAGCTGCCGTACAAGTTCGGCACGATGATCGAGATCCCGCGCGCGGCCCTCACGGCCGCCGAGATCGCCGGCACCGCCGAGTTCTTCAGCTTCGGGACCAACGACCTGACGCAGATGACCTTTGGCTACAGCCGCGATGACGCCGAGGGGCGCTTCCTCCAGACCTACGTCGACCGCGGCGTCCTCGAGTCGAACCCCTTCGAGACCCTCGACCAGGCAGGCGTCGGCCGCCTCATGGAGCTTGCGGTCTCCGAGGGCCGCGCCGCCCGCGCCGGCCTCAAGTGCGGCATCTGCGGCGAGCACGGCGGCGATCCGAAGTCCATCGACTTCTGCCACAACCTCGGCCTCGACTACGTCTCCTGCTCCCCCTATCGGGTGCCGATCGCGCGCCTGGCAGCGGCCCAGGCGGCCCTACGCGCCAACGGGGCCAAGGCGGCCAAGGGCGCCAAGACGGCCAAGGGAGCCAAGGCGGCCAAGGGAGCCAAAACGGCCAAGGCGGCCAAGGCGGCCAAGACCGACTCCTAGGGTCTGAGCGGCGAAGCGCCCGGGCGGGCCTGCTGCCCGGGCGCGCTGTCTGAGCGGCGAAGCGCCCGGGCGGGCTGTCTGAGCGGCGAAGCGCCCGGGCGAGCCTTGCCCCTCAGCGCACGGCGCGCAGGGGCCCATCGAGGGTCAGCGGGTGGCCTGGGCGCGTATCGAGCCTGGGCCCGGCCGCCAGCCACGCCCGCGCCGCGGCGCGGCCCGCCTCGAACATCCGCGTCATCGCGCGGCGCTCGAAGAACAGGTAGCTGCCCGCGTTGAAGTCGTGGCTTGAGGTGGGGCGGATCGCCTCGAAGAGCGTCACCTGAGAGAAGCCCAGCTCCGGCGCCGAGGCCGCTAGGCGGTTGCGCTCGAGCAGCAGCTTGCGGTCGGTGTTGTAGGCGTTCTCGAGGAAGGCATCGGCGAGGCGCTCGACGGCCGCGCCGAAGCTGAGGCGCTCGTCGTTGGCACCGTGGCGCCCCGCCGTGACCAGCACCGGCACGATGTGGGTGGCGCCCAGGGCGACGGTCGGGGCCAGCGGCGTGTTGACGAGCAGGCCGCCGTCCCAAAGGTCTCGCCCAGCGACGCGCACCGGGTTGAACAGCAGCGGGATCGACGCGCTGGCGAGCACCATGTCGACGGTGATGGGGCCGCGCACATAGACCTCGTCGTCGCTATCGGCGTGCCGTTGGGGCGCGTGATTGACGAAGCGCTGCACCTGGCCGGTGCGGATGTCGACGGCGTTGATGGCCAATCGCACATCCGTCGGCGGCACCACCGGCCCCGCCATGGCCTTCTCGAGGCGCTGGCGAACGGGCTCAGTGCTCAACAGGTGCGTGGTGTAGACGCTGTCGAGCAGCTCCGAGAGCGTGTCGAAGCGGGCCGTCAGCAGGTACTCCAGCCAGAACGCGAGCCGCCCGCCCCTTTTGAAGAAGGCGTGCTTTCGCACGAGCTGAGCCGCGATGCGGGCCGCGCGCGTGCGCTGGTGGAGGCGCCGCAGGGGCTCCCGCAGTGCGAGCTTGCGCACCGCGGCCTCCAGCGAGGAGAAGAACGCGCCGTTGCCCTTGACCGGCGGTCGATCGGCGAGGTCGAGCCAGAAGTCCAGGATCTCTGCCGGCGTGCGCCCGGCCGCGATCAGCGCCCCGTTGAGCGCCCCGGCCGAGGTGCCGCTGATGACCGTGGGGGGGCCGCCGAGGCCGTCGGGGTGGTGGCGCAGGACGTCCCAGACGCCGACCTGGAAGGCGCCCCGTGCGCCACCGCCGGACAGGACAAGGCCGACCCGCTGGCCGCGGATCTCGCTCAGGGGCATCGTGGGTGCGTCTGTCATGCCGTGATGGTGCCCCCTCCGATGCCAAGAGCGCAAACGACCTGCCCAGTACAGCCGATCCGGCGGGCGGACAGCGGAGCACCCGCTCGCACCGCTACAGGCTCATCCGATCCCTCGACCTGCAGCGGCGCGCCCCGTAGCCCTTGTCAGTCGACGCGCAGCACCCGGAAACCGCGGGCGGGCACGCTGAGGCTACCGTCGCCGACGGGCCGCTCGCCGATCAGGTCGGTGTAGCTGCCTGGAGGCAGGTCCACGTTGGCCTGAGAGTCACCGCGGTTGAGGGCGACGACGACCTCGGGCACTCCGGCGCCGCACCCGCCCATGCGGTAGACCCAGGTCGCCTCGCCCTTCGACAGGGTCGTGCGGTGGCCCCGGCTGAGCGCCTTGTACTGGGCGCGGATGTTCGCGAGCTTCTTGACGTTGTCGCGCAGCGCCCGCTGGTGCTCGTTCAGCTCGTTGTCGGCCCACGGCATCATCCGGCGGTTGTCCGGATCGCCGCCCCCGGCGAGGCCGATCTCGTCGCCGTAGTAGATGAGCGGGATCCCCGGGCCGGTGAACATCACGGCAAAGGCGACGCCGAGGCGCTCATAGGGCGCCGCATCGGTCGGCTGATTGTAGTGCGTCGTCCAGCCGTTGCCGTCGCCGCTGCCCTGGGTGCAGTTGGCGATCTGCCTCGATGCAAAGTGGATGGCCCGCGGGATGTCGTGGTTGCCGATCCAGGTCGTCATCAGCGAGCGCTTCGTAGCCCCATCGATGTCGTAGTAGCCGTCGTTGCCGTCCATCCACTCGGCCAGGCTCGCCATCGACTCGTGACCGAAGACCGACTCGCAGACCTCTTTCTTGAAGGGAAAGTCGAACTGCCCGTCGAGCATCGTGTCCGGGTGAACGAACGCCTTGATGGCGTCCTTGTTGTAGTAGTCAAAGGTCTCGCCGACCAGGTAGAAGCGCCCGCCAGCGGGGCTGGGCAGCTCCGCGCTCAGCCGCGCGCGAACCTCGGTGAGCCACTGCTTCGGGACGTGCTTGATCGCGTCGAGGCGGTAGCCGTCCAAGGCGAAGGTCTTTGCCCACCACACGGCGTCGTTGACCGACCAGGCGCGCGGCTCGTCTTTCCAGAAGTCGAAGGCCGGCAGGTACTTGGTAAACGCACAGCGCGTCCCCCAGTACGGATCGTCCCACCAGTTGTTCGGCCCGCACAGCGGGATCCCGTTTCCGTCGGCGCGTTCGGTGAACCAATCGTGGTGGTCTTGGTATAGTCCGCTGTTGATGTCGACGTGGTTCATCACGTAGTCGAACAGCACCTTCATCCCAAAGCCGTTGGCGCCCACGGTCTCGTGGGCCGCGGCGATGAGGGCGTGGAGCTCGGCCGCGGCCGTCGCCGGATCGTTGTCGGTGCTGTAGCGGGGCTCGACCTTCGGCGTCGGCGAGGGGCTGTCGGGGTCGGAGTAGTCGATGTTGGCGGGCGACGGCCAGTAGCCATGGTAGCCGCTATAGTCGATGTTGTCGCCGATGCCGGGGCCCGTCGTGTCACGGCCATCGAACGGCGCCGTCAACCAGATGGCGGACACCCCGAGGTCGGCCAGGTAGGGCAGGCTCGCCTTCACGCCGTTGAAGTCGCCGCCCTCGTACTGGGCGCTGGCCCCCTGACCGTCCATGACGTGGGCGCCGTCGACCTCGTAGGCCTGGCCATCGGAGTCATAGAAGCGGTCGACGAAGACGAAGTACATGACGGTGTCGCGCCAGTCGAAGGCCGTGACATCACCGCAGAGGCCGACGCTGGCGGGCACGCACCTGTCGCCTTCGGCCTCGAAGCCCGCCGCGCAGCTCTCACAGGTGTCGCCGGCCCAGCCGAGCGCGCAGGCGCAGGCCGCCTCGCCGGTGCCAAAGTCGCAGGCGCAGATCCCATGATCGCCGCAGGGATCGTTGGTCAGGCAGGGATCCGGGTCGCAGCCGCCCTCGCAGACCTGGAGCACGGAGTTGACGCCGCCGAAGCCGTCGTCCTCGGTGGTGGGGTTGTCCGGGTCGTGCCGCCATGTGTCGCCGTCGACGATGAACTTGTAGAGGTGGCGGCTGCCGTAGTCGAAGGTGGTGGTGGCCGTCCAGGTGCCCCCGCCCTCGGTCATCACGATGGCGCCGGCGTCGGGGGTGCTCGCCCAGCCGGTGAAGGTGCCCGTCACCCACACCGTCGTCGCCGACGGGGCGCTGTAGCTAAAGGTGATCTCGTTGCAGGGCGGCCCCTCGGGCACGCAGGCGCCAAGCTCGAGCACGTAGCCCGAGGCGCACTGGTCGCACAGCTCGCCCGTATAGCGCGGGTCGCACTCGCAGGTCGCGACACCCTCGACGTCGGTGCAGGTCCCCCCGACGCACGGGTCGGGATCGCAGGCGCCCGCGCGCTCGACGCACCGGTCGCCCTCGGGCCGAAACCCGTCGGCGCAGGCGTCGCACAACTCGCCAGCAAAGCCAGTCTCGCACTCGCAGTAGGCGCCATCGGCGCCGACCTCGCAGGTGCCCCGCACGCACGCGAGGTCCGCGCAGGTGTCCTCCACGCAGGTCGCCCCGACCGCGACGAACCCTGCGTTGCACTCACAGGTCGCCGCGCCGTCGACCTCGACGCACTTCCCCTCGCCGCCGCAACTCACCCCGTCGCAAGGCCCGTCAGCAGGCTCCGAATCGCAGGCCGCGAACACGGCGACCAGTAGACACACCAGGGCAAAGACAGACGGCGCTCTCATGGATGGACCTCCGGCCCGGCCCAGGCGCCGGGCTCTTGACTCAGACTCGAGTCACTACGCTCCCACAGGGATACGTCGAGCGCGCGGTCGTGTCAACGGTCCTTCGTGCCACCTCGGCCCAGGTCCGCGCCCGCCGGCGACGCCAACCCAGCGCCGCTGGTAGCGCGCCACCCAAGGGTCACCGAGGTGAGCCCCGACACGTCATAGGCAAAGGTTCGATACCACGTCCGGGGGCCGAGCTCGACCTGTTGGTAGCCGTAGACCGGCCCGAAGTTGAGCCCGCCGAAGTTGTCCGGCCAGCGCTGGGGGATGAAGAGCGTCGGCGGCGTCTCGTCGGGGGCGCCGACGCCCAGGGTCTCCGGTGCAAAGCCGACCGCCGCGTTGCAGGCGACCGAGGGCTTGAGCTCCATGTCGAGGGCCTTGCCGGAGGACATGGAGCCGCGGTTGAGGGCGCCCAGCAGCAAATGCCAGGCCTTGTCGACGGCGGACGCGCCGGCCGAGGGGGCGACGACCTGAGCCACCGACGGGGCGCCGGCGTGGTCCTCGGCGGTCAGCACCCAGTTAGTGGCGGCGACCATCACCGCGAGGATTTCATCGAGGTCGCAGCCCGGGTGCGCGGCCCCCGAGGCCTTCGACTGCATCGAGTCCCAGACGGTCTCGTAACGCGAGCCCGCTGGCGTTGGGCGCGAGCCGGTAGATGGGCCGCTCGCGGTGCCACAGCCACGTGATGCGGACCTGGGCGTCGGCGCGCGGTGGAGCCGCCAGCAGCGCAAGCGAGAGGACGAACAGGGCAACGCGGGTCATCGCGCGCTCCCGTGACCAAGCGTGACTCAGCAGAGGGTGGCGAAGCGCTCCCGCGAACGAAACCGCGTTGGCCGCGTTGGTCGGCGACTACGAACCGGCTCGGCCGACCACCAGCGGCGGCGAGCCGAACAGCCCCCACATCCGGCAGCCCGCGTAGAGCGCCCAGACGCTCATCTTCGGCCAGGCGGAGATGTGAACGGCCTCCCAGCGAGGGTTGAACTTGTCCTTGTAGCGGGCCAGCGACAAGAAGGGGAACAGGCGGTTGCCGAGGCGGCTGGCGTAGAGCCAGCGGAAGACGCCGCGGAGCAGGCGCGACTCCGGCCAGGCGATCGGCGTCCGCTCGGCCATGGGGCAGGCGCCCAGGGAGATGACGCGGGCTCCCTCGTCGCCCATGCGTGTGATGGCCTCGGTCAGCAGCACGTCCATGGCGCCCGCGGGCGCGCTGGGCTCGCGGGCCATCACGTCGACCCCCCAGCCCTCGCCGCCCCACCCGGGGGTGAGCGTCACGAAGGCGACCGGATCGGGGCGGTCAGGGACGCGCGCGACGAGGTAGCGGCGGCTGAGGGGCCGGTCGAAGCAGGGGGTGCCGATGAGCAGCGCCATCGGATCCTCCAGGGGGCGCGCGGCGAGCCAGTGGCGGTAGAGGGAGCGCAGGTCGCCGCCGCCGGCATCGGCGGGGCGGACCTCGTCGACGGCGACGCCGTAGCGCTTTTTGCCGCGGTTGACCATCTGGCGAAGATCCGCCCGCGCCTTGCCGGCGAGGCTGAAGCCGGCAAGGTCGACGAAGGCCTCGGCGCCGACCATCAGGCTCCGGAAGCCCGCGGCGGCGGCGGCGGCGCGCTCCTCGGTGGCGACGGGGAAGAGCAGCGCGCGCCGGTAGCGGGCCGAGGCCAGCCGCTCGCGGAAATCGACCAGCAGGCGCGTCGGATCGCCGGTGGCGTGCAGCCCCCCGACGGCGAAAGCGTGCCGCTTGGAGGCCGCCCAGGTCATCAGCCCGTGGTCGCTGGTGAAGCGGCGCAGGCCGGGCTCCAGGGAGAGGTAGCCGTTGGCGCGAGGCGACGCGCGCACGATCCCCTCGACGGCGGCGTCATCGATGTCGCCCGGCGGGACGGCGTCGGGATCGGCGCCGCGACAGACCAGGTCGCCGAGGGCCCCGGGGACGCGCCCGGCCAGGCGCAGGAGCCCGCCGGGGTGGCGGCGGCCGCTCAGCCCGCGCCCGCCGCCATCGCTGCCTGGGGGTTGCCCAAGCTCCCGTCGACCAGGCGCATCCGCCAGTCCACCCCGATCACATCCCCCTGCCGCAGCTCGAGCCAGATGTTCTCCCCGCTCAGGGGCTCGCTCGAGACGATCAGGTGGTTGACGAAGCCGGTCCGGGTCGGGTGCTCGCATTGAGGCGTAAGGTTCGGACAGGTGGCGCGGTCCGCGCAGCGGGTCTTGTAGGTCGAGTAGAAGAGCTCTTTGCCACCATGGATGGCGGCGAGCACCGTGCCGTTCGTGACGATCATGGTCAACAACGAAGGCTTCAGCCCCTCGCGCCCATCGCAGATCTCGCGCACGGCCGTGATCGTGCCCTTGAGGGCGGGCAGGACGCACTCGATGCCCAGGGCGCGGTCGAGCGGCCCATAGCGCGCGAGCTCGGTGAGGAACATGAAGAAGATGCGCTCGCTGTCGGTGTCGCCGAGGATGAAGCGGCGCAGCCCGGGCGCGATGGCCGCCTCGAGCCGCTCGCGCACTTGTTCGAACTCGGGGACGTCGCCGTTGTGGGCCATGACCCACTGCCCGTACTGAAACGGGTGGGAGTTGAGGACCGACAGCTCGCCGCGGGTGGCCTGGCGGATGTGGGCGAGGACCGTCTCCGAGGAGACGACGCCGCTGACGCGCCTGAAGACGGCGCTGTCCATCGCGCCGTTGGCGCTCTTGACCACGTGAGGCGCGCCGCCCACGTAGTAGGCGACGCCCCAGCCGTCGCGGTGCTTGGCGCTCTGCACCGCCAACGCGTTGTCGGCGCCGACGAGGGAGCGGTGGACCTGACTCTGGATGACGGAACGGAAGCCGAAGAGCCTGCACATGCGCGCCACCATAGCGCCTGCCATGCGGCGCCGAAAAGGCCAGAGCCCACGGCGAGCGGCGCCGCGGGCCCTGAAGCCGGGACAATCCCGCGGACGGTCTAGAAGACCATCGTCAGCGCGCTGCGATCCTCGCTCTTCGCCGCGGCGGCGCGAGCGCGCACGCGGGGCAGGATGTTGTGCACGAAGAAGCGCGCGGTGGCCATCTTGCCGTGGAGGTAGCGGGCCTCGTCGTCGTCGCGTAGGAAGGCGCCGAGCCCCTCGTTCATGGGGTCGACGTCCTTTTGCTGCAGGCGGGCGGCGTAGAGCTTGTGGGCCACGATGGCCTGCTTGATGAGGAGCCAGCCGACGACGGTATCGCCGAACATCTGCAAGAACCCCGTGGCGTGGAGCGCCGGGTAGTCCACATCGCCCTTCATCATGGTCTGATTGAAGCTCATCGCGGTCGCGGCCATGGCATCGCGGGCCTTGGCGAGGGCGGCGAGCTCTTTCGCGAAGGCGCCGGCCTTGTGGGGGCCGTTGATGAGCTTGTTGATCTCGTTGATCATCGTCATCATCATCACGCCGCCGCCGCGGGCCACCTTGCGGCCGAGGAGATCGAGCGCCTGCACGCCGTTGGTCCCCTCGTAGATGCTGGCGATCTTGGCGTCGCGGAGCAGCTGCTCCACCCCGTACTCGCGGATATAGCCGTAGCCGCCGTGGACCTGGACGGCCAGCTCACAGGCCTTGAACCCCTCATCCGAAGACCACGCCTTGATGATCGGCGTCAGGATCTCGACCTGGTTCATCCACTGGCGCTTCTCCTTGTCGTCCGCGGCCACGGCGGCGCGGTCGAGGCAGTAGGCGCCGTAGAGCATCATCGCGCGGCCACCCTCGTTGACCGACTTCATGTAAAGGAGGTTGCGGCGGACGTCGGCGTGCTCGATGATGGCGACCCGCTCGG
>PDWJ01012063.1_pt1 | contig 10866 bp, 8 predicted proteins | sample 1430881 | NCBI WGS metagenome assembly PDWJ01 (sample SAMN01162460, study PRJNA174530) | Oral metagenome, whole genome shotgun sequencing project. | biome: Marine environment; feature: Marine mammal; material: Swab sample of the gingival sulcus; isolation source: swab sample of gingival sulcus... | reverse complement strand
CAGCTTGACAAGACCCTTCAAGCGACTGATAAAAGGCCTTGCTTATTTGCTCTTTTGGATACAATCGTTCAATATATGGCTGTTCGTAATTTAAAGACGGCGAGTCGTTCATGATACACCCATATCACATAAACTTTTTCACTTGTTGTAAATTTAAAAAGTTTTTCCGAACTATTTACATATCGATACAGTCATTTAGATATTTTTAAATGCTGTCGTATAAAAATAATAATTATTTAAATACATTTTATATAAAAACGAATATACTTGTCAATTAAAAAGAAGAAAAAACACTACTATACTAAATATATATTCACATTTCTAAATCATATTATGCCCACAAATATAATCTGCACTCGAAATAAAAGACATAAATTCTGCTTCTTTACCTGTATGAACGTTGCCACCATACTCATCTACAGCACCATAATTGAATATCTTGCCAGTATTGATACTCACTTCAGTATCTATAAAACACTATTTTTGACATATCACACTCTGGTAGCTCTATTAAGTTTACCTTATATACTTTCTATAATAATCGCAAATATATGGCGAGCACAATGTATCATTATACTAGTATTCATGTCTAGTCATTAAAATTATTTTATCATAAATAGCTTTATTGTAAAACGTTTTAGCTTATAGCACTAGCTAATCTTTTAGTGAACCCGGCGCCAAGAAAAGTAATCATACATCTCAACTTTATTCCAACCAAAAGATAATAGAATACGTCAGATAAAAGTAGGCGTGTGTTGTGCATTGCACAAAAAAAAAAAGCGAAATGCTGAAAACGAAATGACAAAAAAATGAAAGTTAAAAGCTGAATGCGAAAAAATATCCTAAAAGCCACTCACCAAAAAAACATGACGTGTTTTCAATGAAATACCGCTACGCTGCATGAAATATCGTGCTACGCACGATGTGAAATACGACTGCGTCGTATAAAATATGCGTTGCACATTAAAAAACCCACCCAGGAAAGCAGTTTGTACTTTTCAAGCGGTTAGGGGCTAACCTATAGCCCCTAACCAATTAGATATTATTGATCGTAATGTAAATCAAAACGTTGCAATATGGCAGCCAATTGGGCTCGCGTTGCGCCGCCTTGTGGTGCCAGCAGTGTTTCGTTGATGCCGTTTATAAAACCGTAATGTACTGCCCATTTCTTGGCTGCCAATGCATAAGGTGATACCATGTTTAAATCGCTATATAAGCGGAGGTCGTTGCGACCGCTCGTATCATATTGCATATGATTTGCATAGCGGAATAATAAGGCGACCAGTTGTTCGCGCGTAAGTACTAAATTGGGTTTAAAGTCGCCATCTGGGAATCCCTTGACGACGCCAACCTGACTAGCCCAGTTTACGGCATCATAATACCAACTATCGGCAGAGACGTCGTTAAAGTTGTGTGCGCTGCTCGCTGCGGGTTCACCTGCTAAACGATATATTATCGTAACGCCCATTGCGCGCGTCGTCGGACCATTGGGATCAAACAGACCATTGCCAATACCATTCATCAGCTCATTTTGTACGACGTAATCTACAGCATCACTGAACCAATCAGTAGTTAAAACATCGCTAAAGGATAAGCCAATACTACTTCCGTCGTCACTACCTGTGTTACTATTGTTGTCGCCATTGTTGCCGGCGTTGTCGCCATTATCGTCGTCGTTACTACCTGTGATAGCACCGCCAGTTGTAGTGCCACCTGTGATAGCGCCGCCTGTCGTATTACCAGCACCGTTTCCGCCATTTGAAGACGCATCGGCGACGATTTCAAATGTGGCGTTTTTATTGCCCAGGTAGCTGCCCGTGCCACTGATTATGGCTTTCGCCGTACCAATTGCAGTATTGTTTTGATAATTTACTGTGTAATCAGTATTTTCAATCAGTTGATAGCTGCCATCGCGTACGACAAGCGGTGGGGTGATTGGGTTCCCGGTATACGCTTGGTCATCTATACTATCAACTGTACAGTTACTTATTTGTTGTGTCAGAGTAATGATTAGATTGACGATTTTATCTTGGAAATGGGGTGCGCTAACCGTCATTGGTATAATCGCTGTATCACCAGCCATACCATTGCCGCTCAGTTGATAGCTTAGCGTACTGCCGCTCAATTGCGGCGCGTTGACGCCGTCGGCTAAAATAGCCGGATTACTGCCGCCAATAGTTCCCATATTAACGGTATAGGATGTCAGATTGCTCGGTAAAAGCGGTGCCAAATCGAGCGCACCTGACGTCGTTTGACCGACTTGATAAGTTCTATCGATGTCGGAAATATCTATTGTTGCAGTGATGATATTAAAGTATTCGTTTCTCGTGCCGCGATAATCCGGTCCCAAACCGGTAATCGTAATCTTTGCACGCCCGAGGTTAGTGTTGTTTTCGTAAGTAATGCTGTAGTCGCTATTGGGGGCTAGGGTTATTCCCTTTAGACTGTCTGTCAGCGTTAAACTCGGTTCAATCGGGCTGCCGGTATAGTATTGATCGGGTATTGGGTCCGGCGTAATATCGCAAGCGTGAATGTGTTTAGGTCCCTGTAGGTAAGCTTTATAGTGTTTATTGGCATCAAATACATAAGAGTCATTTTGCAGTTTGTCGGTCGTCGTTTTAGCTGCTACGTCTTCCACTACGTAATCGCCTGTAAATGTACCGCCCAAAACAGTATGTGCCTCAAGTCCGCTAAATTCGAGATATTCCATATAGAGATAAGGGTATTTATTGGGGTGTCGTGGCGCACTTTTATCGAAACCGTCATTCTTTAATTTAAGTACTGGAGTGTTGATCTCGTCAAACGCACCATTTATACCATATGAAGAAGATATGTCTAATATGACGGGTTGACTATAACTAGTTGCGCCATTTAAAAAACCGTACAAGTTATCGACCTTCGATATGTCCCAGGTTTCAAGTGGTTGGTCGAAGGCGCTTGCATTGTAAAACATTTCGTGCATACTAGTGACATTGGAAACGTTCCAATTGTCGATCGGTTGATTAAAAGCTTTGGCACCATAAAACATTTTGTCCATATTAATGACGTTGGAAACGTCCCAACTGTTTAGTGGTTGATTAAAGATTTTTGCGCCGTTAAACAACGATCTCATATTGATGACATTGGAAACATTCCAATTGTCGAGCGGCTGATTAAAAGCTTCGGCATTGAGAAACATACCTTTCATACTTTTGATATTAGAGACATTAAAGCCATTTAGTGCGCCGTTAAAAGATCTGGCGCTTTCGAACATTTCTTCCGTAGATAAAAGGCTGGAGGCATCCCAATTGTCGAGCGGTTGATTAAAATCAAATGCATTACGAAACATACGGTACATAGTAGTGACCTTGGATACATTCCAACTGTTGAGCGGTTGATTAAAATCATACGCCTCCTCAAACATTCGAGACATATTGGTGACATTGGAAACATTCCAATTGTCGATCGGTTGATTGAATTTTTCTGCTCTGGAAAGCATATAGCTCATATCAGTGACATTGGAAACATCCCAATTGCCAATCGGTTGATTGAATTTTTCGGCGGCAAAAAACATATCACTCATGTTAGTGACATTGGAAACATCCCAATTGCCAATCGGTTGATTGAATTCTTTGTTGCCATAAAACATAGCAAACATATTAGTGACATTGGAAACATCCCAATTGTCGAGCGGTTGATTGAATGAATAAGCTGCAACTAGAAACTGGTCCATGTTTGTGACGTGAGAGACGTCCCAGTTATTAATCGGTTCATTAAAATAAATGGCATTGTCAAACATCTTCGTCAAATCCGTTGCGGTTGGCGCTAGAGTCACTTTTTTATTAAATTTGATTGTACTTCCAAATCTCTGAAATAAGCCACCACCATCGCCTGAACCGCAAAGTTTTATTGATTCGTCGCTGTCGCCGTCGAAGATAATATCAAAATCTTTAAGATCTGGACCAAAGGAACTGTTAGTTTTCCATCCCCAGTTGTAGTCACCACCGGTAAAATGCATGGGATTAAAGATTTGAGCCATTGCTTTCCACTTGTCGTATTCGATTGTACCGCTACCAGTAATAATCAGCTTTTTGGTTGAATCGTTATAACTTGCCAAAACGCCACCATCTGACGACAGTTCAAAATTGCTAAAACTGTTTGTTGCATAGGCTTTAAAGCCGTTCAGTGGCATCAGCGCCACAACTAAAAATAAAATTAAAACTAATGCTACTGTTTTGCTGTAAACCCGTTTAATCTTCATACTAACTCCTCCTCACGTTATTTATTTAACAGCATTTAACCTGAAAATATTCGTAGCCTACATAAAATCTCGTCAATTATTAAAATATCGTAACTGTTCAATCAAAAGACCTACTTTGTATCATCTCGACTAGGTTGCATACACGAGCAGTAAACGCCTGGCGTTTACGACCAGTGCAAGAACGCTAGTGAAGTGGAGAGTCTCGCTTTTAAAAACCGAGATTTCTCGATTACGGCTACGCCTTCACTCGAAATGACAACTTGACTGAATAGTTACAAAATATCTTCTTTAGGAAATCTTGTAGCGATATTCATGCACTGCATTTATAAATTAGATTTAATATATACCCAGCTCATTATTTTCATATCTTACATTAATGTTATAAATAGTAAGACTAATTAGTCTGATTACGTTTTAATTCGCTCATTATAATAATCATTTTTAAGAAAATACAAACATTTAAGATTAATATCTCTTCCAAAATTGCAATAACAAGTTGCACACTTTTCTAAAAAAATTATAGAAGCATGGCACGTTGTCATGACAGGGCTGCTTGCAGCCCATTAGTTATCAATGCGCACAGCACAAACTGGCTATCAAGGGCACTGTAAGTGCATATGCACTTACGAAAAAAAGAGAAAAAGCATCTGAATGAACATCAACTTTTTTCTCTTTTTAGCTTGGTGGGATAATCCCAAACCCTTAGTAAAGACAATACTTTTCTATGAAAAATAATTTTAAAATTCTTAAATGGACTCATATTAACACCCATACCAAGTATCGGAAAGATAATCCCTACAAAAACAGCAATAAAAACACCAATAGGAGAAAAGAAGTGTTTTATAGACTTTATCGCTTGCAATAAAACATCCCAAACCTTAATATGTAATCTCTTTTCTTCAATAAGGCTACTGATTATTATAAAGGTATTTATATCAATACCAAGTACAGTTATCATAAGTACTAAGCTAATGATAATTAATGGTATTCCGTATATACTTGTAAAAAATGAAATATAATCTCCACTAGATATATTGGTTCTACCACTACTTTTAATTAAAAAAGATGAAATCATCCCAAAAGCCGGCATTAAAACAAGAGCTAAAATTAACTTTGTAAGTATTTGATATTTTGCATATAGCCAAATAGTGCGACCTTTAATTATCCATTTATTTTCATTTTCTTTATATTCCATCATTTTCTCCTATCTATAAAAAGGGCTAATACCCATTAAAAGAATATTAGCCTTTAGAAATATTAATCGTTTTTAAATTTAAGTGGCATGCCTTTTTTATTTGCTCTAATAATCAAGAGTACAGATATTATTATGCCTAGTAAACTAGTAATCAGGCTACCTTCAAAACCAAAATTACCGCCTGAAATAAGCTCCATACCACTTGTAGGTGTTGCTTTAAGCACAGCAGTACTAACTGCATTACCTGATACCAACGAGCCAAAAATCATGCCTTGACTAAAATTCCATAGTGCATGAGCAAATCCACACATCCAAAGACTTCCCCAGTTATAATAAACAAGTCCAAATACAGCCCCTGCTAAAAACAGGTTAATAACTGGTATAACACCCATACCTGCATTGGATGCGTGTAAGATAACAAAAAGTACTGCTGTACCAAATATAGCCCATAAAGCACCAAATTTCTTTGCTAAATGCGGAATTAAGTATGATCTATATACAAATTCTTCAAATGTACTTTGGAATAAGAACATGATAAATCCCATAAAAAGGGTAGATACAAAGCTTGATTTAAAAATATATTCTGTACTTACACCACCTAAAAGGTTAATAATCAAGGTTACGATAGCAATAGATACAAGCCCACCTATAGCCCCTTTTATTATATCTTTCCCCGCATTTTCTTTAGCTAATCCAAGGTCTTTTAACTTTAATTTTCCTACTAACATAGCTACAATGATAGCAAGTAGTAAACTACCCCCATAAGCAAACACGCTAAGTGATGATACTAAAGACTCTTCCATCGGCATTTTTAAAACAAATAATCCAAAAATCTGGACAAGTAGTGGCAACCCTTGATTCATGACTCCTAGTGAAATAATCAGTGGTACTATTACTAGTCCTATCCACCCTGCGTATTTTACAGCATTTACTCTATCTTTAAACATAAGCTATCTCCTCACTATCTTTTTCTAATTTTGATAAATTTTCTTCTATGCCTATTTTTTGTAACATATCTAAATAATCAGCTTGCTCAGCTTTTAAGTCTTTTAATTTTTCTTTTCCTTCTTTTGCTTTAAATTCTTTATAGAATTTTTTTCGTTCTTTTCTAGGCAATAACGAAGATGAAAGTTCTTCACATGTAAAGTTAAAAGCAGCTAAATCATCGCTTAATTCTACTTCTTTCTCTCTTAAAAAAGCTCTTTCTTCTTTAAGTACATATTTACCAACAAAATACAAAATCACTATCCATAATGCTACTTTTCCAATTATTACAAACAATGCAAATGGTGTACTCAATCCAAGTGGCGAGTTCCAGAAAAAATGACAGCCATAACCTATCGCATAAAAGAAAATAAAAAGCAAAATTCTCTTTCCTAAACTCCTTTGCTTAATACTTCTACCGAGCAAAATAGCAACGCCAACACCAACGATTGCTGAATACAGCCAGTGCGATGAAACACCAATAACAGACCTGAATATAGTTGTTGTCCAAGCTCCTACCATATTACTATTTGCATGACTTAAAGCAGTATTTGCAGCATAGCTTACATTTTCAAATAATTGAAATCCTAGTCCTACAAAAGCACCTGCCAAAAATCCGTGTATTGGTCTAATAAATGTTTTATAGGCGATAAGCATAACTAGCATAATTACCAGCATCTTTGACCATTCTTCAGTCGTCGGACCTGCAATAGCTGGCGCCCAAGCTATGCCTACTCCGTCAGGCAAAATCTGTGATGCCATAAAAAATATTTTGTTGTTTCCTAAAAACGACATATAGGTAGGAATAGTAGCACCACCAACAAGTGCAATTAATAAGACGAATTTTCTACGAGCCCTATATGGATCTGCTATTAAAACAAGGGAAATGAATATAAGTAGTGTAAATATAAACAACGGTATTAGACTTTTAAGCGCATACGAAGCTGCTAAAAAGTTTTTAGCTAATCTTATGCTTATACCTGCTCCACCAATAAATACAAATAAGCAAAATATCCACCACGTTGCTAAATCAGGTCTAAAAAATTCTCTATTTACTATATTATTCTCTTTAAACATTTACTTCACCTTCCCTTCTAAAGAATCTAAAAGCTTCTCTAAATTATTTTCTACTTCATCATCTTTCCCATATGAAATGACAGAAAGGAAAGTTTTATCTTTGTATAACACTGCACCCTTACCGAATTTCTGTTCTCTTGGTTTAATTACATAACAGTATTCTCCAGTAAAACCATTTTTTTCGACTTTTTCACCCGAAAGCACAAGGGCAATATCATATCTATTTTCAATCTCTACATACCTATCTAATGTAACCTTAAAATCAGCTGAATTCGATATTACTTCTACATCTATTTCACTTTCACCACCGTTGGTTTTATAAGCCAAGAAGGTAGATGACGCTTGTTTTAACTTATCCCAACCTACCGGGGCATCAAAGGTAATATCTAGACTAAGCGAGTCCATTTTGCCTTTTTCGTTTTCTTGAACTACAGTAGTTTTTTGCGGCACACCCTCAGCTATAAGGGTAGGTACAAAAAAAGTTGCTACTAGTGCTAAAGCTATAATAATAGCTGGCAATTTCTGCTTTAAGTTTTTTATCTCTTTCATATAAACCTCTCTTTTTATTTATTAATCTATAAGTCCTAAACTATAACTATTTGAATTTATCTTTTTCTGGGAACAATCTCATCTTTGTATTTTGCTCAAAACTATAAGCAATCTTTAACACCTCATCATCACTACCCAATTTACCAGAAAAAGTAGCACCTATAGGCTGAATATCATTTTTCCCAAAAGGAACTGTTATCTCAGGAGCACCAGCCACTGCTGTAAGTAATACCCCATTATTATCCTGAGATACTAAAGCATCTAAACCATTATCATCGACCAAGTTGCTTAATCTTTCCTGTGCCAGCTTAACTATGGCTTTTACTTTTTCATCATCATGGTCTTTAAAGGCTAATGAATCATCTATATGACTTTGCCCATATCTCATTCTGACTTTTTCATCTTCTTTATTATATTTTGCGAGTTCCTTTAACGACTTTATAGGTGCATTATTTTCTTCTAAATAAGCATTTAGGTCTTTTTCAAAGTCATTCTCCATGATAAACTTTACATCTATTCCCTTATCATCAGCTTCGCCTAAGTCTATAACTGTTGCCCCCATTTTTTCTAATTTCGTTCTCACTTTTTTAGAAAATTCAGAGTCTTTTTGGTCAAGAATGCCTATTTTCTTCCCCTTAATATAATCCTTTTCTAAGCTAATATCTATTTTCTTAGGCGTAGATGAATTATATGTCATTACGGCATCTTCAACAGTCTTGGTAATAACACCTACATTATCTAGGGTAAGAGTGATAGGAACGACTTTTTCGCCGCTAATATTATCCCTTGTCGGTTTATAACCCACTGTAGAATTTATAGATGCGGGAGCTACTATTGAGCCTACTGTTTCAGTACCTAAACTTACTGTAGCAAGGTCGGTAGCCATTGCAACAGCACTACCAGCGCTAGAACCTAGTGGTGAAATTTCAAGTGGGTTAAAAGGATTATGTGTTTGTCCTTTTTTAGCACTATAGCCACTAGGATTTTTTTGACTCATCCAGTTCGATAATTCGGATAAATTTGTTTTGCCTAAAATAATTGCTCCACTTAATTTAAGCTCTGTAATTACAGGGGCATCTTCTGCTGGAATAAAGTCTTTTAAAGCATATACACCTGAACTTGTCGGCATATCATTTGTGTTAATATTTTCTTTGGCAAGTACAGGAATTCCTTTAAACGGCATATCCTCTGCCATTTCATCATATTTTCTAGCTTCTGCTATAGCCTTAGGATTAATCTCGCTAACAGCGTTATTACCCATCTTGCTTTGGTCTATTTCCTTGATATTTAGTAGATAATAAGCTACTAGTTCTTCATAGGTAAATTCATCATTTTTTACAGCCTCTTTAATCTGTGCTACTGTTTTATGCTTCATCAAATCAGACTTTAATTTTACAGCTTCTATATCAACATCTTTTAACTGCTCATCAATACTCTTTATTATTTCATCATTACCGAATGAAATCCTCTCTTCAGCTGAAGGCAACATTGAATTTAACCAAATCATAAAACCACCTCCGGCTAAAATAACTATACCAACAACAATTCCTAATCCTATTAAAATTTTCTTTTTCATATTTTTTCCTTTTTTATTAAACCATCATCTTTTCATCATCTTTTTAAATATAAGCACCATTTATCGTATATACATATTTATGTAAAAATATAATCATCGTCTTTTTCTACCCCCCCCCGAATTTTCTAGCTTTTTGATAGATTGTTCAAAAGCATCTGCATATTTAGCAACTATATGCGAATAATCTAAAAATTCATCTTCATTCATATTTTTTATCAAGTCTATTTCAAAATTAAAAATTTTTTCCATTTTAGGTAAAATTACTTTTTTCCCCTCTTCATTCAGATTAATAATTTTTTCCTTTTTATTGTCGCCAAAACTAAACTCAACATATCCTAATTTTTCTAAATCTTTTACAGTTTTATTTACTGTTTGTTTAGGCAAAGCCCAGTTTTTAGAAATTAACTTTTGTGTCGGTTTCTCTAGCCTACACAAGCCATAGCAAACAATCATCTCACTATAAGTCATATTACTTATCTTAGCGAGTTCTACATAGAGTGCATTTATCTTACATAAATTCACTGTTATTTTTTTCAATTCTTCTTCATAATTCAAAATTTTCACATCCTTTTTAGTACAAAAATAGACTATACTTGTAAGTATAGTCTATTTTTGTACTAAAGTCAATAGCTCATTGCATGCAATTCAACTTTACAGCATCCAAAAGCTTGGCTTTTACACTTATTACTCTAAACTTTTAATACTTGTATCATTCAATTTTTCAAGCGCTATAAGCTGTGTTCTCGCCAACTTCCTAAGTTCTATCATTCTATTAGCTTGACTTATCCCTTTCTCTATCATTATGGCATTATAACTTTCCATATTTGATAATACCAAAAGCTCATTAAGACTTGCATAATCTCTTATATTTCCTTTTAAATCTTTATTTTCATCACGCCACTGTTTTGCAGTCTTATTAATAAGGAACCCGAAGAAACAGGGCGACGAAGTCGTTTTCACGAAGTGAAAATTCTGACCTATGCCACATTCAGCATATCAGCCTCATTTGCGTATTTAAAAGATAATTGTTCTTTTGTAAGGTCTGCTAGTAGATATGTCTTAATAACGTCTGTATGGAGTTTATAATTGATTTTAGCTACTTCCCTATGCAAGTTCCAAGTAAGTGATAATTTTGAGTTTTCATCTGTTTTAAGACGCTTATAATCAACTATAAAATATAGTTTAAATTCTGCTGAAATCCAACTTGCAAATTCAAGTGCTATATCACTATGTGCATAAGTTCCA